>Ga0247841_10008311_pt1 | contig 15004 bp, 15 predicted proteins | sample LaCruzMarch2015__2_FD_192410 | JGI IMG/M metagenome (GOLD analysis project Ga0247841, IMG submission 192410) | Freshwater microbial communities from meromictic Lake La Cruz, Castile-La Mancha, Spain - LaCruzMarch2015_18m | ecosystem: Environmental > Aquatic > Freshwater > Lake | place: Spain...
CCTATGGTGGTGCCTAAAGGCAGCCTATCAATGCTTGTCCCATTTTTGACAAAGTGGAGTGGCGCGTCCATGTGTGTTCCTGTATGAGAACCCATTGAGATTTGCGAGAGTGTGTGGCTATCGCCGTTGTCCAGGTCCTGAACACGCTTGATCCGGAAAGGCGGGTCGCCCGGCCAGTGCACCATCGCATTGCGTACGGGAAGTGAGATATCTATCCAGGGCAGGCTATTCATTACTTTTTACGTCAAACCCGCGCCGTTTTAGCCGTGGATTTGCACATTATACGGCCTAATTTGGCGCTGCCCACGGGGATCAATACCAGACTATTGGGGAGTAGCTTGATCAGATTCAGGCAACTGCTAAGAGTTTTTCGGTTTTCATGGTTTCTAAAGTAATATAGCAGCAACCAGGTGTGGCGAATGGCCTGTTCTTGTTTAGCTTTCTTTCGAAATTGTCGGTCTATATCTCTTTTCTTCTTTAACCAATAATCCACTACCTGGATATTCTCGCTAATCGATAATCGCTGGTTTCCACTAACATTCCCCCCGTGAATTCGATATTTGGCGAGCGGCTCTTCCGTGAAATCGATCAGATAGCGCTCGGCTATCCTCAACCACAGGTCGTAGTCCTGAGCAATCCTGTATTTCAGGTTGAATCCTCCAACCACATCAAGCGCCTCGCGCCTGATCAGGACGGTTAGCTGTGGAACAAAATTAACCACTATCAGTTCGTTAAATACGTTACCCCGGAATGGTTTTAGGCTGCGAAAACAGGGTTCCCCTATTAGATTGCCATTACTGTCCATATTGTAGTAATCAGAATAAACCAGTCCCAATTCTTTGTTTGAATCCAGGAGTATTAACTGTTTTTCCAGCTTTTCGGGCAGCCACAGGTCGTCATCGTCCAGAAAGGCGATGTACTCACCACCGGATTTCTCAATGCCGTAGTTCCGGCTGACACTGACCAGCCCGTGGTTATGGTTTTTGTAATACCTGATGCGCTTATCTCGGTATGATTGGACTGCCGATTCAGTGTTGTCGGTGGAATAGTTGTCCACGACAATCAACTCAAAGTCCTTAAAGGTCTGGTTAAGCACCGAGTCTATGGCTTCGCTGATCATACGGGATCGGTTGTACGTGGGCAGAATGACGCTGACCTTCATCTCAACTTTCCAACAGCTTGAAGATGTTGTTAATCTCCTCCTTCATAACCGAGGTCGGCTGATAGCCGAGCTTCTTTATCCTGTCAATGGAAAATCGGAAAGATATCTTGAAGTCCGGTTCCGCGGCATCCATAGGGACCTCTATCTTGATGTCCTGATTATATCTTTCACGGTATACCTCTGCCACAGTGTTTGCCAGGGAGATTATAGAGATGTTTTGACCGCTGCCCAGATTGTAGACGTTATCACCCTGATCGGCTATGTCCCTTTCGACAAATATCTCCACACCCTGGATGATATCCTTAATCCCGATAAAGTCCCTTTCCTGGGTGCCCTTGGACTTCAGCACAATCCCCTTCTGTTTAAAAGCTGTGGCGCACAGATCATTGACTACCAGAGTCCAGCAGTTGACGCTTCTGAAAAGGGGCGCCCCAAAGCCGTTGGATATCCTGAGTATATAGCTTTTAAGCTTGCTTTCAGCTTCGTACTGGCGGCAGTACCTTTCGGCAAGGTGGTGCGTTATGGAGTAACTATTAAGCGGTTCGGGCAGCGTCTTTTCGGTAATAATCTCTGTTTTCGGTATTCCATAGACATGAAAGGTGGATAGATAGATAAACCTCCTCACCCTGTTCTGGTGAGCGTCCTCAAGCAGGTTCCTTGTGCCCAGCCCGTTGACCAGCAGTGCTTCTTCAGGCCTGGCGCGGCAGTCCACCTCATTTAAGGCGGCGGTGTGAATGACGATGTCTATATTCCTGCAGCAGTTTTCTATAAATGGGTATTGGGCGACATCAGCGATGATTACCTCAAACTGCTGGCTCCAGCGGGACAGTTCGGGGTGGGTGGTACGGGAGAGTATCCTGACCTCATGTCCTTTATTTAGAAGGTGATTGCTGAGATGGCTGCCCAGGTAACCAAAGCCGCCGGTAACCAGAATTCTCAACCTAAACCTTCTTATCCGTGTTTTAGCGACCAGTCGTAGAGGATATGGTTATCAAAGGGGTCAAGGCGGGATATCTCAGCGGGATCGTGAGGGTGAGTGGCACAGTTAGCCACCACAGCCGTCTTCAAACCTATCCCCTTGAAACCGTTCCAGACGAGGGGTGGAACCCTGACCAGCACATAGTTATCTTCCCCTATAACGATCTCCTGAAGCTCTCCCCTGGTCACTGAATCCTCCCGGTCATCATAGAGAACCAGCTTGATCATGCCGGAGACTACAGCGTAATTGAGTGTCATTTCTTTATGCAGGTGCCAGCCCTTGATCACGCCCGGGTAAACCACGGAGAAATAGATTTCGCCGAACTTGTCAAAGTCAGGATCATCACAGCGCAGCATATGCATAACCATGCCTCGCTCGTCACATATTTTTTTCAGAGGCTTTATCCTTACACCATCAATCATCCCTGATACCTTAGCCTTGTAATAATCTGGTATACCATTCAATAGTCTCCTTCAGCGCCTCATCAAGCACGTACTTTGGCTTCCACTCGAGCATATCTCGCGCCTTTTTAGCTGACAGGTATTGATGCTTTATTTCGTGCTCCGCCCGGTTCAAGATCACCGGTCTCAGGTCATCCCGGCCCATTAATTTCACGATCTTGCCGACGAGTTCCAGCACCGTTATCTGCAGCTCGTTGGAAAAGTTGAACGGCTCACCATGAATGTTAACGTCGTCCATTTTCTCTGCAAGGTGGAGATAGGCTAAAGCGGCATCCTTGACATAGAAATAATCACGGATGAATGTGCCATCGCTCCTTATAACCGGTGGCTCGTTATTAAGTAACGAGCGTATCGTGCCTGGAACAATACGGTTAAAGTTCAAATCGCCCGGCCCGTAGAAGTTACCGCACCTGGTGACGCAGACCGGGAGTTTATATGTGTTGTAATAGGCGCAGGAGATAAGGTCAGAACAGCTCTTGGATACGTCATACGGGTGTGAGCCTTTTAACGGCGCCGTCTCCTTATAGGGTAGCTCCTCCTGTTCACCGTAGGCTTTGTCGCTTGAAGCCACTATAATCCTCTTAACGATGGGCACCCGACGGCAGGCTTCCAGCAGGCACCAGCTCCCCTTGATGTTTGACTCAAGGGTAGAGAGGGGGTTTCGGTTGGCGGTGCCGACGATAGTCTGCGCGGCCAGGTGGAAGACGCTGTCAACCTCATATTCATTGAGGGCTCTTTCCAGGGTGAAAAAGTCCTCAATGCACCCACGGACGATGTTTATCCTGTCATAAACACCGCTCAGATTCAGGTTTGATTTCGGCACCAGATCCCTGACCAGGCCGACTACGTTGGCTTCCCGCTCCACCAGCATCCCAGTCAGGTGAGAACCAAGCAGGCCGGTACACCCGGTAATAAAGACATTCCTGTTTTTCCAGAAATCTTTCATTGCCACACCTTCCAGTGTGCCTGTTTTTCGTCCCACAGTTTGTTCAGGTAATCCCTGTCGCGTACATTATCCATGCACTGCCAGAAGCCGCCGTGGTTATAGGCCCGCAGTTCTCCGTCTTTAGCCAGTTTCTGCAAAATCCCGAACTCAAAGTCGCAATCCACTGCGGGGGTAAGGTAATCCATAAACTCTTTCTTGAAGACGAAAAAGCCGCCGTTAATCACGCCTGTTGCCAACTGAGGCTTTTCCTCAAACCGGACCACTTTGTCAGCGGATATTATCAACTCGCCAAATCTTGACGGTGGTCTTACGGTAGTCACTGTACCGATGCTTCCATGGGTAAGGTGAAAATTATACAACCGGTCAATGTCTATGTCAGCCACGCCATCGCCGTAAGTCAGGTGGAAGTTATCTGCTGTTATATATTTCTGCAGGCGCTTTATCCTGCCCCCTTTTAAGGTCTCCAGCCCGGTGTCAACAAAGGTAATCTCCCAGTCATTGTTTTCATGAGCATTATGAATCTCGGGGGCTTCATGGGGGTCCATCTTGAGGGTGAAGTCACCCGCCGTAATCCGTAAGTCATGGAAATACTTCTTGATACAGTCGCCTTTATAGCCCAGCGCCAGGATAAACCGGTTATAGCCGAAGTGAGAGTAGGTCTTCATAATATGCCACAGTATCGGTCTGCCTCCGATTTCCACCATCGGCTTGGGCTTAATCGTGGTTTCCTCGCTTAGCCGGGAGCCTTTCCCACCGCATAAGATGACTACTTCAGGCTTTTGCATAATCAGCTACCATTATTTGTATTCAACATTTTAAGATTTGTCTCCTGCCTTCATCATCTGTAGCAAAGAGCCGACGATTCGGCGGTGGGCCCCATCAATTAGGCAGGATAGTGGCTATATTGCGAGAGTAGCCCACCTTCCTCAGGACGCCCGATATCAAGGATTTTATCATACTACCGTGGGTAACTTCCACTGGAATTGTTGGACTCTAATTGACGGTTAAGTCAACAAGACGCCTCTGGTAAAAGCTCTGCTAAATCTTTAAACATTGAGGTGCCTTCTTTATCAAAGCGCTCGGCTATTTTAATTTTCGGGTAATATTTCTCAGGGAGCTTAACGTACATATTAAATGTTTTCATCAATCCTTTTAATTCCTGCTTATATTGTTTTGAGAAGTTTAATGTGCTTTCGTCACTCGAGGCACTTGTAGCAAAATAATCCTTGTCAGGCAAAAGGCCTTTTTGTTTACATAAATCATATAATTCGCATCCCCTGAAAGGAACAAACATAAAAATATTGAATTCCAACCCTATATTAATTTCAAATAATTTCTTATTTAGTTTAATTGTCTCAAAGATAAGCTCTCGATTTTCAAAAGGAAACCCCATCATATTGTTGATTGAAGCGCCAACATTATATTTATTTAATATGGACGTACCTTCAAAAATCGATTTATTTGAACAAGCCCTTTTCAAAATATTCTTCCTGAATTGCTCATCGCCATGTTCCACACCGAGAGTAAGCCAAAACATACCAACTTCCTTTAACGCTTTTATGTATTCTGTAGTTATTGTTTCAAACCTGGTCTGGAACCAAAATGGTATTCTAATTTTTTTATATTCTTCGATGAACATATTAAAATCTTTCCTGTTCATGGCTAAGAAAGTTTCGCTTGAAAAATAAATAAAGTCAGGAGAATGCAAATCAATTTGGTAATAAATTTGTTCCATTACCTTAGTCATGTTCATGCTTCTATAATAATTACTGCCACTGCTTCTAATGAAAAAGTCTTTCAATCTGGATGCTGCGCAATAACTGCAATTGTACGGGCATCCCCGCGATGTTTCTATATTAACCATCTTATGAAGTTTGCCCTGCATAGGCTTATAGAGGAGCCCTTCATCAAAAGCCGAAAAATCTGGATAAGGCAGATCATTTATGTTATGCAATTGTCCTGGATCACTCTTGTGAACCTTGCCTTTATGTTTGACCCATAATCCTTTTATATCGTGATAATCTTTGCCAGCGGAGATTCTATTACACAACTCCAATATCGCGGTCTCTCCTTCGCCTAAACAAATAATATCAATAGAAGTTTCTTCAATGACAACCTCTGGCGACAAAGTTGGAAATACCCCACCAGCAATAACTATAACATTCTCAAAGTGCTGTTTAATCAGGCGGGTTAGCATCAAACTTATTTCATAATTAGCTTCTAATATAGATATTCCTACTATTTTGGGCTTGTATTCATTTACGACTGCAATGAAATCCTTTGTTATGTCAGATGTCTTTATCTTCCAATACTGTTCTTCATTTACAATCCTTTTAGACATAAGCCTGTCAGACCTGAGTTTATCCCAATCTTGTTTATTGCTTGTGTCATAAAAGGCTGTATCAAAAACTTTTACCTGGTAGCCGTTTTTTCTTAAAACGGCGCTCATTGATGCTATCCCAACCGGTAATCCTGTGATTTTGAAAAGTGCAGGATATACAAATAGTACCTTTTGCTTATTATGAGTCATATTCAGTCTCCAAGGAAGAGGTCATACACGCCTTCGTCTACAGGTCCCAACATATCATTGACTATATTGTCCCATATTGCCCTCTGCTGTAACGACTCCTTTTCCTCAGTTTTCAGTATACTTTCCGTCATCCTCAAAATATCATCCTTGTTCCTGGCTGATTGCCGGACAGTGGTTGGAAGGTCAGCGAGGATATCCCAGTCAATTCTATATTCCGACTCTATATGCAGCACCGGAACGCCGCGGGAAAGGGCTTCAATTGAGGTGGATGAGGAGGTATAAATCAGCATATGGCTCTTTTCCAGTAGCTCGCTCACAGGCTGATTAGAGACGGTAAAATTAGCGGGCAGTGGTCCGATATCGCGGGCAATGCCGGAGTACGGGGCTACCGGGTGGAGCTTGAGGATGACCTTGTACCTATCTGCCTGTCCCAAGGCTGCCAGCACCTTCCAAATTAGCTCAATGGATTCGTTTTTATCTATGGTCGGGGTGACCAGTATAACCGGGCGGGAACTGTCTCTTTTCACAGGGGCAGTTACCCCGGGTTTCAGCGTGCCGGCATATCTTATAGCGCCGCCGCAAATAACCCTGGACGGGTCATAACCTGACTCTTTGAACAGCTTTTCAGTATATTTACCGGTGGTAATCACCTTATCGGGAAACGGCAGTATGGGCAGCTCATCCCTGGAAAAAAAATAAGTCAAAAGCATCTTGGGGACGATAGAGTGCTGATAGCCAATTATCTTTGCCGCCGGGTAATATTTTCTTAGCGCCAGGTAGTATGCCTTTTCCCATACCTGGTTCTCAAAGGGGTATATGAAGGTGTCTATTGGTATGCCGGCATTCTTCCAGCGTTTGACTGCCTCATAATGTAGTAACTTCAAAGCAGGGTCGCTCGTCACCCAGTCTCTGACCAGGTCGTTCATAATTATTCCGTTAACTTCGATACCTTCGAAGGCAGGGTAAACCTTCCTGGCCGGGATGTCCATCACCGTTTTCATGACGACGCTCAATACACCAAGTACTGTCAAGAATGATTCCGGTAATAAGACGCAGTCAAGGCTTTGCGCCAGCTTTTTAAGGGTCTGGCGGTATGGTACGGTGTACAAAATGTACGGAACAATGACGACACTTTTCCCCTTATTTCTCAGGTGATGAGCTAACCCGCCAAGATAGCTATCACGGTAATTACCATCGGCGTCAAAGGAACGCTGGTCAACCCAGTTGTGTAGTAAAACCAGCCCCTTGCCCTCCCGGGATTTCCTTTCTATGGTTTTCTTTAATCCATAACGCCGGGCGAGTAATAGCCGGTACATGGTTTGGGCAACGAAATATGCTTTATAAAGGGTCATTCGCATGGAACGCCCAAGTGCCCCGGTAATATTGTTAATGGGTGATTCGAGGCGAAGCACAGTTCCCTTACTGATGTCAGCGATATTAACGGCTAAACATTCTCTCAGGGCTCTATTTTCAGCGATGAATAGCAGAGTTTCCTGGCCGCTTGCATCGAGGGTGGCACGGCACAGCTTGACATAGCAGGCATATAGGAAGGTTTTGGACGCCCAGGGGTTTTTTTCGGAGAGAGAGCCAACCCACCATAAAATAGAATTGTTCTCAAGGCTCAGCTTACCTATGTAGTCAATATAAGGTTGCCGTAGCGATCGTGCGATTTCCTGAAGCTGGCCGCCGATTTCTATTCGCTGACCTGTATCTATGAGTTGCTGTTCTATGGCGATGGCCCGGGATGTATCCTCTCCCAGGTAGGCCCATCGGAAGTCCCTCCCATTGAGTTGTCTCAGCGCTTTGCGGATACATGTTTTACGGGTTGAGCATACTATTATGCGTCTCCCGGCTTCAGAATTAGAGATACCTTTCATGGCATACGCTAATGAAACTTCTTATGCATTTGCTCCAGGCATTGGAGTAAGCCTTGACCCAGGTCTAAATAGGAACTGCTGACGAAGCGCCTGGCTATTTTGGGATTAAACGTGTACGGGGTTATCTCATAATGTAGGCTTGAATCAGCGGGCAGGAACTCCAGCTCAATCTTATTTCCCAGTATTTCCCTGATCATAATCATGATGTCTTTCACCCTTATGGGCTGATGCCCGGTGATAATGACCGACTGATTTTTAAATTCGTCGCCCAGGATCGTCACGCTGCATCGAGCGGCATCTTCGACATGGATATATTCTCTTCTCTCTTCACCATCGCCATGACGTGTAATCTTGCCCTCAGTTAGGGCCTGTTTCAGGATTGCATAAATCCAGTTTGTCTCATCGGCCCTGGGACCATATAGGGAGCCGTACCGCAATATAGTATATGGTAAGCCAAAAACCTCATTGTAATTTTCGATGATGAGTTCGCAGGCTTGCTTACTGCTCCGGTAAAAAGAGCCGGCATCGCTGTAAACATAAACAGTGCTGGCAAAAACAAATCTCTTAACCCCGTTTAGCCGGCAGGCTTCAAGGACGATAGTGTTGCCCAGAATATTGTTCTCCACAGTTTCAACCGGCCTGCTATGGGCCTCCTGAATGTCAGCCGTGCCGGCAAAGTTGTAAACCACATCACATCCCACCACCGCTTTTCCTACAGCCTTCTTATCCAGGATATTGCCGACAAACATCTTCTGTCCCTTCTGTATATGAGGTGATTCTTTGATGTCGAAAATAACAGTCTCATAACCGGCGTTGGTGAGGGCATCAGCCACATGGCTTCCTAAAAAACCGGAGCCGCCAAAAACAATAGCTTTCATAAGTTATCACCCACCTTTCTTTTGACAAGGACTTATGCTATTTAAAACGGTATCAAGTCCGGTCAAATCGTTAACCTGCCAACGGCAGTCTTGCAGTTCCGGATTATCTGAAGTGATACGGGCAATAAAGGATACGCCCGCTTTTTCTGCCGCAATACGGTCACTTTCAGCATCACCGACAAAAACAGCTTCTTTTTTCGTGAAAGAGTACCTGTTTAATATGTCATCAATTATCTCATCTTTCTGTTTGGGGACGCCATGTATTTCCCGGAAATACTGGCTTAACCGGCGATGGGCAATAATGTCCTGGAGTTCCCCTTGTGGAGTGCCGGAGGCGACAAATAAATAATAGCAGTCTTTATTCCGGCGTAGAAATTCTATGGCGCCCGGAGTAAATGGGGCACTGAGTACTTTCTCCAGGACAATCCGGGAGAATTCTTCGCCGAGCTCGGCTTCCTTTTGGGCAGAGACCTCCTGCACCAGTATCTTCTCGTAAATATATCTGAATTTCTTATATCTGGAAATGCCCGAGTTTTTCTGGTGGTGGTCAATGATATCCGGCAGCTTGTCGGGGTAACCGGCAAATAACGTACGAAAGGCGTCGGTCTTTATTTCGGCAGACTCAATGATAACACCATCGAAGTCGAAAATAATTGCCTTTATCATCTTATCCCGTTAGCCCTTTTATCAGGTTCTTTACTGCCTGGACTTCCATATCAATCCTGGACTCGATAGCATAAGATCCGATATGGGGTGTTAAAATAACGTTATCCAGTTTAGCCAGGGGACCGGCATAAGGTTCCTGCTCAAAGACATCCACGGCGGCGCCGGATAACCAGCCTTCCTGTAAGACCTGGCACAGGGCTTCCTCATCCACAACGCCGCCGCGTGCGCAATTGATAAGCCAGGAACCTTGCTTCATACTTCGTAATTCCCTGCCGCCAAGCAACGGGGCATCTTTTACTCCTCCTGACAAATGAAGGCTGACTATATCCGCTTGAGATAGCAGCTCATCTAACGACATTGGAGTATAGTCAGTCCTATTTACTGCCGGATCACAATAAACTACCTGCGCCCCGAGGCCGTGAACTAACTCTGCCACCTTCAGCCCGATGCGTCCAAGCCCAATAATGCCTACCTTTTTCCCACACAAGAGGTTACCCATACGTTTTTGCCACTTTCCGCCACGAATACCTCTATCTCCACGCGGTACATGCCGCAGCAGAGCCAGCATAAGGCCCACGGTTAGTTCGGCTACGGCTACAGTGGGGCTGTCCGGGGTATTGAATACCTGTATTCCCTGCTGCCTGGCTGTCTCAAGGTCGATATTATCCATTCCCACACCACAGCGGGAAATCACCTTTAAATTTCGAGCCGATTTCAATACATCGGCCGTTAAAGCTTCGGTGCCAGCAATCAAGCCATCTATTTCTTTATAGTGGCTCAAACACTCATCCGGCGTCAGTTTGCGCCCGTACGGATTAACCTGGGCATCCATACCGGCATCATTCAGCAATTTTAAGGGTAAAGCATCATGTTCGGCAAAAGAGGAGGTGGAAATGAATACCCTCGGCATTGTGAGCCCCCTTTCCAGTTTACCACCCATTATACAAGCCACTCCAGGATTTATCTGGCTTTAGAATAGCACCATAGAAACCTTCAAAATCGCAACGCTGCCAATACCTTTTCAACCAGAAGCGAAATGGCGACCTCCGGGGATATTGCAGATAAATTTTGTCGGTTACTATTGCCCATCCTGAGTGTTTGAAAATCAATCGCCAGTCCTCCGGCGATAGCTCAAAAATATGCGTATTTTCAGGATTTACATTGCGTTTTTGGTTAGCCCGAACATGATACAAGCCCACCCGGCTACGGGCTAAGTAGGGGACAGTTATGACCAATGCCTTACAATTTATTTGAGAAAGACTGTGGAGAAATCCGCAGGGGTTCATCAGATGCTCAAGCATCTCAAAGGATAGAAACATATCTGCTTCAATGGAAAGGGAGGCTAAATCCTCAGCGCGAGCGCAAATCGCCTCCAGTCCCTTCTCCTTAATTCGTCTGACCGATTCGCTATCCATATCTATACTTATGGAGCGAATGTTGCGGTCACGGTGAAGTCCCTTGATATACTGAATGTGGGTGCCGGCTGAGTCACCAATGTCAACAATGGTCAGTGTATCTTTTAGCTGACTATTAATAAATTGGAGGGCTTCATTAGCTAAGGCAATTTGAAAGGAATGCTCCGCTCTAACCTTTGTTCTCAGATATTCCGAGTCTACATCAAAAGAAGTATATTGATGTGTGATATCAGGTACAATTTCGGCTAATTGATTGTAAACAGGCAGTAATTTTTGCTCTCGAATAGCAGCGAGAATGGAATTGATGGGTATCCACTCTTCTAATAAGTGTTTAATCCAAAGAAGTAACCTTTTGGGCATAATCTTTCTAAGAAAGCTTCTGTTAGCCATATACAAAACTGCTCCAGTTGAGCCTTTCCCTGGCTTGTATCTCCTCTAATCCACTTTTTGGGCCAGTATCCTCATATGAGAACTAAGCCCACTTTGTGAAAGCCAGGCCTGGAGGTCGTCCTTCACTGCCGGCTCACCTTTTTCGGCAACGAGTTTCCAAAAGTGTCCGGGGTCTATTCCCTCCTCACGATACATTCCCTCTACTATGTCCCAGTCAAGCTTGCCGGGAGTGTCAACTTGCTCGACAACAAGACCGTTTTTTTGAAGTAACATGATAATTGACCGTGGATTTAAAAGGTTTAGATGCTGGGGTGGGCTGATACTTTTTGATTTTTCCCACAATACCTGAATATCGAAGCCTTCGCCGTTCAGCGTAGTTAGAAATAAACGCCCTCCCGGACGTAATAGATGCCGTACTTTTTTAAGAAACTCGCTAGGGTCATACAGGTGTTCAAAAAGCTCAAAGGAGGTCAGCAAATCGAATCGACCGTCCCAACCCTGAACATCTTCTACAAAACAGGGGATAACCTCTAAACTCTTCCCTCTACAAATCTCAGCCATTTCAGCGGACGGTTCAACAGCAACCAGTTTAGCTGCGGGCCAAAACCTGGCTAATTCCTCCAGAAACAGTCCAAATCCAGCCCCTATATCTCCAATTATCCCTGTTGCCAGTTCGGGTAACGCACCCATAATGTGCTCTGCTCTTGGACGGAATATTTTCTCTCTTCGAATCTCAGCCACCGGCTTAAAAAAGTCATGAATCCAGAATTTGGCTGAGCGAGATTTGGTATAAAAATCGGTCAACAATTTGAGTGGCGGGCGTGGGTTTACAAATAAAGTGCCACAATTGGGACACAACACATAGGTAAATCCCAGTTTCTCAAACTGGAACTGATGATTTTTGCCGTCGCAGGCGGGGCAGTCAATCTGAATAAAACTGTCGCGGTTAGTAAAAATCTTCCGGACGTCTTCGGCTACCAATGCAAGATAGCGATTGAACGCTGAGCGCTGGCGAATTTCATCTTCTTTCACAGGTTTATTGCCCCATTGCTCCCTGGTACCTTTTCAGTAAAGGGTCATTCTTCATTCTCCTTTCAACATTCTTAAGGTCCTCAGGAGTGTCCACGCTATAAGTTTCAAACCTGGTTGGAACCATTTTCACTTTATAGCCATGTTCAATAGCCCGTAACATATCCACCGACTCGATTTTTTCCAATGGAGTGGGATCAAGCCGGTTGAATCTGAACAAGAAGTCCCGCCTGAATGGAATGATGCATACCTGCTTCAACATGGGTAGCTGAGTTACCCCCTTTTTCCGGGAGGGGATGGGCTCCCTGGAAAAATACAGCGCATAATTACTATTGTCAACCACTACTTTCACTTCGTTCGGGTCCTCATGTTCCTCTGCTGTCTTCATCGGAGCCATCAGATTGGTCGTTATTATTGACTCATCTGCCAGCATTGGAGCAACTGCCTCGTCAATCATCTCTGGGAAAAGCATGGGTTCATCACCCTGGATATTGACAACGATATTTACCTGGCTGCCGGTCATTGCCTCTATTTTCTCAAGCGCTTCAGCAATTCTATCAGTGCATCGCTCATGAGAATCTGAGGTCATAATAGCTTTACCACCAATGGACTCCACATAATCAAGGATCTCTTTATCACAGGTAGCTACATAAACCTCATCAAGTGTCTGACTCATCTTGCTCCTGAACCAGACATGCCCTATCATGGGCGTTCCCAATATTTTTATCAGCGGCTTACCCGGGAAACGCGACGAGGCCATTCGAGCCGGGATTATCCCTATTATTCTCACCCGGCCACCTTCCATCTGAAAAAGCCCCGCAGCAAATCACCCTGTAAAGAACTGTCTAACAATCCCTGCAACGCGTTAGCCCGGGTAAGGTCTAATTGATTATTTAATTCCAGGCGATTGAGAGTGCTGATATCTAACCCGTTTGATAATATTTCAGTAGGAGAAAACCCCGCTTTTTCTGTCATTTCGGTAAAGGCCTGAACAGAAAAAAGCATGATATGGCGGTCTCCCTCGATAATCCTGTCTACAGCTTTTTGCGTTCTTTCGTAGTACCTTACCAGAACGGAGTCGGCAGAGGGGACCTCAAGGAGAAGTATACCGGTATCCGTCAATAATTGGTGTACCTTTTTTAAAATCTTGAGCGGTTCAGAGAGATGCTCCAGTACACCCCACAGCATAATGACGTCATATTTATCTGATGAGTTGAAGTCATATATATTCCTGTTGATAATATTTAGGCCGAACTCTCTACGGGAGTAGTCGGCAGCAAATTCATTGAACTCTATACCACTACAATTCCAGCCGTTTTCCTGAAAGACACTGAGGACTTCACCGAGACCGCTGCCGATATCCAATACCCTGCCGGGCTGGTCGAAGTGCCGGGCAATCTGGTTATACTTGCTAACGGCCAGCACATTTCTTCGGTAATTGAGGGAGGGAATTAGTTTTATTTTATAGAACTCGGCATAATACTGTTCATTGTAAAGAGTGTCAACGATTGAGCTTTTCAGGCGCGGGGATACATAGACCATACGGCAGTTCCTGCATCTGACATGCCTGAACCTATTGACAACGAAGGAAGTGATTATCTCCGTTGAGCCGCAGTTGTAGCAATTGGCACCTTCAAAATACTCCGGGATAGGTTGACTGCCTTTAAAATACTTTTCCAGAACACTGTCAAAATGCTGGTGTAGCTTATCAAGATTGGGGTTGATCTTGGCCTCATCAATCATTTCAAAATTGCCCGGAGCCTTGTCATTTGCTCGCGGCAGGAGTTGCCCAAAAACAGGATATCCAGGCTGAAAGCGATGAAATTATAACCCTTGGCGACTTTCTCCATAACCAGCCTATAGTCTGGTTGAATTACATGCATTCCCAGGGCAACCTTCATTTCCTTGCAGGTTTGCTCCACTTTTTTAAGCGCCGCTAATACATCAGGGTCCTCAAAATTACCTGGTTTCCCCAGTGAACCGGACAGGTCGTAAGAACCTATTATGCAGCCATCTATCCCTTCAACAGAAAGGATTGATTCAAGATTATTTACTGCCTCGATATGCTCTACCTGGGCTATGACTATAGATTCCTGATTTACAGTGGCTGCATATTCATCAAACTTATCACCATATCCCTGGGCTCTGGCCAGGCCTACACCGCGAGTGCCAATCGGTGGATATTTGACTGCCCTCACAGCTGCTTCGGCTTGCTTTTTAGTATTTACCATGGGAACGATTACGCCATATGCACCGGCATCCATTACCCTCTTGATGACGACAGGATTGTTCTCCCCAACCCTGACCAGTGGAATAACGCCGCTGCCTTCGATGACCTGTATTAATTGTTGGGCAATTTCAAGAGTAATCACACTGTGCTCCATGTCCACAACCAGCCATTCAAAGCCAGCCTTAGCCATTATTTCAGCAATAGAAGTATGGCCAAGTGTAATCCAACTACCTATGGTTATCTCTTGCCGCTGTAACTTTTTTTTCAGGGTATTATTCATTGTACTGTTGACTCAGCTTTTTAAAAGGATATCTACCTTTAGGCCAAAGTCTCGCCTGCTTTGGCGCTTGTTGGCTTTCTTTCGAAACTAAGTATATAAAATAACAGTCAGTATAGCAATACGAAGGATTGCTATTAGTAGTGCATTTTGGGATAATTATG
>Ga0247841_10008312_pt1 | contig 15003 bp, 9 predicted proteins | sample LaCruzMarch2015__2_FD_192410 | JGI IMG/M metagenome (GOLD analysis project Ga0247841, IMG submission 192410) | Freshwater microbial communities from meromictic Lake La Cruz, Castile-La Mancha, Spain - LaCruzMarch2015_18m | ecosystem: Environmental > Aquatic > Freshwater > Lake | place: Spain...
TTTTTGGACTCTACAGGATTAGATTCGGTTTCTTCTTTTATAACAACATTTTCTTCTTTTTTTACTTCTATTTGATTGGAGTTTATAGTCATTTTAGAAAATGCATCCCTTAATGAAGCTTTCTTATCTTCTGATGCCTCTTTTACGTTAGCATTTATGTCAATTTTGATAGTATGATTATTATTTTCTTTTAATTTAGAAAGAGATATAGGTGAAGGAGAAGTAGCAACTACTTCTTTAACCTCAAAATTATTTTTAATTTCTTTTTCTTTCTTATTCCCTATTGCAATTTTTTCAAGTAATCCTCTTAATAAAGGAGAAGGTCCTGAGTGTTTTTTCTTTTCTGTAAAATTGGAAACATTTGTATTATTTTTATGATTTATTTTTGATGATAAAACTTCTTTTTTATATACAGATTTAGTGGAATCCCTAAAATCAGATGATTTATTCTTTTGATATAAAGAATTTTTTGAATTTGAATCTGATTGACTAAATTCAATCCCAAGAGTAGCAAGAGATTCATTGGAAGCTTTTTCTTCTTGATTTGATGAACGAGAAGCCAAAAATCCTTGTTCTGGTTTTAATTCACCATTTTTAATTTTATACATGCACTCTTTGCAATATATTGGTCTGCCCTCTTTAGGCTCAAATGGAACCATAGTAGATTTTTTACAATTAGAACAATCAGCTTTATATTTTGCTTCACCTTCCCCCACTTGAAGCATTCCACTCCATTTAGAGATTTCATTTTCAACATCTTCGCGCGAACGAGTATATAACTTACGAGATGATTCAATTATTTTTTCCTTAACTCCTTTTGATAAATCAATCTTAATAGGAGGAAGAGTCATTGCTGAAAATGGTCGACTTGTTATGCCATCAATCATAAGCTTTAAATAAATATGAAAGTTCGGCAAATTAACTAAATCTTGAGCGGTAAATTCAGGTTCAAATTCTTTTTCTAAAAAATCTGCGTCATCTGCCCCTACACGAAAAATTATCATTGTCCCTACGTTTCCGAAAACTGCATCACGAACTTTTGATCCATCTTTATTTTCAAGTTGAGCTGTATATTGATGAGCAACAGTAAGATTAAGTCGATACTTACGAGCTTCAGATAGAATATTTGCAAATGAATCTGTCGCAAAATTTTGAAATTCATCAACATAAAGATAAAAATCTTTTCTATCTTCTTCAGGAATACGAACACGCTCCATTGCAGCAAGTTGAATTTTTGTAATAATCATACCTCCAAGAAGCGCCGAATTATCTTCCCCGATACGTCCCTTTGAAACATTCACAAGAAATATTTTCCCTTCGTTCATTATTTTAAAAATATCAATAGTAGATTTTGGTTGACCAACAACATTACGAATAATAGATGTTGATAAAAATTGCCCAACCTTATTTTGAATAGGAGCAATTGCTTCATTTCTAAATTGATCACGCCATTGTTCATATTCATGAACCCAAAAAGCCTTCACAACGGGGTCCTTCAAATTACCTATTATCATCTGACGATAATCTTTATCAACAAGCAATCTTGGAATACCCAATAATGTCGTTCCTGGCGTATCAAGCAAAGCAAGAATAGCATTATTTAAAATATACTCCATACGAGAACTCCAGGCATTAGCCCAGATTTTTGTAAATATCCCCATAAGCCCTGAAGCTACTAAGTGTTTATATTTTGGATCATCTAATTGAATAACATTAAAACCGATATGAAAATCGGTATCAGCTGGATTAAAATAAATGACATCTTTGACTCTATAGTCAGGAATTAAATGCAATATTTCTTCTACAAGTTCTCCGTGAGGATCAACAACGCAGACACCTTCTCCGTTTTGAATATTTTGAATAATCAGATTAGAAAGAAGAACAGATTTACCTGTACCTGATTTCCCTAAAACATACATATGCTGACGACGATCTTTTCTTTTTATACCAAAAACATCTTCACTATTACGAAAATTCGTTTTACCAAAATAAGTTATATCTCGATTGTGTGGAATTTCATTTCCCATATATTACATATATTATATATTAATCGATTGACAATATCAATTTATAGGATTATCTTAAAAAGAAAAGGTCTTTTTATGGAAATAATATTAAAAATGTCGCTAATTGGTTGGCTTATTTTTTGGCTTTCAATTGTAGCCCATGTCCCATTAGTTATTGGAGCATTTAAAAATAAACTTGATAAGAGCCAAGTATTTCCTACGTGGTTTTTATATTTCTTCTTAGACATGATTACAATGTTTTCAAGCAATAAACTTGATGGTAGTTATGTAATTCTTTTCGGTTTTGCAGTAGGATCTTTTGTTATGGCTTTAATTCTTTTGTCACAAGGAAGAATTGGCTGGTCACGACTTGAAAATGTAGTAACTATATTAATAATATTTTGTATTATTGCATGGTATTATAGTGGACCTTATTGGGCTTTAATATTTGGAATTGGATCAGAAAGTATTGTTGGGATATATCTAATAATAAAAACTTTCATAAACCCAACTGTCAAATATAATTTACCGGCATATATAATATTTTTAATAGTTAGTATTATTGCCCTCTTCGATGGCAAAGATTGGAGCCTTGAACAAGTGGGGTTCCCTCTTTGTGAGACAATTTTAAACATTGTCATCATTATCCCGCTTTTTAGGAAAATATGGATTAATAAAGGGTATCCATTATATGAGTAATAATATTAAAAAAAATTAAATGGCTGATCATTGTGATCAGTCATTTTTAATTCAAAATATTTATTATTTATCTTTATTTAAAATTGATGAGTGAAAAATTTCTGGCTTATATGGATTCCCGTGTATAATTTTTATTTTTTTAAGAATTCCCTTTTTTATTACTTTATTCAAATTATTAAAAAGATCTTGTTGATCATAACCTAGATAAATAATATCTGGGTTAATTTCCTTTAATGTATTATATGTTTCAATATGAGGATCTCCCAATCGAACTAAATCAATATCTTCTACTTCTAAAAGTGAATTAATCCTATCTATTTCATTATATTTTGGAATTTTACCTTTTAGTCTCTGAACCATCTCATCACGCGCAACAATAGCAACAAGATGATTGCCTTGCTTCCGTGCTTCTTTTATAAGAGCTAAATGTCCTTCATGAATACCGTCAAAAACTCCAAAAATTACAACTGTTTTATTATGCATAATTATTCTATAACTTCCATCATCCATTCTTTATATGGGTGATTAATTCGACGAACATCAACTCCTGCAATAAGTGGGATGCTATAAGAATGATTCTCTGAAATAATTTTATTTACTTCTTCTATTTTTGCCTCAAAAGTTGTAACTAAAAGCATTACCTGAGATACACTTTTAAGAGAACCATTCCAATTATAACAAGATGATATAGGCCAAAAATCAACACAAGCAGCAATCTTTTTACTTACGATTATTTCACCCAAGACTTTAGCTTCACCCATGTTTTCACATGTTGTATATATAAATACCATAAAATATATAGATAGATTAAATTACGACCTTTAATATCCTAATTGTAACATTATGTTTTGTTTTGTAAATATATTAAATGTTGTAGTTATTTAATTTAACCCCAATTAAAATATAACACTCAATTCCCCATTCCATATTTACACAGATCAAACCTGAATTTGAAAAGATCTGCTCTGTGTAAATTTAATTATTAATTTTAAATTAGTGGTTCTCCGCCTTTTTCTTCTTTAGTTATTTTTTCTTCTTGATTTTTATCAGTATTTTCTTCTTTTGTTTTATTCCCAGTTATAGCTGCTTTTTCTTGAGCACTTCGAATAATAGTTGCTTCTTCTTCCGCAATTAATTTTTGAGCTTCATCTGCTAAAATGGCGTATTTGCGACGAGAAGCTTCCATTATTTCTTTTCGATAAGATGGATGAGTAGCGGGAAGGACTCTGAGAGTTTCAGCGGAAAATGGATCATAACTTTCTCCATCAATTGTCATTTTAATAAAAAATTCTCCAACTCCAAGGTTTATCATATCTTTAACGTCAAAAATAGGAGCAAATTCTGGTTTAAGCTTAGTGGCATCATCTCCTCCAACTCGGAATGAAATAATTGATCCAATATTTCCCAAAACTGCTTGTTGAACTTTTGGTAGGAGTTGGCCAACATATTGATGAGCAACAACAAGATTAATCCCATATTTACGAGCTTCTGATAAAATATTTTCAAAAGTATCAGTTACAATATTCTGAAACTCATCTACATATAAATAAAAGTCATGACGATCTTTTGGTTCTAGTTTGGCACGAGCCATCCCTGCTTGTTTAATTTTAGTTAAAAACATGGCTCCAAAGAAAGAAGAATTTTCCTCCCCAATTTTTCCTTTAGATAAATTAATCAAAAGAATTTTCTGATCATTCATTAATTGCTCTATATCAATTTTATTTTGTTTTTGCCCAAAGATATTACGAAGCATTGGGTCAGAAAGAAATTGCCCCAATTTATTAACCAATGGGATAATAGCATCTGTATCAAATTTTTCTGACCAATCAGCGAATTCTATTGCCCAGAAACGTTTAACCATATCATCTTCTATATACTCAACAACTTTTTGACGATAATTACGGTCAGTTAACATACTTATCATCCCTCGCATTGTAGCGTGAGGATAATCAAGTAAGGCTAAAACTGTAAAACGAAAAACGTGCTCAAGACGAGGAGTCCAGTTTGCACCAAACTGTTTTCTTAAAACCTCTATCAGTCCTTGAGTTAATTGATGCTTAAAAGTGGGATCAATATTAGCAAGAGGATTAAAAGAAGAAGGATATTCAACATCACCTGGATCAATAACACAAACATCTTCAATTCTTTCTTCTGGTATAAAATTTAAAATATCCTCAATTAATTCTCCGTGCGGATCAATGATACATAAGCCATGACCATAAGCAATATCTTGGCGAATCATTAATTCTTGAAGTTTAGACTTTCCAACCCCAGACTTCCCTATTATATACATATGGCGTCTACGATCAATTCGTTTTATCCCAAAAACAAATTTTTTTTCTTCGAGAGAAGCGACATAATTTGTACGCCCAATAAATACAACTTCGCTAGAATCAGATTTGCCTAATGTTGGTAAGTCAGGTGGTGGAGGAGCATATTTAATTATTTGAATTTTGTTTGGTTTATTTAAAGACATCGTATTTATATTGTATCAAATTATAATAAAAAATATAACCCTATAACCTCTTATATGGCTTTATTAAAATTTTATTAAAGGGTATAATAAAAATATAATCTTATAAAATTAAACAAAAAAATGGAATTAGAAATTGATAAAAAAGAATCTCTGTTTGAAAAAGGTGAAGAATATATTAAAAAATTAGGGCCAGGACTTATAGCTGGTGCTGCGGATGATGATCCTTCGGGTATTGCAACCTATTCTCAAACTGGAGCTCAATTTGGAACAGGTCTTTTGTGGTTGTCTGTTTGGACTCTACCTTTTATGATAACAGTCCAAGAAATGTGTGCTCGAATTGCTCTTGTAACGGGTAATGGATTAGCTTCAAATATTAAACACTCTTTTCGAAAAGAGATCCTTCAAATAGTTACAATTCTGCTTTTAATTGCAAATACTTTTAATATTGGGGCAAACCTTGGGGTAATGGCTAAAGCTGTTCAGCTTATTATTCCAAAATTATCTTTTACTTTTCTTGTTATTTTTATTGGAATTATATGTTTAACATTACCAATAATTATCCCTTATAGAAAATACGCACGTTACCTTAAATGGTTAGTTATTACACTCTTTTCATATATTATTACTGGCTTCATGATTCAAATGGATTGGTCAGAATTACTTCACCATAGTTTTATTCCTCATATAACTTTTTCAAAAGGACAAATTCTCTTAATCACTGCTATCTTGGGAACGACTATCTCTCCTTATTTATTTTTCTGGGAAACTTCTCAAGAAATTGAAGAAGAAGTTGTTGAAGGAAAAACAACCGTTCACTCTCGTCGAGGGACCAACCCAACTGAAATAAAAAAAATGAGAGCAGATATTTGGACAGGAATGTTTCTTTCGAATATTATAATGTTTTTTATAATTTCTGTATGTGCAAATACATTATTTAAAAGTGGTATTACTAATATTGAAACAGCCAGTGACGCCGCACTAGCGCTCCTTCCTTTTGCTGGAAGTTCTGCTACTTTATTATTTGCAATTGGAATAATTGGAACAGGACTTTTGGCTGTGCCTGTTTTAGCTGGCTCAACCTCTTATGCAATCTCAGAAAGTTTCGGTTGGAAAGAAGGCTTATATCGTAAATTCAAAAAAGCTAAAGCTTTTTATCTAATTATAATATTCTCTATTTTACTTGGAATTTTTACAAATTTTATTGGACTTCATCCTATAAAAACTCTAATCTATTCAGCTATTGTAAACGGTATAATAGCTCCTATTGTTATTATTTTTATAGTTTATATCAGTAGTAGTCATAAAATAATGGGCCATTATAAAAACTCATTTTTTAAGAAAACATTAGGTTGGCTAACTGTATTTTTTATGAGCATCACCGCTGTCGCTGCTATTATTTCTTTATTCTAAACTCTTGCAAAAAATTAAAAATCAGGTAATATATAAGTATCCCATTTTTAATTCTTAATTATTTATGGGCCCTTAGCTATTTTTAGCGCCTCGCGAGAGCAAATATATAATAGTTAAACCTAGTTTAAAAAAGTAATATTTGGGCCCTTAGCTCATCTGGTAGAGCACCTCATTTGCAATGAGGGGGTGGCAGGTTCGAGTCCTGTAGGGTCCACAATAAAACAACACCGTAAGGTGTTTTTTTATTGTGGACCCTAGGAAAGTGCTTGAGCACTTTCCGTACAGGACGAGAAAACCTTGAGTATATTTTCTTGAATTTAATAATTCAAGAAAATACGAAAGGTGTACTGAACCTGTAAGGTTCGAGAAGCGTACTCGCGGTCCTGTAGATTTAGTGATTCGTGACACACAATACTTTGGTGCGTAGCACTCTATATTTTGTTATAATTACCCCATGAATCCTGAAACTAGAATTTGTCATAACTGTAAGAAAGGTTTCATTGTTGATCCAGATGATTTTCTTTTCTATAAGAAGATTAAGGTTCCAGCCCCGACTCGATGTGTTGAATGTAGACAACAAAGAAGATATGCCTGGAGAAACGAAAGAACTTTATACAGAAGAAATTGTGATTTATGTAAAGAAAATATTGTAACTATTTATTCCCCAAACAAAGACTTAAGCGTTTATTGTACTTCTTGTTGGTGGGGAGATAAATGGGATTTTTCTTCTTATGGTAAAGATTTTGATTTCTCTCGTTCTTTTTTTGAACAATATAAAGAATTACAAAGAGAAGTGCCTCGTTTAGCATTATTAAATAAAAATAGTATTAATTCAGAGTATTCTAATCATTCAGCAAATAATAAAAATATTTATCTATCTACTGTATGTTTTGACTCAGAAAATATAATGTATTCTTCTTTTGTCTTAAACTCCAGAAACTCTATAGATGTTATGAATATACATGAAAATGGTGATAAATTATATGAATGTATAGAGTCCAAAAAAAGTTATAATTGTCAATTTTGTTTCATGTTAAAAAATTGCATGGACTGTCTTTATTGTTATGATTGTGTAAATTGTAATAATTGTTTTCTTTCTTCAAATTTAAGAAATAAAAGTTATTTTTTCAAAAATGAACAATTAACAAAGGATGAATATTTTAAAAAAATTGATGGGTATAAACTTGACTCAAATGAGTCCAGAAATTTAATTTTTAATGATTTTATTAAAATAATGAAGGATAAATCTATACACAGGTCTGTTATAAGCGAACAAAACGTTAATTCTTCTGGAGGTATGATATTTAACAGTAAAAATGCAAGTAATTGTTTTGATGTAGATGGAATAGAAGATTCAAAAAATTTATATTCTGCTGTTTTTATGAAATCATCAATGGATAATTATCATATAGGATATAATACTGAATTAGCATATGAGTGTCATGGTTGTGGATGGTTATACAATAGTTATTTCTGTCATCTAAGCTACAATAATCAAAATATAGAATACTGTGATACTTGCCATAATTCAAATAATCTATTTGGGTGTATTTCTGTCAAGAAAGGAGAATATATGATATTAAATAAAAAATATTCTAAAGAAGAGTATTTCGAATTGAAAGAAAAAATAATTGAACATATGAAAAATATTGGTGAATATGGTGAATTTTTTCCTCCCAATATTGCGCCTATCTGCTACAATGAAACTCAAGGTAATTACTATATGCCTCTTACAAAAGAAGAAGTTTTATCTTATGGTTGGTTATGGGAAGATAAAATTCCAGGAGTTTTTGAAAAAGAGACAATGTCAACAAATAAAATTCCAGATAGCATAAAAGATGTAGAAAATTCTATAACAAAAGAAATTTTTAGATGTATTACTTGTTCAAAAAATTATAATATTGCCTCAAATGAATTAATTTTCTATAAAAATGAAAATATTCCTATTCCGAGAAACTGTCCAGAATGTAGATATAAACGAAGATTCAAAATTAAATTACCACGTGAACTCTATAGAAGAAAATGTGATAAATGTAAAATAGAGATGGAATCCTCCTACTCTTTAGAACGCCCTGAAATAGTCTATTGTGAGAAGTGTTATCAACAAGAAGTATATTAATTGCATCTCAGCTATAGCGTAGATGGAAAATTATAATCCAGATAGGCCTTAAGGGCCTATCTGGGAAAATATATTATAATAAGTATTTTTATTTCTTAGTAAAGGCTTCTTTAGGAGAAAGTCCAGCAGCACGGTGTGCTGGCCACCATCCAGAAACGAAACCAATAACAATTGAAAAACCTAAAATAAGAAAAATAAACCAAACTGGTGAGACAAATAAATCGATAGCTTTACCTCCGAATCTAGTTGCAACTAAACTCAAAACATAATTTAAAATTTTACCAATACCAAATCCAATTAATATTCCACCTGCTCCTCCTAGAAATCCCATTATTGAAGCCTCAACTAAAAATAAATTACGGACATCTCTATCTGTAGCTCCTAATGATTTCAAAATACCAACTTCATATATACGTTCAAGAAATCCGACAAGCATTGTATTAAACATTCCAATAGCAGAAACTATCAAAGCAGTGATGCCAAAAACTCCTAATATAATAGTAATAATATTTGTTATTTTTCGAGCTTGGTTAACCAAATCAATACGCGCAGAAACTAAATATCCTTCCCCTAAAAGTCTATCTCGAAGTTTTTCTATAACCTCAATACTTTGAGCTTTAACTAAAGCTTTACTATAAAATGGTGGCTCCTTCGAAAGAGTATTATTAAAAATAATTGCTGTAGGAGAAATAGAATCATCAGTTATAATCCCTCTGATTGGAACTGGGGCGATAGAATCAGCTTCATCTGCTATCATACTGACTTGATCTTGATAAAATATTTTAAAATTAAGTAATTTATTTAAAGATGATTCATCTACTGTCAAATTAATAGGAACAAGCATTTGACTCGAAGATACTAATCCTGGATTTTCTTCAGTTGGAATTGATCCGATATCTGGCAATAAACCAGCAAGTCTAAAGTAAGAAGGTTCAACTATACGAGTATCTATTAAAAGACCCCCTGTTGTTCCCTCTATTCTTATTTCTCCAGGAAATTCAGCAATTGGACTAACTTCTGCTACGTCCAAAGAATTTTTTAAAATATCTAATGTATCTTTTTTAATTAAAAGATTACTTTCAGATGGATAAGAAACTTCCATAGTTACAAGTGAATCTTCAGTAGTCATTAACTTCCCTATTAAAATATACTGAAAACCGTATCCTAAAGAGACAAGGAGCAAAACTGTCGCAATACCCACAGACATACCCATAATCGTCAAAAAAGCCCTCTGTGGCTTAGTTTTAAAAGTTCTAAGGGAAAGTATTATTAATTCATGAAATTTTAATTTGTGATTGGGCATGTTTTTTATTGTAATGTCTTTTGAAATGTATCTTCAATATTTCTTCCTCCACTTAAAATAGATTCAAACTTTTCTCCCATTTGATGAGAAGTACGAAATGTCAAACCAGCCCCAAATTTATTCTTTGAAAGATCAAGTAATTCAATAAATTTTTCAGGAGAAACGAATCCTCTTAACCTATCAGAAATTAATTGGTCGATAGCCATAATTTGAGCTGAAGAGAGTTTTAATTTATGTTCCTCTAATAACCAATCACGAATACGACGGACTTCTTCATTTATTGTTAACTCTGGATGTTTTTCAATCACATCATAAACAGCATCAATATCTTTACGTTTATCTATAATTTCATCTAAGTAATGAACAACTCTTTCAGCTTTTTTCTTCCACAAACCTACACCTCCATCTTTGAATGGTTTATGCAAAATATCAGCTAAGGTTATAGGATCAATTTTTTCATCTAATCTATCATTTATTATTTCTTCAAAGCGCTTAATCTCATCGCTAGAATATCCGCGAAGTAAAAAACTCGCAAGAACTCTAGAGGAAAGTTGAGCACTTTTAACAGGTTGAGTCTTTTCAGTTTCTGACATTTCTTTTGATAATTGTTTATATAGATGACCCGAAAGAGTTTCTGCGACTGTTTTTGGGTTAATTTTTTCAACATCAGTAACAACTCCATCTTTTAAATGAAAAATTGTTTTTACGTCACGAAGACTCCATGCTTCGTGAGTAACCATTATAACTGTTCTTCCATCTTTTTCGTTTAATTCTTTTAAAAATTCAAGAACCTTTTTTGCATTAACAGAGTCCAAATTACCAAGTGGTTCATCGGCAATAATAATAGGAGGATCATTAATAAGGGCTCTAGCAATACCAACTCTTTGTTGTTGTCCTCCAGAAAGGTCAAAAGGATATCTATCTGCTAATTGGGTAAGATTTAAGCGCTCTAAAAGCTTACGAGCTTCCTCATCTGCTTTTTCAGACGATACCCCAACAAAAAGCATTGGTAAGGCAACATTTTTTAAAACAGTTAATGAAGGTACAAGATTAAATTGCTGGAAAACAATACCAATACCTGTTTGTCTAAAAATAGCTAATTCTTGATTAGAAAAACCAGAAATATCAACATTGTTAATAAGAATTTTGCCATCTTGGAAGCGATCAATCCCTGAAATAGCATAAAGCATTGTGGTTTTACCACAACCAGACGAGCCAAAAAAGGCTACATAATCTCCCTTATTTATCTCAAGACTAATGTCTTTTAAGGCATGAACTTCATTCGGTTTTCCTAATTCATACCAAAGATTAACTTTTTCTAATTTAATTATTGGATTCATGGAGTTTATCTGTGTAATTAATTATTTCTTTTGGAGTAAATTCTCCTTTTATTATATAACCATTTATCCCTAATTTATAAGCCTCTTTTTCTAATGATTTATGAATATGCCCTGAATAAATTACGATATTTATCTTAGACAATTTAGGGTCTGATTTAATCTCTTTTATAAATTCTAGTGATTTTTTTATGTGTGATTCTGAATTACAATTTTCTCCTTCGGTAGGAATCATCGCGTCAAGAAAAATTATATCTGGACAAGTTATTTCTTCTGTTATTTTGTTGCGAGCTTCTAATAAAGAAGAAACGACAGAAACTTCATATCTATCATTGTGCCCATGAACCCAAAATATGTCCCGAAAATAAATAGACATCATTTTGTCGTTATCAATAAGGAGAACTTTGATTTTCTTTTCTTTATTATCCATATACTTTTAATATAACATATAATATAACCCTTAGGCTATATTATAGGTTATTTCAAATATAGTTATTTAAAATTATTTATAAAATTAAACGTTTCGTTAAAGTTCTTAAAGATAACATCAACGATAGATTCAGTTCTACGAGGAGTAATAATCGTACGAATAGGAGGTTTTACTGTATTATTTGCACTATCTGTTGAAGCGACTTGGAAACGATAAACTGTTCCTGGTTTTAACGAAGTTAGGACAATGGAATGATTCGTCGTAAAGGTATTTAAGTCTTCTTGTTTATTTGCCAATTCTTTACTTAAAATTCCTGATCCTTCTTCATAATACACAATTGAAGTAGATGGTTCATCTGTTTGCCATGATATTATGGTTTGAATTCTATCTGTACGTCCCAAAACTAAAGCACTATCAACTTTTACATTATTAATTACTGGAGCTGTGACATCCACAGAAGTTGTAACAAATAAAGAGGCAGCAGCTTCAAATATATTACCTTCTTTATTAATGCCTGATATATCTACTTGATAAGAAGTTCCAGGAGTAAGGTTTTCTATTTTTATTGAGTGAGAAGTATTTTGACTATTATCTATTGTCCTTGAAGCTCTTCCTGTGATTGTATTTTTATAATCAACAATCGAAGTAGTTGGTTCGTCTGTTGTCCAAACTACAGTAAATGAATCTTTCTTTTTATCTATTATAGCTCCAGAAATTTTTGCTGGTAATGTCGTAAAGACTAGATCTTCTGATTGTCCAACAACTTGAGGGATTGAGAAGGCCTTTGCTAAAATATGATATTTTGTATTTGCTTTCAATCCAGAAAGAACTAAGCTATGAGAAAAACTTTTCTCTGTTGTTGTATCTGATATCTCTCCATCATAAGGTTTATCTTTTGATTTATTATAGAATTCATCAGTAGAAAAACTAACAGCTGGATAAGCTTTGATATTTGTACGATATGTTATCATTGCTCCATTTTCTGTGATATTAACAATAGCTGGTTTTTCGATAAATGGAGGAATTAATGAAGGAAGTATTGATTCTATAGTTGCTTCTATTTCAGCTTGAAATTGCTCAAGATTATCAATAGTTTTAAGATCAGCTGTTACTTCGTTGAAATATTTTGTTTTAAATACTTCATCTTCTGTTGTTGTTGAATTACCAGATTTATCTACAACAGTAACTCTCATATGATAATCTGTCCCTATTCTTAATCCACTTAATTTTATTGAGTGAGAAGTTAGCCATTTACTACTACCCATAGTATCACTATAAGTTGTGTCTTTACCATATTCTACGAATGACATAGTCTCTTCATTTGTGTCAAAAGAAATGGTTGCTCCAAAAGCATTTATATCTGAAACTTTTACATTAGAAATAGAAGGAGCAGTAGTATCTGGAATTAAATTAGAAGTATTATTGTTGTTATTAGAAGAAGAACTTACAACAATAACTTGTCCGTCTGCTGTTGTTGTAAATGTTTGTTCAATAGATTCAGTTTCGTTCCCCGCATCATCAGCAGATTTAACTGTGAAGAAATAATTTGTCGTAGGCTCTAAAGAATTAGAAGAATCATCCACATCAAATGTACCTGAACTTAATGACACAACATGATATATAGACAAAACTTCATCTATAACAGTACTTCTTGTTAAATCTCCAGTCGCAGTACCCCAGATAACTTGAGAAGTTGCTGGTTCATTTGTTTGCCAAACTATAACAGCAGCATTAGCCGATTTCACAGGAGTTTCTATCCCAGTAATAATTGGAGGAGATATATCAACAACATTAACCGTTCTTTCTGCTGTCGCTGTATTTCCTGAAGAATCACTAGTAAAATAAGTTATCTTATAATTTCCAGCAGTTGAAGTATTTACATTTCCAGCAGTTGTAACAACTAAAGCTTCATTTGTACTAGAATCAACAGCGGTTGCCCCTGGATCTACAAAAGCTTCACCTGTATTAATTGTCATTGGATTATCCCCTAAAATAGTTATTGTAGGAGGTACTCCTTCTATAGGAGAAAAAGTTACATTTATTTCATGTGATTCAATAACATCTGTAAAAGTATAAGTAGATACTGGAACAAGATTGGCATCATCTACAACAAGAGTTGCAATCTTATACCCTTCATCAGGAGTAATCGTATAAGTCTGATCAGTAGTTGAAGGAACCATTGTTTCTCCTTGTGGATTTATTGTTCCACCTGACCCTGCTGTTGAATTTATAATATAAGTATCTGCATACTCAACATTAACAATTCTTGTTTCTGTTGATTTATTATTTGATGAATCGGTCGCTGTATAAGTTATAGTATAAGAACCGATAGTATTTACATTTACAGATCCAGTTATTACAGGATTAATTGATCCATCAATATTATCAACAACAGTCGCTCCTGGTTCAACATATACTTCTCCTTTTATGACCGTCATTGGGTTGTCCCCTAATAATGTAATTTCGGGAGCTGTCACATCTGGATCAAGAGAAAATGTTACACCAATAGTATGATTAGCAACTACGTTTGTAAATGTATAATTTAAAGCTGGAGCTAATCCAACCCCATCAACAACCAAAGTATCCACACCATAACCTTCATTTGGAGTTATGGTATAAATTTGATTTGAAGTTGAAGCAACCGCAGTAGTTCCAATTGGATCAATTGTCCCTCCTTCACCTGCTGTAGCAATAATATTATAACTATCAGCTAAAACTACATTTACTGTCCTTGTAGCACTACCAATATTATTAGCTGCATCTGTAGCTGTATAAGTAATGGTATAAGAACCGATAATATTTACATTTACAGATCCAGTTATAACGGCAGATAAACCAGTATCTACATTATCTGTAACAATTGCTCCTAATTCTGTATATGAATCACCCCTTGTAATTGAAACGATTGCTTCTCCGTTAAGAGTTACCATTGGAGCTACTGTATCTGTATCATTATTAAGAATAGTATAAGTGTGAGTAATAACACTTCCCAATTCAGCATTTACAGGGTTTGATAATGTTATTATTATTGTTTCGTTTGGTTCAATTATTTCATCATTAACAACCGATAAAGAAATATTAGTCGTTGTTCCACCTGCTGTAATTGTGGCTGTGCCTGAAGCTAAGGTATAGTCTGTTCCACTTCCGGTTGCTGTACCTCCTGTGACTGCGTAATCAACTGTTACATTCTCTGCTGAAATAGAAGATAATTTTACAGTAACAG
>Ga0247841_10008313_pt1 | contig 15000 bp, 15 predicted proteins | sample LaCruzMarch2015__2_FD_192410 | JGI IMG/M metagenome (GOLD analysis project Ga0247841, IMG submission 192410) | Freshwater microbial communities from meromictic Lake La Cruz, Castile-La Mancha, Spain - LaCruzMarch2015_18m | ecosystem: Environmental > Aquatic > Freshwater > Lake | place: Spain...
ACTTAAGGCCATGCGACAAAAGGTCGACCTCTATGCCGCCCAGGTAGTCAGGCATTGTACTGAAGAGAACATTCCATACCATGTCGACCAGGTTGATTGCCTGAATATATCAGATGCAACGATTGAATATGCCGAAAAAATTGATGCCAACCTCATTGCCATCATGACAGAGCAGGAAACCAAAACATCAAATATTTTCCTGGGACCTTACGCACATCAGATTGTAAACCATTCACCCATCCCGGTACTCAGCATCCATCCAAAAGATACACTGGCTGCAGGACAGGGGTTTTAATACCTGTCAATACAATTCAGGTCGCTGAAGGCCACTTTGAGTCTTTCAACCATTGATTTTTCACCTTCACGGAGCCAGGCGCGGGGATCGTAGAACTTTTTGTTGGGTTTATCCTCTCCATCGGGATTCCCGATCTGACCCTGCAGGTACCCGTTGTTCTTCTTATAGAATTTCAGGATGCCTTCCCAAAAGGCCCATTGGGTATCGGTGTCAATGTTCATTTTCACAACCCCGTAACCAAGTGCTTCGGTTATTTTTGCAGGTTCTGATCCTGATCCGCCATGAAATACAAAATTGACAGGATTCGGACCCGTATTGAATTTCTGTTGAATATAAACCTGTGAATTATGAAGGATAACAGGTTCTAGTTTTACATTTCCAGGTTTATATACCCCGTGAACATTGCCGAAGGAGGCGGCGATGGTGAAATTGGGGCTCACACTGGACAAGGTCTCATAAGCATACGACACATGCTCGGGTTGCGTGTAAAGCCTTGAGCTGTCAATGCCGGTATTATCAACCCCGTCCTCCTCACCTCCGGTAACACCCAGTTCGATTTCAAGGGTCATACCCATCTTGCTCATGCGCTCAAGGTAACGCTTACAGATCTCGATGTTCTCTTCCAGCGGTTCTTCCGACAGATCAAGCATGTGTGAGCTGAACAATGGTTTCCCAAAGGCTTTGAAATGCTTTTCCCCTGCATCCAGCAATCCATCGATCCATGGCAGCAGTTTTTTAGCGGCGTGGTCGGTATGGATGATCACTGGAATTCCGTACATTTCGGCTATCTCATGAATATGCTGGGCACCTGAAATACTCCCTTTGATCGCGACACGTTCGTTTTCATTTTTCAATGATTTTCCGGCATAAAACACACCTCCCCCGTTCGAAAACTGGACAATAACCGGTGAATTCACGGCCTGAGCGGCTTCCATTACAGCATTGACGGAATCGGTTCCGATTACATTCACAGCAGGTATGGCAAAACGATTAGCCTTCGCAATCCGGAAAATTTCCTGCAAAGCGGGCCCGGTTGCTACTCCGGGAGCAACTTTATCTTTTATTTTTTCTGACATAGTAAAGTTATTTTTAACATTATTTGGAGTGTCAAAGATAAGAAAACTCAAAAGTCAAAAGTCGAAAATCAAAAATTAATGGATGAATTTTGTATCTTTGCGCCCAGATTGGCTCCGTAGTTCAATTGGATAGAATGGCAGATTCCGGTTCTGTTGGTTGGGGGTTCGAGTCCCTTCGGAGTCACTTATTAGTTTTGAATTAGCAGTATTTACTGATGTTTCGGAAGGTAGTCGCTGAAAACTGTCAAGTTTTCTGTCAACTCAAGAAACCCAAACGATTAAATCATACGATTTTGTTGTTTGGGTTTTTTCTTTGTTTTCGCCTGTAAACATTGGTAATTTCTGTTTACAAAAATATCCTTTTTTAATTGATTTCTTCCTTTCATCATTTCCGAATCTACTCGGGTTAATCATCCATCTACTTTACCAACTCTGTCTAATTTATTTCAATTCTTAATTGCATCTCCAACCAATTTATTCCTTGTTCATTACCACTTTGTCAGGTTACATTGGGTTTACATTCAGTTTGTTATTAGTTTATTAACAGGTTAGTATTCAGTTGGTTGTTGATAAGTTGGTCTTGGGGTTACTCTTTAGAATTCTACTTTTGCCAACGTAAATAATGTTAAAAACCATGAACGAAAAAACAATTATTGAAAAACCGGTTACAGCTCAATATATCTGCAAAATGATTGGCGTGAGCAGACCTGCACTTCATAAATGGAGTAAAGAAGGTATTATCAGAGCGCACAAACTCGGTGGAAAGCTATTTTACTTTGAGACTGAAGTAATGGAGGATTTGAAGAAATGTTAACTCATTTGCAATTCATTGGTTCTCTGATATACTTTGATAGCTGCTTCTTATGTTAACAAATGATTAAATTGTGACCAGAAAAATGACTAAAAACTAACCAATCTAAAAAACAACTATGAGGATCAGCAATGAGGCGTTGGCTTTACTCAGAGGGGAACTACCACGAGGGAGCGTAACACAAATAAGACGGAGATTACGGAATAAACTTATTACTTTTTCGGCGCAATATATATATCGCTGCCTGGATCCGGATAAGCCGGATTATAATCCAATAATTTTAGATGAAGCTATTTCCCTGGGTGAAGAGTTGATAAAAGGTGCAGAGAATATGGAAGAAAGAGTCTTGCAATTAAGGAAGGCAATGCAATGAAAACATTTTCCTTAATGAGTATTCCTGACTTGCTCCTTACCAAGGAAGCCTATCTGAGCTCTATCATTAAAATAAGATCAGAATTAGCCCTTATCGCTTCAAATTCGGAACTCCCCGCTAAAAAGCTTGAAGACATTAATAAGAAACTTCGACGCCTTAAGGAATTACATCAGGCTGTGTGTATGGAATTTCCAAAGATGAGTTTATCTGAGTTTCATGAATGGAGAAAAAAAGGGCTGAACCAGCCTCACTCGTCAAACGCATCAACATGATATCGAATTCCCAGGAAATAAAAGATGCCGCTCAAATCGCCGATATCCTCGGCGATTTTATTACGCTCAAGAAGAAAGGTGTCAACTACACCGCCTGCTGCCCCTTCCATCAGGAAAAAACGCCCAGCTTCATAGTGAACCCTGCAAGGGGATCATATAAATGTTTCGGCTGTGGAAAATCCGGCGATGCCATCGAGTTCCTCAAGGATAACGAGGCAATGAGTTACAGCGAGGCGCTTACTTACATCGCCAACCATTATGGCATTCCAATCAAATTGAATGGAACTGATCCAGAATACACCGATGCCCAGAAGCACCGCGATGGCATCTTTGCTTCTCTTAAATGGGCACAGAAATGTTTTTCACGCAACTTGCAGAAAAATCCATCTGCGCTTTCATACTTGCAGGATCGGCAACTTGATAAAGCCATTGACCTGTTTTTAATAGGATATGCCGGCAGCGGCAATGATCTGATGCGTGAGGCCCATGAGGCAGGTTATTCCAATGAAGTATTATTTGGTGCCGGTTTGATTAAAAAAAATGACCATGGACACTATTATGATGCATTCAGTAAAAGGATCATCTTTCCGTTTTTTGATCGATCCGGAAGGGTGATCGGTTTCACCGGAAGGCTTCTTACCCCTGAAAAGGATAAACCAAAATACCTGAACAGCGCCGAAACAGAGGTCTTTAAAAAGAGCAAATTCCTTTATGGACTATTTCAGTCCAAGAAGGAGATAATAAAAGAGAATGAATGTCTGCTGGTTGAAGGTCAGACCGACCTTATCAGCTGGCATCTGGCCGGGATCAGGAACGTGGTGGCCGGTTCAGGAACCGCCCTGAGCGAGGATCAGGTTAAGATGATACTATCTTTCACCAGTTGCCTAACGATCGTTTATGATGGCGATCCGGCCGGAATAAAAGCCAGCATTGCAAACATCAAAATCCCCCTGAAGATGGGACTTGATGTTTACCTGGTCGTGCTGCCCGATGGCGAAGACCCTGACTCGTATGTAAGAAAGCATGGCGCGGAAACACTGAAGGCTTTTATCGAAGATAACCGAAAGGATATTGTCTCGTTTCGCATCGAAATGGTAAAGGAAGTGCTGGACCGTGATCCGCTTCAAAAGGCTAAACTGATCAAAGAACTCGTTTCCCAGATATCGCTTATTGGTGATGAAGAGACAAGAGGCTACCTGATCGTCGACATTGCAAAGAAACTTGATTTAAACCGGGATGATCTCGATCGCAATCTCAAAAAACAACTTCCTAAAATTGAGAAACAGGAAAAAGGCTTCTTCGGTTTTGAAGCCTCAGAGGAAATGATTAAGGAAACCGGCTTCGCCATACTGCTTTCAAACCCTAGGGGAGTTGTTTCAAATCACGCAGAAGGAAAAGAGAATACCATCAGTTTGCCGGATGGTCTGCTGAAGAAAGATGACATTTTTCGTCTGGCCAAACTCACCAGGAATGTTAAAGTTGAAGGCCTATCCTTTGTGGTCGATGAAAATGATGTTGAATTCCCTCTGGCTGAAGCTGGCCGGTTGCTTACCGAACAGGGACTGCGGGTTGAAGTGCGGGAAGATGGTTCAAAGGATGAGACCAGTGATGATCCCAAATCAATTGTTTACATTGATTTCTTAGATTTCTATGTACGAGGTTTAAGTTACAAGCTGATTTGCCAACCCGATACAAAGCGATCCAAAAAGTTTGTGGAGATGGTTGCCGAATTTCTTTCAAAGCTAGACAATACGATCATCCACATAAAAACAAATGAGATAGCCAAAAAGTTTGGCCTAACCGCCGGATCTTTCTCAAAGGTATTGCGCCCTTTTGTGGAGAAACGGAAAAACCTGGCCGTGCAGCAGCAGGAACATGTGCTTATCGATGAGCAACAATTTGTTTTCGATATCGCCCACCTACCGGATTATGTGGATCAGAATTTCTTCCAGCGTTACGGATTCTTCCCGGCACAAAACAAAGTGGGGAATAAAATATTCTACGTTTTCCGCACCATGGATAACACACTGGTCAAGGTCGGGAATTTCTTCATGGAACCGCTGTTCCAAGTCTATGATCTCGACCCGATAAAGAATAAACGAATTGTAGAACTTTTTCATTCTGAGCTTAACACGGCAGAGTACGTTGAGTTTAAAAGCGGAGACATGGTTGAATTGCAGCAGTTCAAGAAATTCCTATGGAACAACGGGGGATACATCTTTACAAACGGTAAACCTTTTCACCATGAGAAGATCCTTGAGAGCATCGCCCTTCAATTTCCAAAATGTTGGGAATTTTCGACATTCGGGTGGCAACCTGAAGGGTTCTTTGCCCTTGCAAACGGTATCATTGCTGATGGCTCATTTACCCATGTTGATGAACTCGGGCTGGTAAAGTTCAAAAACGCAACTTATTATTCACCTTCCTTCAGTAAAATATACAAAGATCAACGTGCCGATAACGACCGATACGAGTACGACCGGTTTTTAGTATTCAAACCTGGTCAAAGAACCTCCTGGGTGGAATGGTCGGAACTGATGCACAAAGTTTACTCGTATAACGGCAATGGCATGTGGGCGCTGCTTTTCACGATCCTGTCAGCTAACCGTTCAATTATCTTTCCAATCGAACGATTTTTTACCTCGCTGTTTTTCATAGGGCCTACCGAATCAGGAAAATCAAAGATTGCGGAAAGCATTCGGGCGCCATTTATGCATGGCGCTCCACTATTCAACCTGAACTCTGGCACCGATGCTGCATTTTTTACCAGTCTTGAACGCTTCCGGGACATACCGGTAATTTTCGAGGAGTATAACGATTACCAGATTTCGGATGTGAAATTCCAGGGATTGAAGGCCGCCGTTTATGACAACGAAGGAAAGCAGAAACGCAAGGATGCCACCAGCAAGGATATCGATGTTTCGAAAATAAATGGTTGTCCGCTTTTATTGGGGCAGGAAGGCCCCGAACGTGATGATGGCGCATTAGGCAACCGTGTTGTTCAAAAGCACGTTCCCAAAAAGGATAACTGGACAGATGAAGAAGTAACCATGTATAAGGACCTGAAAGACCGAGAAAATGACGGGCTGAGCAATATCGCCCTGGAGATCATTAAACGCCGTGGGATTGTCCAGAAACACTTTGCCGCCTACATGCGTGATGCCCAGCGACAGGTTAAGATTGATATTCAAAAAGAAGGTGGCTCGTATCAGACTCGTATCATCAATACCGTTAGTCTGTTTATTGCCATGGCCAAAATGTGGGACGAACATGTAAAGGAGCTTCCGCTTCCGTTCACATTTGCTGAGTTTTACGAAGATGCCAAACGGCAGATCACCCTGCAGAGCGAAGAACTTAGCAGCAGCAACAGATTGTCAGTGTTCTTTAACACGATCAGTATGTTGTATACTCAGGGACATATTATCACCGGAAGAGAATTTGATATTTCTACCGAAAAAGAGATAACCATTCAAAAATCCAAGACGGAAACAGAAGGATTACATTGGAACGGTCAGGAGAGAAGGGTATTGTTTCTGATTGTAAATGATGTGATTCAAGCTTATCAGAAGATGCACACAACAGAGAGTTTGAAACTTAATTCCCTGCGGATGTATCTGAAAGATCACCCTTCTTATTTTGGGCAGATAAGAAGTCACCGATTTATATACCAGGTTGAATCATGGAAAACTGATCCGGTAAGCGGCATTAACCAAAGGGTTATCGAAAAAGCTGAACGCAATACCAGCTGCATAGCCCTGGACTATAAAATTATTGAGGCCATAGGAATCGACCTTGAACGGTTTAAAATACCCGAACAAACTTCTTTGGAACTTGACGAACCTGCAATTATGTCACAACCGGATGATGAGCAAAAAGAGTTCCCGTTCTAAAAATTCACATAGAAATGTCTGGCGACAAAGTCGGGTCCAACGCTCCAACGTTCCAACAAACAGGTTAATAAAATATTATAATCTTATAAATCAATATATTATGTTTCTGTACTGCTGTTGGAACGTTGATTTATTGTTGGAACCGGTTGGAACCATCATCAGTACTTTTTATACTCCGTTGGAATTAAAAATACGTTCCAACGTGGTGCTGGAGTCCCATGCCAAAATATCGGTAGTTCACTATCAGATCGTTGAACTTTAATAATGGCTTTTGTTGGAACGTTGGATCGTTGGACACGGAAATGACAGCCCCAGGTAAACCAAGAAAAAAAATGAAAATTGACCGCAATGGCTGGGAGTATCATGACAAATTGCCGGAAGGATTCCGCCTCGCAACACTGGCTGATTTCACAGATAATGGAAAGCGCAAAATAGGAATGCAGTTTTTGATAAAATGGTGCATCAGGGATGATTATTATCAGATATGCACTGTCAGCGTTAATTTGTACTCTAAAAATCTCATTCCCTTTATTGATGATGGCCGGGTATTCGTTCCTGTGGATCCATTGGCCTTTACAACCAGTAACACCTAAAGTATTTTCGCAAATATGAAACTAACAGAAGAACGACCGACAATTACAATAAGGCTCAAACCGGCGCTCCAGGATTACATTTGCTATGTGATGGAGTTAGAAGGAAATATTCATGAAACTCCGTACCTTATGGCTACATCAAGGTCTTACCTTGGAAGGCTTGTTGTACCTTTCATCGAGCTTCGCCCGATGGAAGCCAAGCCACTGCTCCCGGGGACCGACCGTGAGTTGTTTACGTTTGGGATTATTAATTACCGATCACTTGAAACCAGACGTAATACTGCATGGATTTCAGAAAAGAACCAGATCAATATTCAAAATATTATTCAAGCTCATTTTCGGCTTCACTTCAGGGTTTTTGCCGATGATAAAGTCCGGTATCTGAGAGAGCAGCATACCCCCAAGGGGAGTATTAAAAAGGTTGTTCTGCAATTCTGTGCAGATATGAACATCAATTACGATGATATCACATTCGACATGATTTCGAAGGCATATTACCGGGGCCGGAAAAAAAGTCTTAAATGTGGAATTGCTGCCAACAAACGGATGATGATCGGTCATCTATTTTTCATCATATAGAAATTTATAGATATGACAGTCTTTCGACATACCAACGGAAATATTGGCGGGGTCAATCCCGTCCAATACATTTTTAAAGAAGATATCGCCTCCTTCATCATCAACGCGAATACTCTTTACGGATCAACTACGCTAAAGCCCGGGCGCAGTTGGAACTATCTGTACGGCTCACCTGAATCAATCCAGGTTGATGGTAATGAAGAAGATACGCCTGGGGGGATGAAATACAACTACCAGATAAAAATGTTGATTCCCAAAGATCGTCCGGACGTTGAAGTTATCCTTCGCAACCTCAATAACCGACACCTGATTATTAACCTGCGGGATAAAAATGGAGTGTCACGATTCTTTGGCACCCTGGACAGTCCAATGAAAAAACAGGCAAACTGATTAAACCCGCTGTCATTGAAGGATATCACGGTTGGGAGATCATGTTTTCTGGGGATTTCACGCAGCCGGCATCCTATCTCGATTCCTCAGGCATACCAATCAACCAGGAAGAATAGAATTCTTTCTGTCCTTTATTTAGCCATCATACCATTATAATATTGTATCCTGAAAATAGGGGACAATGAAAATATTCATAAAAATCATTCTGCAAATATCGAAGAACAGCCTGGTACAATACCTGATCGGGCGGGGACTTATATGGAAACTTCAATCATGGTTAAACCTGAAATTGATAAGACAGGCGCCGAATCACTGTTCAGATGCACGACAGGAGACATCTCCCACACCAAAACAAAAAACTGCTGATCAGATAGCCAGATTAAGAAAGACAAGGTTATTAGTATCGCACAATAACCGCAAACTGACCTCTGGCCGCGGCTTCCGGCTCCAAAATATTCATGTCTATTCAAAGAAAACCCGCAAACTCATTTGGATAAAACCAATTTACCACGAAAACTAATGGAATCAACAAAAATTCAGAAAACCGATAAAGTATGGAATCCGGTTACCGGATGTTCAAAGGTTTCGCAGGGGTGTCTTAATTGCTTTGCTGAACGATTCTCCAACACATTGAAAAACATAAAGGGTACAAGGAAAGAACACTTCAAAGGGTTTCGGCCAACTGTCCATCCAGATGATTTAACCTTTCCCTATCATTGGAAGAAGCCATACGCGATATCAGTATGCTCGACGGGCGACCTTTTCCATGAATCCATCCCCTTTGAATTCATTGCCAGGGTTCTGAAAGTGATCGTTGATTGCAACCGTCATGATTTCAGGTTGCTCACCAACCGGCCAGAGAGGATGCGAGAATTCTTTATTGATTATTTGCCTGTAAAGCAAAACATTAAAAGCGATACCATTGATAATTTATGGCTGGGTGTTTCGGTTGAAGATCAAATGACAGCCAAGCAGCGGATCCCTGAGCTTTTAAGAATTCCATGCCAAAAGCGATTTGTATCCTGTGAACCACTTCTGGGCGAGATCTCGCTACACATATTCGACATTAAAAGTCAAATGAATAGTCAGAAAAGAATAGGGGAGATGATCCATCTTGTTATTGCAGGATATGAAACCGGACCTGGGGCCAGGCCCACTCCGCTTTATCATATGGTTGACCTGGCTATGGATTGTGATTTTCTGAACATACCAGTTATCATCAAAAATATTGGTAATAATCCTGAAGGCATAAAGCTTGAAATTTTAACAAATCCCCACAAGGCGATGTTCGATGTTTTCAAGCGCAGTGGCCAGGATCAAAAAATTTCGCAGATAAGGGATCAGATTAGAGAAGCAAATAATCAAGGTATTCACCAAAGCCAATAGCATGATAGTAGATACAAAAGACAAAGAATTACTTGTAGAAACATTAACAGAAAGGTTGTTATCAACACATGAATTGGAGAAAAAGGAAAGAATATTGAGCTTATTACAAAGAATGAAACGCAGGAGTAACTCAGGATTCCAGAACCGATCAGAAGTAGCTGAACAGTTTGGCATATCGTGCCGCAAACTAATGCGCGACATCAAAGCAAATAAGGCAATGGTTGATGAACTGAACGACACCGGATGGGTCAAAAAGAAATCAGGTTTTTATCCACGCCAGATTGCCATTATAAAGAAACACCTTGGACAATAATCTCTCACACTTTGGGCACCATGAAGTATTTTACAGTCACATATAGAACCACACGTGAGGATCTTCGAAGGCAGAGAAACGAACTAGCCAAGCAACTGCATACAGATAAAGGGTTGGCTGGGTGCGACGAAGAATTTAAGGTAATGCAGAACCAATATGAAGAAGCATTGAAAAACGTATTGCATTTTGAGCTGCTACGCGGAACAGACGAACACGGCAAGGCATTTCTGCATGGTTTGGCAGAATACCTCATCGACCGGGGCTTGGAACATTTCTTCCCACTAACCGAGCCCCCCAAACTATTAAAAAACCTTCTTCAGGTCTATAAAGATGAAGCAATTGAAAACATGAATATTTCAGAAGTTCTTGCCAAAATTGAACAAAAGATAAAGCAGAATAGAAGATTTTGAAAAAGCATTGTGCATTGGAAAAGTCGCACACTTATCTGTTAACTTTTTTTTGGTAAAATGTTTCAATAACCTTAAGAATCGCATTCAGGTTCCAGGTACTATTTAAACTTCTAAACCACTGGACCATTGCGGGTTACAGAGGTTTTTTTATTTTCAGTTGCGGTGGTAGTTGTGGTGTCCTTTTTTGTACCCCGAACCTTAATACTAATTTTTTTTGATATGGTTTCATTAAACATTAAAATGATATCTTAAAATCTGGCTGTTAATCAGAGGGTCCCTAGTTCAAGTCTAGCAGGGAGAGCTTCGAAATCAACCACTTACGAAATAATTTTGCAAGTGGTTTTTTCATTTATGAACTAACTTATGAATAAAACGGTCTTTTTTACCTCTTTTCTGGTTGTTTTATAGTAAAAATGCTCAAACCCGGTTCGGGTACTTTGAAGAATTCAACTGGCTGATTATCTGTGGATGGATTTTTATTTATGCGAATTCACAAACTAATAAATAAGTTATGTAAAATCACCAGGAAGATCAAGGATTGCGGATTACTTCTTGATGTGGCTGTCCTGGATCACATTATTGTAGGGGATGACCGGTTTTATTTCTTTGCTGATGAAGGTGCAATGTAAGTGTCAGGCCCCGGGAAACCGGGGCTTTTTTTAATTTATTACCTGTTACGATCTAATTTTATTTATAAATACTTGATTTTTGAACTGGTTAAGGGAATCAGCCCATATTCTCATAATCAATTAGTCGGTTATGAACAATGGAGCATGAATATTTTTTTAATTAAAATGAAATTAGTATTGGAATTATGGCTTATTTTACAGTCTTAAGTTTCTTCGCAAAAAGGAATGTCAAAGACTGATTTAAATAGTGCACTAAGATTATTGGATTTTGATATAGAGTCCTCTATATCAACTCTTCTATTTACTACAAAAGAGTACAATTCGACTGAAATTCATTTTGAGGAAAGATTAGTTTTAGATTCTGCAAGAAGATTGAAAGCGACCGCAGTATTTTTTAGACGTATTTCGGAAAAGCAGTCTTCAATCCCTCAGATTTTCATTTTTGATAACACCACAAATTTTCTCTCAAAGAAGGAGCTTGCTGAGATTCATCGAAAAATTTGGAGCAGTGGAGTTGTTCCAGTTTATTATGTGTTTAATAATACAGAAATAAATATTTTTGATGCTCGTTTGCCTGTCTCTTACAGTAAGGTTGATAAAGATATTGAAATATCCCCTATCGATTCCATATCATTGACATCGCAGTCCTATGAACTGTTTAAAAAGTATTCAGCAAAACTATTTCTTAATGGAACTTTTTGGGAACAAAGGAAAAACAATAATAATTTTTTATGTAAAGAGAGTGCCGAGACGAAATTAATTGGAGGTTTAAGTAAAATAAGAAATTTATTTATCCAAGAAAGTCACTTGGGAAAAGGATTGGCTCATAAAATTCTTGTTCTTTCGATATTAGTTAAATATCTTGAAGAGCGGAAGGATGAAAATGGTAATCATGTTTTCCAATCTGGATTTTTTGCTACTTATGGTAGTGCAAACTCATTTTGTGAGGTAATTCGTAATGGATTCCTTGTAAAACTCTTTGATGATTTGAGTTCTCATTTCAATGGGAAAATATTTGAATTAGAGCACGAGGAAAGGGAAGAACTTAGTAAAACCAATTTAGCTCCACTTGCAGATTATCTAGATGCAAATATCGATAATGATCAATTGGTCTTATGGCCTCTGTATTCTTTTGAATATCTTCCAGTTGAATTAATAAGCAGGATTTATGAAGAATTTATTCCTGAACGTAATGATGCCGTTTTTACTCCTGTTCATCTAGCTCGATTGATGGTAGATGAATGTATGCCCGTTAACCAACCTCAAAAGTGTTACAGAGTTATAGATGTTAGTTGTGGATCAGGTGTTTTTCTTGTAACAGTATTTAAAAGACTATTACAGTGGTGGCAAAAGGAACAATTTGATACGACAGGTCAGATCAAGAAACCTGACATCTCAATTGTAAAAGATATTTTACTAAAGTCTATTTATGGAGTTGATATTGAGGCCGATTCGGTTAGGCTTTCTGTCTTTAGTCTAAGCATAGCCCTTTGCGATATGTTGACTCCAGCAGAAATATGGACTAACCTTCGATTTGATGATTTACGACAGAAAAACATATACGAAGGTGATTTTTTTAAATACCTACAGGATTTTCAAGGTGATAAATTTGATCTAGTTATTGGGAATCCTCCTTTTGAGGATAAAAAAAAGGACTTTAATTCTCTTTATACTCAATTTGATATTTCCAGAGATTATCACATCCCAAGAAATCAAATTGCCATGTTGTTTTTACAACAGGCCATGAAATTGCTCAAACCTGGTGGTCTTTTATCCTTAGTGATGCCTTCAGGCCCCCTTTTATATAACAAGACTGTCGATTTCCGAAAAAAGTTTTTCTCGCAATTTGAAATACCACAGATTATTGATTTCTCTGCCTTTAGTAAAAAATCACTTCTTTTTGAAAGCAGTATATCAACTGCAGTAATTTTTGCATATAATAGAAAACCTAAAGGAGAACATAATATACTTCATATTGCAGTAAAAAGAACAAAATCAGCCAAGGAAAAATTATTTTTCGAAATTGATCATTACGATTTGCATTATATTCCACAAAGTATTGCTGAAAATGATTCTGTAGTATGGAAAACTAACCTATTTGGTGGCGATCAATTATATTACTTTATTAAAAGGTTAAACGAAATTAGGTCATTCGGGGATTTTATTAAACAAAATGAATCTTCTGCTGGTTTAATATGTCAAGAAGGTTACCAAATTGGGAACAAGGTACACCATATGCCTGAAATGACTAAGTATTTTGAAGTCAAACCTCAATCATTTAATGAAAATGGAATTGAAAAAATTGAAAATATAACAGCTGAAGATTTTCAAACACTTCGTGATCTCCGAATTTATAAATCCCCACATTTACTAATTAAGCAAAGTTTGGGTAAAAATCACTTTTTAATTGAACTTTTAGAAAGTGAGAAAGATTTATTTTTTAATGAAAGAATAATTGGAATCCATGTGCCTAACAATAGGAGTATATTAGAAGGGATTAAAACAAATTTGAATAATCATTATCATACTTATAGATTCTTTATTTTGATGACTAGTAATGAGAATGGGTTTAATAGATCTACCGCTGTTTTTAGTAAAAAAGATTTGATGAGTTTGCCTTATCCGGAAGTTAAATCAGACCTTGATTTATCTCGAAATGAGGAAATTGTTATGAGTGATGTATTAAACTTTAGAATCGAAGAGCTATCAAAAGGTGAAAATGCCTTAGTTAATATTCAAAAGGCATCTGGAAATGAATTGGATTCCTTTGGACAAATTTTTTGCAAAACTTTAAATTCAATTTATCAAACAGAGAATGGAAAGTTTAAACCACTAAATCCTATACAATTTGTTGCCTATACTTGTTTCCCCTTTGCATATGGAGATGAAAATTTCATTCCGACTATTTCTCAAAAAATACAAAATGGGGATTTATCAGAATTGTTGGAAAATGAACAAGAGACCATACATTATAGAAGAATATTAAGACTTTATCAAAAAAATATGGTTTTTCTTATTAAACCAAATACTTTAAGATATTGGCTTAAATCTATCGCATTGAAAGATGCAAGCGATGTTATGATTGACCTAATAAAAAGCGGCTACTAATGATACAGAGTCAATCAAACCACCTTCTCAGAAAAAACGTTGAGTTTTCTTTACCAAAGGGTCAAACTGTTCATCGGATTTTGAATTTTCTAAGCAGCACACTTCCTATTTTTTTACAAAAATTCATGAATAGTGGTAGCGAGGCTTATCTCGAAGATGAAATTTCCACATTTCTCGTTTATGAATTACAAGATAGGAGTAAAAAGGAAGACCTGCTTTTTCATTTTGATCCAAAAAAAGGTGCTGACTTTTGCATCCAAGTAAGCCCCTATCAAATTGGAGCTCTTCCAATATTTACATTTGAAACTAAAAGATTACCTCCGACTAATAATAAAGACTATGTGTATGGAGACACCGGGGGGATCGAGCGTTTTAAAAGTGAAAAAGAAGGTTATGCTAGTCACCTTTCAGTCAGTGCAATGATTGGATATGTTCAACGAAATTCATTTGATCATTGGGTACAAAGAATAAATAATTGGGTAGACGAAATGATTGTTGGTAACCCAGATGCTGGATGGTGTGAGGATGATAAGCTAATACCAGAAAATATAACTGCCCAGTATATATCAACACATTCTCGTCCATCTGGTACACCAATTACTCTCTACCATTTCTGGCTGTTAATGAATTGATTCTACGTTACCCATATCAAATTCAGAAAATCTGAAAGTCTAGTTAAATTGGGATCGTGAATCCTAAACAATTCATCACTGTAGATCGGCTATTTTATGAATTTGTCAGAATATATGTAAGCCTCCGGCCTGATGCATCTTGATTTACCAAGGGTGGCGATATAATTTTGTGGATAAAAAAATCCATGAAAAAGCCTGAAAGAAAACTTCGCCAGGAAGAAATGACCCGCCACATTACAAGTT
>Ga0247841_10008315_pt1 | contig 14999 bp, 12 predicted proteins | sample LaCruzMarch2015__2_FD_192410 | JGI IMG/M metagenome (GOLD analysis project Ga0247841, IMG submission 192410) | Freshwater microbial communities from meromictic Lake La Cruz, Castile-La Mancha, Spain - LaCruzMarch2015_18m | ecosystem: Environmental > Aquatic > Freshwater > Lake | place: Spain...
GCACACTGCAGCAAAAGAGGCGCTCGACGAAATCGCAAAGCAGTCCTCAATCCTAACAGGCCGCATTGGCGAGCTTGAGGCTGCCAAAAAGCCCATCATGGAAAAAATCGGCTCTTCAGCTTCACGCGAGGCCGCGCTTGCCGAGATACAGGAAATAAAGGTGTCCATTGGAAGCGACAATGCCACCCTTCTTGAGCGCAGGCGCGAATCGGTCAAGCTCGAGAGCGTGCAAAAATCATCCGATGCACAGCTGTCATCGATAAAAAAGGCGCAAAAGGAGTCAGAGTCAAAGGCAGGCGAGATTTCCTCCCAGCTTGAAAAGCTCGGCTCCCAGATTTCGGAGCTTGAGAAGAAATCCGGCGTCCAATCTGATGCCGCCTCTCAGGAAATAGAGAAAAAGCTCGAATTTCTTTCATCCGAAATAATGTCGCTCAAGGAGCAGCGCGCGTCGATTGAAACCGCGATCTCCGAAAAGGAAAAATCGCTTCTTGGCAGGAGAAGCGAACTGGTGCGGCTCGCATCCGTGCTTGGCAGCGACTCCGAAGCAAGGCAGGAAGGCGAGAAGGGCGTGCTTGAAAAAGAGGTGCTCTCCCACCAGCGGGCGCTCGATGCGCTTTTCGAGCAGGAAAAGCAGCTGAACAGGCAGCTTCCAGACCTTGACAAGAAACTTCTTTCCACCAAGGAGAGGGCGGCGACCCTGCGCGCAAACATCTCCCCTTCCGCAGGAAGCATTGCGATTCGCGCAGTTGAGGAAATGAAAGCAAATGGCATGCGCGGAATATTCGGCACAGTCTCCTCGCTTGTTTCTTGCGACTCCAAATACACTGTTGCCATTGAAGCCTCTGCAGGCCAGCGCCTCAACTATGTTGTAGTGGACGACACGGACACCGCGATAAAGGCGATTGAAAAGCTCAAGTCCCAAAAATCCGGCAGGTGCACTTTCATTCCCCTTGACATGCCGCCCCGCAGGGAAGATTCCGGCATGGCATCCGGCGCACAAAAAGCATCAGGCTGCTTAGGCTCACTGATAGAATTTGTGAAATACGATGCTGTTTACAAAAAGGCAATGGAGTATGCGTTTTCGGAAACGCTCCTTTTCGACACCGTGCAAAGCGCCAAGAAGGCGGGCGTGGGAAAGGCGCGCATGGTGACTGTGGATGGTGAATTGCTTGAGCGCTCGGGCATCATCACCGGCGGCGCGCAAAGGGGGTCCCTTCTCTCAAAAGGCGCGCTTGACAAGCTCGAGGCAGAGGCATCCTCCATCGAGGCCGAGCGCAAGGAAATCTATTCCAGCCTCTATGCCATCCGCGAGGAAATGTCGTCAAAGAGAAAGGAAAAGGCGGATGCAGAAGTGAAGCTGCGCGGCATGGAAATCGAGATGGAAAGCATGCAGGCTCGGCGCGAGGGCAAGAAATTGGCGCACGAGGCAATGGCTGAAATAGAATCTGCCATCAAGGCATCTGAAAAGGAAATCGCGGGGATAAAAAAGCGCGCAACCGACATTGCCTCCAGTCTTGAGGAATCGATTTCCAAGCACACGAAAGAAAAGGAAAAGCAAGCCGTGGCGCAGGAAAGCGCCAAAAAAGCGGATTCCGAGGCGCAGAGAAAACTCCAGTCGCTTCTGTCCCAACGCTCATCGCTGGAGGCGCAGCTGTCTGCCAAGAGCGAGGAGGCGAAACGGCTTTCCGATGAGCTTTCTGCGAAAAAGTCCGAGGTGGAAGAGGCTGTAAAATCCCTTTCTGCCTGTAAAAAGGACATCGCAGAATTTGCCGAAAAAATATCCAAATCCGAGAAAATGCTTAAGGACAAAGAGGCGCATCTCTCGGAAATAAGCGCAGCCTCCCAAAAGCTCATGGCAAAGCTCTCCGAGCTTGAGGCGCAGATAAAGGATGTTGCAACGCAGCTTGGCAAAATAAAAAGCGAGGAGGAAAAGAAGAACCGCGAAATGGTTTCCCTCGACGCCAACCGCCAGATAATAGAGCAGCGCCTGTCTGATATCAAAGCCGAGCTTGACTTGTACACTGGAGTTCCCACAATCGACGCAAGCAGAACCGAGCTTGAGGACCTTGCCCGCACCAGCCAGGCGAAAATGGACGCGCTTGGCAGCGTGAATCTGCGCGCGCCGGAACTTTACGAGCACAAGAAAAAGGAGATTGACGACGTGAAGTCTCGCGTGGAGTCGCTCTCCGGCGAGAAAAACGCAGTGCTCCACATGATGGACGAGATAGACGCGCGGAAGCGCGCGATATTCCTCTCCACATTCACATCGGTAAACGACAACTTCCGAAAGCTTTTCGGCTTTGCCTTCAAAGGCGGGGAAGCCGCGCTCATACTTGAAAAGCCATCCTCCCCATTCGAGGGCGGCCTGCATGTGAAGGTGCGCGAGGAAAACCGCGACAAGTACCTCGACTCCATGTCCGGCGGGGAAAAATCCCTAGTCGCGCTCATGTTCATCTTTGCCATCCAGATGCACAAGGCCGCGCCCTTCTACATACTTGACGAGGCTGATGCCGCGCTTGACAAGGAAAACAGCAAGAAGCTTGCAGACCTGATAAAGCAGCTGTCCGGCAAGACGCAGTTCATCGTGGTCACGCACAACGACACCGTGCTTTCAAACTCGGATGTCGCGCTCGGCGTCACGCGCACAGAGGACGGAAGCAAGATAGTGGGCGTGCAGCTCACTGCGATGGCATCCGTCTCAAAAGCGAAGAAGGCATAATCTCGCAGCCGGGGCGAAAAGACTTTTTCTGGCGTCGAAGAAAGAAAGTCGTTTTCTACGCAGGAGAAATAAAAAAGCGGGTTCGGTTTAGGCGTGCTATCGGCGTTAAACGCACAGGTATCATGTAACAATCTTGAAACTGCTACGCTTGATTGAGGTTAACACTTACGGGTTCGTGCCAGCTAAACGACGTTACTTATGCTCCCGTAAGTACTTACGACCCCATAAGTATTTTAAATGCTGTTCGCCTAATCATTTCATGTATTTTGGAGTTGGCCCAAAAGAGCACAAGCGCGACCTCTACGGCTTTGACAAGGAATATGCCGGGCTTTGCGAAGCCATTTCCTCGCAGAACAGACTTATTATCGTAAAAGGACTGAGGCGCACTGGCAAAACATCTCTTCTCAACGCCGTCTACGCCAATCTTCCGCCCAGCAAGATTTTCATTGATGCACGGGAAATCTCGGGGAAGGGAAGCTCCGAAGTTTATTCGCATTTCATCACACGGCTTTCCGCCTACATGCGGAACCGAAACATTCTTCACAACATAGCAGGGGCGATAAGCTCGGTGGAACTGGGGGTGAAGCTAAGCGTCCAGCGGCAGACTCCTCTTCTTTCGGCGATGCTTTCCGAGATAGACGCACGGGCTGGAAAAGAGAAGAAAACATTCTGTATTTTCATAGACGAGGCGCAGATGCTCAAGCAGTCAGGCTTCGATGCCTTCATTGCATTCGCTTATGACCGGTTCAAAAACACAAAAATAGTTCTGGCAGGCTCGGAAATCGGGCTGCTTGATGAGTTTGCAGGAGAGAATTCTCGCTCGCCGCTTTATGGAAGGGTGAAAAAAATCATAAGCACAAGGAAATTCGAACGGACGGAGTCCTTGGACTTCTTGCGCAGGGGCTTTTTGCAGGCAGGAAAAAAATCGGCAGACGCCGATGTTGAGGATGCCGTGAACTGTCTGAATGGAACTGCGGGTTGGCTTTCGATGTACGGCTTTTATGCCCTATCTGAAAGCCATGCATCGGCGCTTGCAAAAACCAGGCGGGAAGGCACGAAAATCGTCAGAGAGGAAATCAATGCATTCATGGTACAGCGAAGGGTGGCTGAACGGCAATATCTCGCCATTCTGTCAGCACTCGCAACAGAGCCGCTCGCATGGAGCAAAATAAGGAATTACCTCGAAATCAGGCTTGGCAAGAGCGTTTCCGATTCAAGACTTTTTGCATACCTTTCCGCGCTCGAAAGCTATGGGTTCATAGAGAAACGAGATGGACGCTATTTTGTTTCAGACCCCCTGATAAAAGAGGCGGTGGGCGGCAACACCCGATGATTTGAAAAGGCAAATCACGTGTTGAAGCAGATTTTTGGCTAACTATGGGCAAGTGAGTTGAGCATCCAACGACAGCGCAATGTTAAAGTCTAACAGTTCGGGCGTCCCTCGGTCAGTGCGCGAAACTGTCAAAAACCATATTCTCAATTAGTCGAATTCGGGCTGTAAGCTGTCACCTGGTAGTTGCCTGCCCAGTCTGCGTAGATGTCAACCGTGCCATTCTTGTCCGTTCTCCACACGTTGTAATCTTTTATCGCAAGCCTGGTAAGCGTGGTGTATGAGGGAAGCCCCAAATCGTTTTCTCCTACGGAAATTATCACGTCTTTAAGCTCGTCGTTCCCTTCTATGAGAAGAGATGATGCCGGCCTCCCCTCCCCGTGCTTGAAAAATGTGGCAACTTGGCAGGACGTTTTCACGCCCCTTCCAATAAGGGCGGCCTCCCTCTCCTGCACAGTCGGGTTGAGGAGCATTGCGCAGAACTTTCCAGAACCCAGCCTCATCACAATAGCATCCGAGTCAGGATTGCCTTTCATCCTCTCCTTCGCAGGATTGAGTATCCGGATGTCAAGCCCGTTCACTGTGAGGTTGTCCCCTTCCTGCGGGTGCTTCACAGTTATTCCCTTCTCGGCAACGGCTGATAGTGCTGCTCTGTATTCCTTGGAGATGGGCGTGACATTGTTGTCCCAAAATTCATCCACTTTATAGCCGTAAATCATATCCTCCATTCCATTGACTGCCCCTGGGTCGTCTCGCGTGGCAACAAGCACGTTTATCCTTTCAATGAAAAGTTCATCCAGCAATTTTCTCACAGGCAGGAAATTTCCGGCATCAATAAGCATGGTGAACGATCCCTTTGTCACAAGTATCGCGTCTGCGTGCGAATCGTTTATCACGTAAATATGCAACGGCTCAAATGGCGTTCTATTTATGGAAAATACTCCGTCTTCTATACTGTCCGATACGTTCCTGCCAAATACAACTGGCTCTTTTGTCTCAGCTGTCTGATTTTCACTTGTGGTGTTGCTTTCGTTCACGGCAGTGTTCACGTTCTCAGGCTCGGCAGGCGCGATTGGAGTTTGGTTGCCCCATGCCGCTGGTATTTTTGGCGGGTCTTGGACGGCGGGCGGCTGGGGGAGCGCGCCTGTGGCTGGCGTTTCGCCTGGAAGTGCGCACCCGAAAAGAGCCGCAAGCATAAGTGCGCAAAGCGCAACGGTAAAGACATTTGTATTTTCCATGCCTATGCTATCGCACGAAAACTTTTAACCCCTCTCCATGGGCATAAAAGCAAGCCTCTGGCTGGGGTGAAAAAAAAATTCAAAAAGAAAAGTAAAAACAGGTTGAACTAATTCTCGCCGTGGTTGGTGAGCTCTTTCTCGAGCTTGTCAAGCTGGCGGGAAACGCGTTCCATTGTCTGGCGTATCCCTGCAATTTCAAACTTGATGGACTGCAGGTATACCTTGTCAAATACAATGGTGGGCTTGGGGAGCACCACTTCCTGCGAAGGCAGGGCAGGCGTGTTTTCCTCTTTTATGAAGTTGACGCTGTCCTCTATCCTTCTCGGGACCACGGGCGCCACAAATTCATCCTCGTGCTTTGTGACCTTGACTGTTTTGATTGCCGCCTTTGCCTTTGGCGCGGAAGCTGCCTTTGCGGCTGATGCCTTTTCCTGTGCCTTCAGGTATCCTCGTGCGGCTTTCACCCATTTCTTCACGTTTGAAAACGATGCCGACTTGTTGGTCTTTGTCGCTTTGTAGACCTCTTCGCGTATCTCGGTGAGTTTTTCCACGTTTATCGGCTGGTCGCCGATGCGGCGCATTTTGGCTGCCACTATTTTGATTATTTTTTCGTCCATTTTACCACCTTTTCAGGAACCATAAATTAGAAGCGTCAACTTTTTACGCATCGAAAGTTTATATTATGCACTGTCTTTGTCCTCATTTTCCCCTGTTCTGCGACTGGCTGGCATATAGCGGGTGGAGAGCAATTTCCGAAGTTCCGAGGCTTTTTTCTCCCCAATCTTGCCGACTTCCAAAAGCTCGCTCTCAGGCGCGCTCATCACATTTTCCACGGTATCGAAATACTTGAGGAGCGCCTCTGCCAGCGTGGGCCCCACATTCGGCAAGGCTTCCACCACCGCGCGCTGCCGGTCCGCGATGCTGCGCGCCTTTCTTTTGGCGTAAACCGGAGTTGCGCGCGACGTTGCCACTTGCTCGTGGTGTGCAAGCGCATAGAGCATCTCCGCGGTAGCGGATGGCGAGCGGGTGAAAAAAAGCACGCAGCCAAAGTCGGATATGAGGGCCGAGTATGCGCCAAGAAGCGCGCCGCGCGACAACCGGCTCTCATCCGGCGCGTCCCCCTCCACAATGACCACCACTCTTGGGAGCGCTGCGCACAAATCCGTTACCTGTGAAAATAATCTTCCGTCCACAATGGATGCCTCAAAATCCGCCCGGGTTTTCCTTTCCACCACCATTCTGTCTGATAAAAGATAATCCCCTATCTCCAGCTGGCGAATCTCTATCTCCGCGCCCAGCGCCTCGAGCGAATCGCAAACCGAATCCGGCTCGCGGTTGTCCACCATGATTTTCGGTTTTTTCAAGTCAGGCATTCATCCACCACATTCTCGCAAGCGTTTTCCCGCAGCTTCTCTCAAAATTTTCCAGCATCCCGCTGTAGTGGAAATTCCCTGGCCGTTCCACCTGAAAAAATCTGCGGATTTTTCCGATTCATCCCCGGATATGCTTCCTTGCATAATCCCCTATTTCACCAAAGCCAATCGCGCAGCCGGAGTACTTCAGCTTGTAAAGCGACGCCTCCACTGCTTCCTTCTCAAGCTCGCCATAGTCTGCAAAATATCCCAGCTCATGCGCGAGCAGGATAAGTTCTGTGGAGCGGAAAAAGCGAAGCCTTCTCGTTGCGCGCGAAAAGGCAGAAAGGCTTTCATCGTTTATGCCAATCTGCTTGCCAAGCTCGTGCTCGAGGTGCTGCCTAAGCGACTCGGGGTCTTCCACGAGCATGCGCGTCGTCCGTTCATCCATAAGTATGTTGTCCACGCCCAGTTCGAGGGCAAGGGAAAGAACATCCGCCTCCCCCGCATGGAGCAGGCGAAGCGGAGTGCCTTCCACGTGGAAAATGTTGTTGGCGATAAATTTGAGTTCCTCCGCACGTTTTTCCGGCGTTGCTTTTGGATTGGAACGCGCGCGTTCCAATGCAGGCAAATCCATCGGAGGATTTGCCTCCACCACATCTATCATTCCTTCGGCAATCGCTCGCTTGAGGCGGATTGCATGAAGCGCATAGTTCTTGATGTGCATTGGCTGCTCCACGCACTCTTTCTCCACCGAGACTGGGATGATGAACTTGCCGCTGTATTTCTTCTTCAAAAAGTATATGACGTGGATGAAGCACGAGTCCGTAAGCGAGATGAGCGAGGAAGAATCGCATACAATTGACTGCCCTGACATTTTTGCCATAATCTCTTGCTCCAATCGCGGATTATCTCTGCATCTCTTTATGCCTCTGCATCATGCGGTCATGATGCGAATATTTCGCGAAGCTCTTTCATCCTCTGCTCCATATTTTTCTTCTCGTGCAATCTGTCGAACATCATGGTCTGCCCTGCGTAAAGCAAAAGCTCCCGCTTGTCTGCGCCTGCAATCTCGGATGAATTCCCAAGCGAGATTCCCTGCGCGTAAAGTGTCGAGGCGATTTTCAGCTTTGCCTTTTGCAAAATGCCTTTCACAAAACGCCGGTCCTCGTCATCCAGCTTTTCCATCGATGCCAATATCTTCCCCTGCGCAAGGACAAGCGAATCGTATTCCGCGGTTTTTGCAAAGCCCTCGCATGTGCGCAGCAGGCGGTCCACCGTCGATATCAGTTCCTTTCCCCTCCCCTGCTTGAAGTAGCGGGGCTTGGAAAGTATTTTTGCAAGCACATAGGTGACAAGCGCGTAATTATACGTCGGCTGCTGGAACCGGAGCGCGGTTTCTTCAACGCATCTGCTGTTTATTTTCCTCATTGCCCTTACGTCGTGATTGCGCAGGGCGGACCCAATCAGCACGGCGGTTTCTGCGAGAGTCAGTGCCATCTTATCACATGTTTTTGTTTTAAAAAAAGGGATCTTCCGTCATTTTTGTCTCATCTCTCCACGCCGGAGAAACATACTCCTTTATATATCTTATCATGACAACGTCATGACAACAGCAAAGCATTGTCATGGGCCTGTCATGATTGACAAGCAACGAAAGGAACAAATCGTTCCAAGCGGATGGGAACATGAAGCGCGAGGAAAATTATAAAGGTATCGCAGAAGTGCGCTCCGATCGGCAGAGCGCATCTCACAACACAGGCGGGGTTGGCGAGGGTTCAGGAAAACAGGCAATACAGGAACTCCGGGACGAAGTCCTCTCCCCGTTGGAGAATGACATTCAAAAGCTCCGAGACCCCGTGGTTCTCGCGGCACTGATGCACACGGCGGCATCCGAGCGGGAAAACACCAATCGGCTGCTCAAGACGCTCATAGAAAAGCTGGACGCAAAATTCTCGGAAGTGGATGCGCGCCTGGCACGAATCGAGGCGCAATCCGCCGCGCCAATGGCGGCAGGGCAGGAGGAGGTTCTTCTCCCGTCCGTGGATGAGGAAATCCTGAAGTTCGTTCGAGAAAAGAGGCATGCCTCCGCCGAAGAAGTAAGAAAGAAGTTCGGCTACAAGGGCAAAAACGCGGCATCCGCGCGCCTCTCCCGCATGTACGACATGGGCCTGCTTGACAAAAAGCAGGTTGGCAGGGCCGTGCTGTACTGCGCAAAGCAATCATAGAAATTTCACAAATCATGCTTGCTAAAATCGAAGCAAGGCGACCATGACGAACTTGGCAAAGTTCGTCAGCATTCGGGCGAAAGCCCGAATTAAAATGCCGGGTGACTCCGGCAGTTGTTCCGGATTCTTGCAAATCCGGACAAGAATAGGAGCGGCGTTTGGGTGCTTGCACTCAGATTCGCCGCTTTCATATTTTTGGAGAACTCATGGGGGCGCGTTATTCACCTCCCACACCCTACTTTTTTGCGCCCCCGTTCTCCAAAATCTTCCGCCCTCAGCTTGCGCTTCGCGCAAATATCAAAATATAAACCTTGCCCGAGAAGTTGGGTGCATGGAAGACCGCACAGTGATAATCTCAAGCCAAGAGCTGGTGGACCACACCATTCTGGTGCGCAAGAAAAACGAGCTTGTCTTCAAGCGCGATTTCCTTCTCAAAACAGGCGCAAAGGCGGGAGACCTGCACCTTCACACAATCGAGAGCGAGCTCGTGCTTGTGGATGAAAAACTAAAACCCCTAGAGCACAAGCTGTCCGAGCTTGACATGGTCACGGTTCTTCCAAACAGGAAAGAGATCGGCGAATTCACGTCAGAAATAAACAAATTCTCCCGCCCTGAGCTTGACCTGGCGGTGAAGAGCAAAGGCGGCGCGGCATATGACCTGATGCGCAAGCGCGCGGTGCTTGTGAAGAACAACTACGAGAAGCGCGAGGACATCGCACGCCTTACAATAATGCTGAACAACATGCCGCGCAAGGATTCCGAGGCGCTGCGCGGGCTCATCGAGGAAGGCGCAGGCGAAGACGCAGACGTCTCGTTCATACCAAAGGAAAAACAGCAGGAGCTTCTCAACCTCACCTCGCGCCTCGGCAGGCAGTGCTGTGTTTTTGCAGGCAGCTTTTCCCTGGATAAAAAAAAAATTGACACGTCAGAGCTGAAACCATCCGACGAGGTCTCGCGCACGCTGCCCAATGGCCGGGTGGTGTGGGTTGAGGCGTCAAAAGTATTCGAATTCGACGCAAATGAAAAAGAGGTAGCGGCAGTGCTAGCAAAAATGCAGTCGAAGAACGCGGAAAAGCAGGCGCGCGAATTCAACGAGGAGGAAACGGTTTACCTCGACAAACTGCAATCCGATTATCTCGCCGCGCGCAATCGCCGCACCACGCTTGTGAAAGGTTCGGAGCTTGACGAGACTGCGAAAGTGTACAAGAAAAAAGCGCCGGACGTGTTCTAATCTCTGCTGTTTTCAGGAAAAAAACTCAGTGGCATTTTTCTCTGTTTTGTGGACGAATCCATCCGGAATCCCCTTATTTTTTGGCTGGCCTATCTTTTTTTCAAGGATATCATAGAGAAGGCGCCGGAAGTTCAGTCCTGTTTGACCTTCGCCAATGGCAGGTTCATTACATTTTCTATAGATTTCATGTGCTGACTTATCTCGCAATGAAACCATTTCTTCATCGGACAGTCCAAGTCTTTTCTGAATGGCTAGGTAGTATGCGTTTTTCACCTCATCGTTGAATCCCTTGTCTGGTACGTAGAGAGTTTGCACTATATTTTCCACCATTTCGCCTAGTTTCACTGTAGCATATTTTTCAAGCGCATCTCGAATGCCGTCTATTCCTATTTTTTCGGGTTTCTCCGGCACAACTTGTTCTTTCTTCACAAATTCATAAAACTTAGGTAGTGTGAGCCCTTTCTCGTCATAATATTTTTCTACAAACGGGCCTATGAAGTATTCTAGGTACTCTTTTCCGAAATATATGTCTGCGCTGTCATTGACAATATTTTCCTTTCTGTTCTGCCCGATGATGTTTTGGATAGATCTCTGCCCCATGATATAGTCCCACTCCGAGCCTGTTCTCTTGATTGGGAATCCATATTTTGTCTGAATAAAATAGGTTCCAATCTCGTCCACGTCTTGTTTGAGCTCATTTGCCCTCCTGAAAGAATGCGCTGATTCGTGGAGTGTTTCGTTGAACATTACAATCATTTTCTCAGTTCCATTTTCAAACGCTCTTTTTTTGAACCCATACTTGGTTTCTCCAGCTAGGTATTCGGTGTCTGGCAGAAGAATTGTATGCATATCTGGTAAATATCCTCCTGCTCCTGCTAGGTTATTACCCAATACAAGTATTGGAAGTTTCGCTTGCTTGCCGGCAATCGCTTCGGTTTCGAACAAGTATCTCATTCCAAGATATGCGCCCAAAATTTCATCCATCCCTACTTTCTGGTTGACAATCAGCTTATGTTCTTTCAAATCCTTTGAAATCTGTTCCATCAGCCACGTTTTCTTTTTCTTGCCAAGCCAATCGCAGAATGAGTTGATCTTCGTTTCAATTTCCGGGGTGAGCGCTTTTTGGGAACGATAATAGGCGCCAAGGTTTTGCCTGATTTCCTCCGCCACTTTTCTTGTGTTGCCTATGCGCCTTGGATCATAACCCTGCAATCCATCTCCGAGATCCGGCTTCTCTGTCAGCATGTGCATGTCATCATTCGCGCATCAAAAAATATAAACTCGTGTTAGCCGGAGCTCTCACATTAAACCTCTTCTTATTACAACTATTATAAATTCTTCGCCATAGATATTGCCTGAGGGTGTGTTTATGCGTCAATCTGCCGGTCCAATTCTGAGATCTCAAGGCGGAAATCTCGAAATCACAGCAATCTATAGCAACCAACGCAGGCGAGATCCATCTCCGGCGCAAAGCATTCCTGAAATGTTCAACGATAAGAGATATAAGGATAAAATTGCAACTTACAAGCAGCTTCGCCCATTTTTCGTATCCGACGGTCTTTGGAGCGAAAACAGAGGTATCCTCACCCAAGCATCGCCTATGGCGACTCGCACCATGGGCGCGTTTTCGAAAATGCTGCCCCTTGATGATCTCAGCCTGCGGGGCGAAAAAGGCAAAATCTACATCACAGGAGAGTACAATGGGAAAACCCGTTTTGGCGGATTCACTGTTGACCAGCTTGTGAAGGCAGGCATCGCAGTTGATGTCCCTGGCGTAATTCTTGTAGCGGAACGAGGCTATGTAATTGGGGATGCAAACAAAAAAGGCAGCGACTACTCCATACATTTTTCATCCGACATAAATGGGCTCAGCGCGTTCTACGGCGGTTTCCCGAACAATCAGCTTGGCGTCGGATATGACTATGTGAAACCCGGCCCTGCCGTCCCAGGCTCAAATGGTTTCCTCTCCAACGACAAAAGGTTCAGCGTCAGTTTCGGCTACTCCGGCATCTTCTACATTTTCGGGGCTGCAGTGGTAACCGAAGCAGAAGGCACCCACATTTAGGCAAAGCTCGTTTTGGAAAGCACACATTCGGTCCACATTTCTCTTTTGTTTTTGTATTTGTAATAGTAATGTAAATTCTATAAGTTGTCTCCAGGATAGACAACGTATGTATCAAATACGAGAAATCTTTCCTGGAAGACAACGTTCTTGTTGACTTCCTCAAGGCAAATAAGGGTTCTCTTTCCGAGGATCAACGCAATGCCTTACAGGCAATGCTCCTCTGCCATGACAAAAGTCAAGGCTACGTTTCCTTCATCTGCCCTAAATGTGGCGAGAAAAAGACAATCCACAGCAGTTGCAACAGCCGTCTATGCCCTTCTTGTGGCAGGCGGCTGACTGAGGATTGGGCAAAGAGGGTAAGCCGCCATCTCCTTAGGATTCCTCACCGCCATGTTGTTTTCACTCTTCCTAACGAGATATGGCCACTGATGAAAGCAAATAGAAATCTCATCCAAGTGGTAGCACAACAAATCCTCACAGTAATTGAGAACGTCTTTCAGCATCATCTCCGTGGCATCAAGATAAAGGCAGGTATAACTTGTGCCTTGCACACCTTTGGTGAAGACCTCAAGTTCAATGTGCACTTCCATTGCATGGTTACGTGCGGGGGTATCAATGAGGACGACGACTGGATAGATGTCAACTTCTTCCCTTACTTGTCTCTGCGTAAAGTCTGGCAGTATCATGTGCTTACTGCCCTCAAGGGAGCACTGCCCAAGACACCGGAAAACAACTGTTTCATAGACAAAATGTTCAAAGACCATCCAAATGGGCTTTACGTCTATGCAAAGGACACGGTGAACAACAACAAAGGTTTGCTTGAGTATATTGCTCGCTATGTACGTCATCCTGCAATTGCACAGTCAAGGATACGTTCATTTGAGAACGGCATCGTGACCTTTGTCTGCAAGGATGATGAAAAGAAGGAATATCCTATCAGCATGGGTGTTCAATCATTCCTCTCAGCATTGGTGCAGCATATTCCTCCCAAAGGCTACCAGCTTGTCAAGCATGTTGGCATCTATGCCAACAGAAGCAGGCAGAAGTATTCATCTGTAATTTCAAAGTTTCAGAAAGTCAGGAAGCTTGTCCAGAAAAAGCTCATCTCTCGTTCTCCATCATGTCAAAAGTGCCTTGTGAAGATGGAGTTTGTGGCAATAACAGCACCATCAGACCCGCCACATCATCTACTGTTGTCAAATTACGAGAATCAGACGAGGTTGCTGTTAGTTGCTAATTTGCGCCGATAGGCGCTTTCTTGTCTCGTTGGAGCTTAGATTCTCGACATTCTCATTATCTTCGAATCCAAGGATTATTAGCGACCTTTTGATCTGCTCGACAGATATGCTCTCTTTTATACGGCCCTCCAATATATCAGCAGCCAGCCGGTCAGCCCTATCCGTAAATTGGGGGCAGTTCTCTCTTATCTCTTTAAGTGTGTTTTCGAGAAGAAACCCGAACCCGTATTTTGCCGCGGCGGCATGGTTTTTTATTTCCCCCTCCCAGGCTTTCCATAAGAGCTCATTGATATTTTCCTTTTCATACAACTCGGGCGATAGCTTCTCCAGCGTCTTTGCCCAAATCAGCGCTCCTTTGGCAACATCTGTGTCATTAAAAAGATAGTTTGCTTCTGTCATCAATTCATTGAAGCCCCTCACCCTGAAATCCTGTTCATAAACGTTATTGGGAGACTGGGTGTTGCTTCTTACCATTTTTGCGCATTCCACAAGCAATTCGCATTTTGAGGCAGTCTCATATGCGACAGAGTTGCTTATTCTTTCACGCCCCCCGTCCCGCTCAATCCATTCCATGTTCGTTCTGATATGCGAAAAGACGCGTTTTTGAACATCAAGAGAGGGCTTTCCAAATAGTAGTGTCTTTCCTTTCCTTTTTTTGATAAGTTCTGGGTTGTTGAGGTCTTCAAGATCGTCTCTATATTTATTCACGATTCTCGCATATTGCGTCAGCGTCTCTATTGTGTCGGTTTCTTTCATGCATGCATCAAAACCAGTAAATATGTAATCCGCGAGCGCCGATTTCGCCCGGATTTTAAACTTAGATTCCATCGGTATTTCATTATAAATATTTTCCACTACAGTGGATTGGCAGTCATATTTTACCATTTCCTCAATCATCGCTTGGTATTTCGGATCACTGTTACCTATGCCACTGCGTTTATGATCTTCCTTATTTTTGGCAGCCACGGCTTTGCCAAGCTCTTTGGATAGATTTTTGACAAGTTTTTCAAGCCGTCTGCAGGTCATTCTGATCTTGTATCTTTCAATCAAGCCGAGTTTTTTTGGGGTTTCAGGAGCCATCAAATCGCTGTGGGAGTTGAAGGAGAGCTGTTTGCTTCCGAATTTGATTTGCGCCGGTATTTTGCCTGTGTCTTGGGTTATTGAAATGGCAAGTATTTTTGCCACCATGCCAATGATTTTTTTCGCATGCCCTTTCTTCACTCCTGTGTTTTTCCTAATCGACAATTTCCAAAGTTTTTCGAGATTCACAAGCAACTCATTTTCCGAGAATTCGACAGCTTCGCATTGCAGGTATAGGGAAGAATATTCGGCCAGCTGGTTCAACCACTCAACACTCAGGGAAGGCTTTTTCTGCTGCAGCAGATCCCAGTCTGGCTGGGCATGTGTTTCTGGCTGGCTTGGAGACATGATTAGATTGTGGTTGTCATACATATAAACGTAACTGAAAAAAAGCAACAGTCTATAATTTCCCAGCGTCGTTGATTTCGCGTTCTACGGCGTGGCGCAGAGTTTCCATGTAATCCTTGCCCTGCAGATGGCAGGTCATGTAAATGGATTCTTGCATCTGCAGGGCTTCC
>Ga0247841_10008316_pt1 | contig 14999 bp, 8 predicted proteins | sample LaCruzMarch2015__2_FD_192410 | JGI IMG/M metagenome (GOLD analysis project Ga0247841, IMG submission 192410) | Freshwater microbial communities from meromictic Lake La Cruz, Castile-La Mancha, Spain - LaCruzMarch2015_18m | ecosystem: Environmental > Aquatic > Freshwater > Lake | place: Spain...
GCCATATCAAAATCAAGTGTTTTGTTCAACAATTTATTAATATATCTAAAATCGTGAACCAGATAAGTTGATTTTAACCTGTTGATATACTTGATCGAATCGGGGGATAGCATAAAACGGACTGCTTCAAGCCCCAAGGCTGGTGTAACCGAAATCCATATTATTTTGTCGTGTTCTATTCTTAGATTGCCTGTAACCGAAGTCTTTTCCTTCTCAATCCGATAGGTTACAGAAAATTTGGCTGAAAACTGATGAAAATCAAGTTCGTGTTCTTTCAAGGCATCAATCAGGAATTCTTCACCACGCTCTTTCAAAGGTTCTCTTATTGCTTTCCGGTTTGCTGTGCAGGATGAGATGATAATTAAAAAAAACACAAACACACAATATGGGACACCAATTATCTTTCCCTTATTCATACAATTTCCTTTCCTTAATCTTTTTTTCTAGCATAGTTGAGTCACCCCCAGCTTTTTGGGCATTTTGCCAATTGTTTAAGGCCTTATCAACATCGCCAAGTTTAAAATATATATCCCCCATATGCTCTAACAGGTCAGCATCGCCATCAGGACTTAACAATATTGCCTTTTCTACCCATAGCTTTGCTTCTTCAAACCGTCCCAACTTAAACAAAACCCAGCCATATGTGTCGAGGTTGGCTGCATTTTCAGGATTTAGTTTTATGGCTTTCAAGGACATGGTTTCTGCTTTCGCAAGGTTATCGCTGCGAAGCGACAGATAGTAAGCGTAATTATTGAGGACATAGCTGTTTTCCGGATCAATTTTAAGCACTTTTTCAAAACTCTCATCGGAAGATTTATAGTTTGTCATCGCATTATATGTATCGCCCAGATATGTATAAAATTGAAGTAAAAGCAAGTTGTTGTCAGCAACCAATTTAACTCCAGTGTTAAAATTGCATGCTGCTTCCTCATATTTTTTTTTCTCGAAAGAAGCAACCCCCATAAAAAAATACGGAATCGGCTGAAGCGGAAATAACTCCATGGCGCGGTTGCTTTCATCAGCCAAAGAAGAATAATCCCCCAATTGGATTTCGGTATTCAGCAGGTTTTCCCAAGTCGAATAAGAACTGCTGTCAATGGTTAATATTTTACGGAATTCTGATCGGGCTTCTGCGTACTTTTTATCTTCATAAAACAACAAGGCCAAAAACGAATGGGATTTCGGGTTTTCCGGATGGGCTTGTACTAAGATATTTGTCAATTCGTACTCTTCTTCTCTTAACTCATTATTTCGTTGATCAGAAATATAATACGAAAGGAAGACCCTTATCTTGGTTTCAATATCCAGCGAAGTATTTGCAAATCCTTTTTTTAGTTCGTCTAAAGCCTGCTGTTTATCGCCTTTTTGACGGAAATAGTCTGACAAACTAATATGTACATAAGGATTTCCGGGGTCGATTTCCAGTATTTTTTTGTAATATTCTGCTGCTTTATCTGGTTTCCCTTGCTGCATATACATTTCGGCAATTATTGAATTGTAGTGGCTTGCCTCCTCCGGAAACTCGATAATCAGTTTTTCAATTTCATGGACAGCTTCCTCTGTTTTTTTTTGAAAAACATATATTCTTTGTTTCTGAAGCGAGATTTCTTCGTTTATGCCAATTAATTGCTCGATTTTATCATATATCTTGATGGCTGACGAGGCGTTGTTGTCCAAAATATAGGCGTTTGCAAGCTCGTAAAGGTATTCGGCATTATTTGGCTCACTCTGAACAAGTTGCTTGCAAATTTCGAGCAAACCCTCCTTGTTGCCAGCTTTGGTATAAATATCAACCAGTAAAATCTTGTACCAAGTATTTCCAGGTTCTATTTCTATGGCTTTATTGCAAAGCCGTGCCGCATTAGACAAATCATCCTGACCCAGGTAAAGTGCAGCCAGCTCATACATTGATGCAGCATGGTTTGGGTTTTTTTCAAGGCATGATGAATAAAGAAATATAGCTTTTGAAATGTCACCTGTTAGTTTGGCTTTGGTTGCATCAATAAAAATATTGGTAACCTCCTGCCTTTTTTCCAAAGTCTCAATTTTTTCTCCATTATTACCGTCCTTTTTTAGACGTCTTTGTCCGAAACTGTAATCAGGCAACACTATTGAAATAAACAGTGCCAATGTTATAATTTTTTTCATTTTCTCTTTTTGAGTGTCCTACGAATCGAAAAACTTTGTGTTCTTTTCTCCTAAAAACTGGTTGAAAACAGAGTTTGCTTTTATGTTGCGACTATTAGTGTTTGAGGAAATCTCTATAATTGAAAGTCTGTTAACCTTTTCCTCCTATTATTTAAACCCGGTATGACCAAATCCGCCTTCGTCTCTTTGAGAAGGCGTAAGAGATTCAACCTTATTCCACGATATATGTTCAAATTTCGATATGACCATTTGGGCAATCCTATCTCCGGATTCAATTGTAACTGGAATATCTGAAAGATTAACAAGAATTACTTTTATTTCGCCCCGGTAGTCTGGATCAATGGTACCTGGAGCATTTACGATTGATATTCCTTGTTTAATGGCCAATCCACTCCTTGGGCGCACCTGTGCCTCATATCCTTCAGGCAATTCTATATAAAGTCCGGTAGGTGCCAAAAACCGTTCAAGTGGTTTGATAACAATAGGTGACACGAGATTTGCTCGCAAATCAAGCCCGGCCGAATGGGCTGTTGCATATTCAGGCAATGGAAATTGAGAATGATTTATGATATTGATTTGCATAAATTGTAAATCTGTATAATTAATAAATCGTTATTTTTGTTTGAACAACATTTTCAGCTTTTGTACATTTAAATTCTCCATATGGAATACAAATACTATAAAACATATAAAATAGCTTGTATTTAATATTATTCTATATTGAAGTTGAATTGGGCAGAGATACCTACTGAATAAATAAATTCCTATTCCTGTTGTACAATAAAGAATTATTTTCCCCCAATTGTATGGTATCGGATAGTATTTCCGGCTAAGATGGTTGGAGAAAATCACCATGGCCAAATAACTTAACAGATATCCCCAAGCTGCAGCCAAATAACCATATTGTGGCATAAATATTATATTTATAAACAAATTGACACTCAATCCTAACAATGTTATTGCTAAAGCATATCTCGTTTTGCCTGAAAGTTTATACCACATAGACAAATTAAATACCATACCAAGCAAAACATTGGCTATCAGCATAATAGGAAGAACAATTATACCACTTCTGAATTCTTTACCAAGCATCAAGGAGAAAAACTCAGGATACATTGCTATTCCCAGAAAGATAAATATACAACAAATTACAAAATATTTCATTACATCTGCATACACTTTCTTCATGTCGTATCGGGAAGCATTCGAAAAAAAGAACGGTTCTGCAGCATATCGGAACATTTGTACGAACAGCAACATAAAAACCGATAGTTTTAAGTTAGCGTTAAATATTCCAAGCTGATCCTGCCATGGAGCCGTGCTGGGGGCAAAAAACCGGAAAAAAATCCTGCTAATAAAATCATTTACAACACCCGGAAGTCCAGCCACCATCAAAGGAAGGGAATAAATTAGTAATTTTTTCCAAATATGCATTGAAAAAACAATTCTCAATTTAGTAAGCCGAGGTAGAAAAAGTAACAGAGATGTTATGCAACTCAAGAGAATTGCCAGTAAAATATAACCGTAATCTGGAACAGGCGGAATATACTTTAATAAAAAGGAATCGGGGTGTGAGACGAAGTGTTTTGGTAAATAAAAAAACAATATAAGATTAAAACCAACTTCAGCAAAAATTTTTATGCTGCGAAATGTGGCAAATTTCCAGGCTTTGTTTAAAAAGCGAAGTTCAGCAAACAGTACCGCGGTGAAACAGTCAATAGTAAGTATCAATGCTGAAAAAATAATATATGTAGCAGAATGGCCGGCAATTATGCTGATTTTTCTAGTAAACAGTAAAATTAATAACAGAAAAGTCATCGATGAAATACCAAGCGAAATGACAGTTGTTGAAAAAATTGTAGCTGCCTGATCTTTATCTTGGTTGGCAAACCTGAAAAACCCGGTTTCCAAGCCAAAAGTAAAAACAACTTGCAGCAAAGCAATATATGCCAGCATTTCGCTAGCAAGCCCGTAATTGCCAGTAGTTAATACGCGTGTATAGAGGGGTACAAAAAAGAAATTGATTATTCTGGCAACTATAGAACTAAGTCCATAAATAGCTGTCTGACCGGCAAGTTGCTTTATTGGGTTCAATTGGGTGTGAAATTTCAACTTGCAAAATTATACAATTTAACTGTTTGCGTTTTATAACAACAGTCTATATTTCAATAGGCAAAGCAATATAGAAGATTGTACCTATACCAAGTTCGGACTCAAACCAAATCTGTCCAGATGAATTATCAATAATATTTTTCACCATAGCAAGTCCAAGGCCCATTCCAGTATTTTTGGTGGTAAAATTAGGAGAAAATATTTGTTCCCTTTTTTCTTCATCAATACCTGAACCATTATCCTTAAAACTAATATGGCATGTATTGTTTTTCTTTGATAAATTAATTAATATTAATCCTTGTGTATTTGATGGAATTGCTTGTAATGCATTTTTAATCAAATTGTTAAATACTCTGAGCATTTGATTTTGATCAGCTTTTATAAAACAGTATTCTTCCTGAGTTTCAACGATAATTCTGCAATCAGATTGCTCTCTAAATAAGCTAGCAGACTGCTCAAGTAGCGGTATAATGTTAAGTTTCACTATCTCTGGTTCAGGCATCTGAGCAAAATCAGAAAACTCAGATGCGATTGATGAAAGAGTATCTATTTGTATTATTAGTGTTTGCGAAAATCTTTTTAATCTCGCTTCCCAATCAGGGGTTTTATCATGCCAAGCTTTCATTAAAAGTTGCATGCTAAGTTTTATAGGCGTGAGCGGATTCTTAATTTCATGAGCTACTTGCTTTGCCATTTCCCGCCAAGCGCTTTCCCGCTCGCTCCGGGCTAAGAGTTCAGCACTTTTTCCCAATTCATCTATCATTCTGTTATAAGCATTAACTAAAGTTCCTATTTCGTCACTTCGTTTCCATTCTATTTTTTCATTTGTCTTTCCAATTTTCACCCCATCTAATTGATTACCAATATGTTGTAAAGGTTTTGTAATAGTTCTTGATAATGTAAGTGCAAGTATAACGCAAATAATTAGCATTATTAAATAAATATTAGCATAAGCTGAAATCAGTCCAGATAATTCTTTATTCATTTCTTCCTGCCTGGCAAAAAATGGTAAATTTAAATATCCCAAGATTATATTTTCATTATTTCTAATAGGGGCATAGGCTGAAAGATAAAAATAATTACCGATTTCCTCCCTTTGTACAATGAATGCTTTTTTCTCGACGAGCAACTGCCATGCACTTATTGGATTTATCTGCTCTGAAACCATTCCATCCTTAAAAACCTGATCCCTAGATGAAGCAATCAAAAATCCATTACTGTTAAAAATATTTATATCAGAGAAATATATGTTTGATAAATCCACTAACAAATCGGATAGTTCCTCTTTATTTACTTCATCCATTGTTTTATTATTAGTAAACCTGTTTTCTATATCAATCAAAATAGAATTCATTTTCTCATAAAGAATTTCCTTGTTTTTATTAATATTCAAATGATTAATAAATATAACACTCATACTTACGAGGATTATTGAAGAAACAACAATTACAGCTAATAATATTATCTGAAGACGTAATCGTAATGTTAAAATTCTGTTTCTTTTAGAAAAACCAAAATTAGAAAACATTTCTATAAATAAATAAATCATAACCTGTAGAAGAAACAGATAATAAAATGGAGCAATAATATATGTAAAAAATGGATTTTCAATACTTATAATAATTGTCGTATTTGATTCTGGTCTATAGAGATAATGATTATAGCCTTTCATGTTAATAAAAACATCCAGTGAGTCAACCCCTATTTCTTCAATATCGTATGAAAACTTACCAGAGTGTTTGACTAATTCACCCTTTTTATAAAATGCATATGAATAATCTGTCAAATTCTCCATACTATTTGTTTTTCTGTCAATAAGCAATTCTGGATAACCAAGTCCTTTCCAAATTTTTTTTGAAATAATTTCAATATATATATTTCTATTCATACTTCTTCTGCCCACGTTAAACTGCAACTCTATTTTGCCTAAATAATACATAGCATCTATTGATTGCTTTAGGAAAAACAAACCTGAAACTGATACTTGGTGCATAAATCTATTCATGTACCTTTTAAAATACTCATCACAATTAGTAGTAATGTTCTCTGGTTTTATTTGTAGTTCAATTTCAGGATCACAAATTGTTATCTGCACTTGATATTTTGACCAATATCCAGAAAAATACTTGTTTTTAATATATTCAGTAGCGGTATTCTGCATATTCTTACTACAGAAATCAATAAACAAGAGTTTTAAAGTACTATCGTTTTTAATACTTCTAACTGCTTCATTGTAATAATATTCAGCCATATTATCTCTTGCATCTGAAAGATAAGTTGCAAGTATCTTTCTCTGTTCATGCTCTCTTAACGACATGTGTTTTTTTAAACAGTATGTTGCATTAGCAGATAGAATAATAATTAATCCAAGTATTTTAATAAATTGATTTCTTTTCGAAAATTTCTTTTGGGATATGAAATATACATAAATTAGAATAAATAAAAGAAATACAATGTCTATATGGTCAAATTGACTATTTAAATATGTATAATATATATATATCAGCATCCATATAGCAGAGGAATAAATATACCTATATGCTTTACTTGAATAAAAAAAGATGAATTTCGCTATAATTTGAATAAGAAAATTATAAGTTAGTATAAGAATTGCAATAATTACTACTCCTATGAAACTACCGTGGTATAAACTAAGTAAATTATCACAGCGAAATGAAATACTAGAATTGAGTATCAAATTTTCAATCATAGAATTAAGATAAAAAAATATGATAACAACAAAACCTAATAACATGAATGGGATAAATTCGAACATTAATAAGCGATTTCCAAAAGCCTTGCGATAACTAATTATATACTTATTTATATAAGAAGTTACTATTAAGACTAGTAGGACATTAATTAATAAGTCCCCTAGAGAAGGAAGCAAATTAGAATATGCATAATAAACTGGACTAAATATCATATTCTCATATAAAAAAAATGGAATGTGGAAATAAAATTGAAATGCGCGCCAAATGAAAAGATTAACTATAAAGATGATAATGGTTAACAACCTTTGATTAAAACCAATTAAGAACAATACATGGCCCCAAAAAAAAGCAGAAATGAAAAAGCAAAAACTCGCAATATATGATAATAAAATAAGATAACTTGCCCAAGATTCAATTTCTAATTTGCTTCTGAATGACAAGGAAAATAAAAATTTACCTTGTGGGTTCAATATATTATATTCACCTGCTTCAAGAATAAGAATTGTGTTTCGTGGAACTTTAAATTGTTTAAAAAATCCTGAAGGAAGATAATCATTCGAGTAAATATAATTGTAGTGAATAAGTTGAAGTCCAATAATTAAGTATTTACCTATTAATCTTTTGTGCATTAAATAGTAACCACTACCATTGCGGATTATGTCAGAGGTGAAATCATCTATGGATTTGATTTGAGGAGCCGCAAATACATTAGCTGTCCAAAATTTTAGACTATCATTTCTATAAATTAATAATTCTATTCCATTACTTTTAAATTCATCTTTGTATTTGTCATTTATAAAAGTATTTATCTGATTCTGTTTGTAAAAAATTATAGTTGAAATACTTTCAATTCTTAATTCGAGATTGAACAAAGCTTTTGAAATCTGAGCGTTGAGTCTTTTGGTAACTCTTTCTGGAGCATTATATTTCTGTCTATAAATAGAAATAAAGGCACCTATTAAAAAACAAATAGTGCTAATAAAAAGCATATATATAAATCTATTCTTTACCTTGCTACGTGTTTTCATCAGTTTAACATTATGAAATATTCGATTGTCAAGTGTTTTGATGGTTATAATAAATTAAACCTTATTAAGTCTACTCATCAGTATTTTAAGGATCTATATTGTATTTTGTATTGAATCGAATTTTTGGCTTCATCGCAACCTATTTCAATTTAATCAAATATATAAGACTCGAAAAGTTATTAATATTAGCTGATTTAATATTTGACCAAAAACCATTAAATAAACCTGAAAACCAACGTATTTTTCCAGTCTTATATTTCTCGCTAAGAAGACTAACATAATAAGCATCGAATGTCATTGGTTTTATTTCATGAATAATTAAATTATATTTCTTAGTTAGCTTATAGATATCGGAAACACAAAAATGTGACAAGTGCCTTGGCAAATCATAACCTGCCCAAAAACCAAGGTATTTTATAGCATCATAAGATTTACAGTTCGGAACAGCAATTATTAAAATACCTTCCTTTTTAAGTAATCGACTGATTTGCGCTATTCGTGTGTTAAGGTCCGAAACGTGCTCAAGAACATGCCACATGGTAATAACATCAAATGATGCTTCTGCGAATTCCTCTAACTGTTCTTCGGGAAAAATATTCAAATTAAATTTTGATTTTGCCCACATTCGTGTTTTTTCATCTGGTTCGATTCCTGTTGTTTTCCAACCCTTTTTTTGCATAAGATTCAGAAAATGTCCAGTGGCACAACCTATATCCAGAATTTCCCCTGCGTTGTAAAATTTACATATCAAAGCATATTTCCGAAATAACAAATATTTGCGTACCAGTTGGTACAAGAAATTTAAAATTCCCTTGCGGTTGTTTGAATGAGAAATATACTCGGCTGATTGATAATACTGCCCAAGTTTTTCAGCCTCTGGTCGTGGATTCGTAAATCTGAAACCACATTTTTTGCATCTCATTATCTGAAATGATTCACCGCTCAGAAAGTAATCATTTCCAGAAATAAAAAGTTCGAAATCTGATGCATCGCATATAGGGCAATTTTTAAGTAATTCCATCAATTAAATATTGTTTTCAGTTAAACTTGAACTCTACAGTCCAATCACATAAAATTTGTTTTATTTGAAATAGGTTCTACCTTCCTAAAAACACAAGCAATACAGAAATATCAGAAGGAGAAACCCCACTAATTCTAGATGCCTGTCCAATGGTAGCCGGTTTAATTTCAGATAGTTTTTGTCGTGCTTCATAAGAAAGTGAGCAAAGACTGCTATAATCAAAATCTGGTTTTAGCAGTATTTCATCAAATTTTGAAAGCTTGTCTGCAATTTCTTTCTCTTTCCCGATATATCCCTCATATTTCATTAGGATTTCCGTTTCTTCCAATATTTCGTTCGATCCTTCCTCTATTTGATGTATTAACGTCTTCAAAAAGCTAAAATGCTTTATCAGTTGATATATTGAAATTTGTGGACGAAGTAATAAAGAATTAAGTTTAACTTTTTGCATGATAGGAGAAGTTCCCTCTTGTTCTAATAAACCATTAACCTGATCGGGTGTAATGCTCGTAGTACGCAAAAACGTTGTTATTTTGTTAATCCATTCCAATTTTCTGTAAACTTTGTCTATACGTTCGCTTGAAGCCAGTCCGAGTTTGAACCCAAAGGGTGTCAGCCTGATGTCAGCATTGTCCTGTCTGAGAAGTATGCGATATTCTGCACGTGAAGTAAACATCCTGTAAGGCTCGTCAACTCCTTTAGTAATAAGATCGTCAATTAATACACCAATGTAAGCCTCAGATCGTTTTAAAATGAATGGATCTTTTCCTTCATTATTAAGATGGGCATTAATCCCTGCCATCAACCCCTGAGCGGCAGCTTCCTCATAACCAGTTGTCCCATTAATCTGTCCTGCAAAATATAGATTCCGAACTATTTTTGTTTCGAGCGTGTGATTTAGTTGGGTTGGTGGAAAATAATCGTACTCAATAGCATATCCTGGTCTGAAAATTTTAACATTCTTCATTCCTGGGATCAGCATAAGGGCTTTAAATTGAATTTCTGCTGGTAAAGAAGATGAAAAACCATTCAAGTAGTATTCTTGAGTATTCCAACCTTCGGGCTCTACAAAAAGCTGGTGTTGAGTTTTATCAAAAAATCGGTTGATCTTATCTTCAATCGAGGGACAATATCGAGGTCCAACTCCTTCGATCCGTCCAGTAAACATTGGCGATTGATCGAATCCTGTTTTAATAACTTCGTGAACTTCTAGTGAAGTGCAAGTAATATAACAAGAGCGCTGTTTGGTCAAAATAGGAGTATCCGTAAAAGAAAATTTTCCGGGATTTTCATCTCCAGTCTGTTCTTCCATTACTGAAAAATCAATGCTCCGCCCATCAATTCTTACCGGAGTTCCTGTTTTCATCCGTTTTGAATGAAAGCCAAGTCGTTTAAGGTTCTCTGTTAATCCATAAGCGGACCTCTCTCCTATTCTGCCTCCTTCAAATGATTTCAATCCTATATGGATAATGCCATTCAAAAAAGTACCATTGGTAAGCACAACAGCTTTGGATTCAATAAAATAACCCATTATGGTGTGTACCCCTTTTATTAATCCATTCTTTACTTCCACCCCAACAACAGTATCCTGCCAGAAATCCAAGTTTGGAATTGCTTCGAGGGTTTGTCTCCAAAACTCGGAGAATCGCATCCGGTCGTTTTGGGCACGGGGACTCCACATAGCCGGTCCTTTTGAACGATTTAACATGCGGAATTGTATCATGGTACGGTCGGTAATGATACCTGAATATCCTCCCAAAGCATCGATTTCCCGAACAATCTGCCCTTTAGCAATGCCTCCCATCGCAGGGTTGCATGACATCTGTGCAATGGTTCCCATGTTCATGGTTATAAGCAGTACCGATGATCCAAGGTTCGCAGCAGCAGCAGCGGCTTCACATCCGGCATGACCAGCTCCAACAACAATGATATCGTATATTCTAAACAAATTATAAAAGTTTCACGTGGAACAAACAACTACTATTCTTTATTGATAAGAGTATTGGCCTATATTTTGCGAATTAGGAAAAGTTGTAAGATAGAAATTTTCTTTGCCTGTCATTATCTTTTTATCCTCTACAGTTTTGTCTTTGTACCCGGCAAGATGCAAAATTCCATGCGCCATAACCCTACCCAATTCCTCAACAAATGAGGTATGAAACTTTTCAGAATTTTCCATAATTCTTTCGATGCTAAGGCAGATATCGCCTGAAATTAGCCTTTTTTCCGAATAGTCGAAAGTGATAATGTCCGTTAACGTATTGTGCTTTAAGTATTTTTTATTCAGCTCACTCAAGTAGTCGTCGTTGCAAAAAACGAACGTTATGCTACCTTCTTTGTTCCCTTCTGCCTCTACTATTGATTTTATCCATTTTCGGATTTCATATTTATTCTTAAGAACATATTTAATTTCAATATTGGTAAAACTTATCATGGTGAAAAACTTATTTTTCAAGTGAGAGAAAATAGGAATTTACTTTCGTTTTGTAAAATGGTTTCAGACTTGGGGGAATAGCTCTGATTATTTCCGTCTCTTTATCTTTTAACCTATTGGTTTTTAAATATTTAGCTGTATTGTTGTAAAATTGCTCACTTCCTTCTTTCGATTCACGTTTCTGGTCAAGTTCGCGTTGTTGCTCTGCTTTTTCTGATTCCAACATTCGGGTAACAATCTCTTGTTGCCGCATTAATGTCTGATTGCTCAGCCTTTTGTTTACTAAATCGGTTTCTGTTTGTTCCATCTGCTTCATAGCCTCTTTAAGAGATTTATCAACTCCGGTTCCTTGATTTTGCATTTCTTCACCGTATTCCTGCATCTGCTTTCTTAGTGCTTCCTGTTGCGCAGCCATACGGGCAAATTTTTCACTCATTTGTTTCTGGCCTTGTGATCCCTGTTTTCCGGGTTGTGGCATCCCTTCTTTCATCTGCTGCAACTGTTTGTTCATTTGTTCCTGCAATTGCCTCATTGACTTCATTTTACCTTGACCGATTTTGGGGTTTTTGCATTGGGAACTCGTTTTTCCTGATCCAGAGCTTTGCATATTCTGCTGCATTTGTTTCAATGCATCTGAAAGCATCAGGGCAAGGTTATTAACGGAAGTCATCGCGTATTGCTGTTTTGCTTTCGCTGGTGCTACAGCCCTGCTATTTAATTGTTTAACAGCATCTTCCATATTATTTTCAACTGCTGACAATTCGCGCATAACGAAAGGTTCAATGCCTGACTGCCGTTTGCTGAGAGCGTATAAACTATCAGCTACCAGTTTCAAATCATCTTTCAAGCTTTTCTGCTTTTGAATAATCTGAAGATATTTGGGATTTCCTGTACTTACTGTATTCAACCTATTCATTACCTCCTCCTGATCAAAGGAAATCTTGACGAGGTTATCTAATATCTGTCTCAGTGTTTCAATATCCTCCCCTTCCCCCTCTTCTTCCATTGCCTGCTGCATTTCTGTGAGTTTTTCACTCAGTTTTTTCATTTTATCGGAAGCGTTATTCTGAGATTGGGAAGCTTTCTGAGGTTTAGCATTTTTCATTTCTTCTCCGCTTTTGTCCATATCCTTCTCTATTTCCTGCTCCTGGGTATCGGTTTCTTCCAATTTATTGGGTTCTTCCAGTTCCTGGTTTTTCTTTTGAAGTTCGTCTAAATCCTCCTGTATCTTATCGAACTTCTTATTTAGGTCGTTCTGTTTTTCAATTTGTTTTTCCAAATTTTCCTTTGATGTATCCTTGGTTTCTTCAGAAAGCTTTTTCTGTTCTTCAGATAGCTTATCCAACTTGTCAATAGCATCCTGAAGTTTTTGTTCTACTTCAAGCTGCTTAAACAACTCGAGGTTCCGATCAATCTCCTTTTCAAGGCTTTTGGTATCATCCTTTATTTTTTCAAGCATCTCAGCCACTTTGTCCTTATCTACCTTTTCGAGCATTTTTTGAAGCTCTTCATACATCTTTTTAAGCTCTTCGGGCATTACCTTTTCGAACAATTCTTCAAGCCGCATCTGCTTTTCCAAGATATCTTGAGGCAATTCCTTATACTGGTTTTCCTGAAGGCGTTTTTCCTTATTTTCTTTATCAATCTCCTTAACCTGGTCTTGAAGGGATTGTTGCTTTTCAAGCAGTTGTTTCAAGGTTTGTTTTTCCTGCCAACCAACTTCTTTTTTATCCACCATTTTCTTTTGCATGTCTTCCACCTGATTTTGAAGCGATTTGGACTGTTTGATCACCGATTCCATTTTTTCTTTGATATCTTCGCTTTTCATGGAAGCCATCTTCTCTAATTCATCCTGTGTAGGAACTTTGAATATACGTTTTGCCGAACGAGTCGATTTATTTCCAGTTACGCCGTCATTATCCCAAACCTCGAAATAGTATTCGATTTCATCACCCGGTTGTACAAACAGGGTTGACATATCCATGAAATAGAAAAACTGTTGCTGCAACAAGGCTTTATCAACAGGAATTCCCTTAGTTTTTAGCTCCGAAACAGTTTCATCGCTTCCGGCTTTTTTCACTCTCCAGGCAAAAATGAGTTTGTTCAAACCGTAATCATCGTTGACCGTACCCTGAAAGTATAGCCTGTTATCGTAAATAGAATCTTTAAATTCCTCTACCGTAATAGATGGAAACAAATCCGGAATAACGTTGATAAGGTAAGTTAAAGAATCGCGGTTTTTGAAATATTCGTTTCCGATTATTACTGAATAACCAGAGCCAGCCATCATGCGCGCTGATTGCGTAAAGGTATTCGACTTATCTGCTTCCACTTCGAAAAGCTTCCCTCCTATCCTGAATAGTAGTAAACGAGTGTCGCGTGTGTAAAACTTCCAGGTAAGCCTCGTGCCTGCAGGAACCGTGAGGTCTCCTGTATTTTGTGTGGTTTCGTTTTTTCTGCTTAAATACACAGGAAATTCTTCCAGCACATCGAATGATAGAATAATAGGTTTTGGAAGAATTTTAATAATATACTCCTTTGAATTATAACGGTCGGCGCTGATCACAAAAGGGGTATTTTGCTGAAGGTTGCGAAAAGTAAAGCTATAAAGAACATTGCTCTCCTTTTGCATTCGGTAATTAACCTGATTGGAATGAATAAATAACTGCTCTGGAATTTCATCACCCTCAAGTTTAACTTTAATTGTGAAATCATCCTGCTGAACAGCCTCAAGTTTATCGTTCAGCACTTTAACACTGAACGGTGCCGGGCGTTCAAATACCTGGTTATGGTTGATAATTCGTTTCGAAGGGGCAAGAATCAGCGAAGGCGAAATCAATAATACTGTGAGCAAAAACATGAGCGGAGGAAGTGCAAATCTTAGATATTTTCTGTTATTTCTTAAATCAATAGCTTCAGAAAACGGGATAGGTTGTAAACGGCGGATCTTCTGATCGATGCTTGATTTTATCAAATCTGTGCTGTCAGTATTTACATTATCCAACTCATGCAGTTGCAAAGTGTTGAGAAGTACATCTTTGACCTCCGAGAAATGAGTTCCAATTATGGAAGCTGCCTGTTCGTGAGTGATTATTTTACCCAGGCGACTGTAGCGAGCCAAAGGAACAACAATGAACTTTCCCGTAATTAATGCAGCAACAGCAAGGAAGGTGTAAAACAAAATGCTGCGCATTTCCGAACCAAACCATGAAAAATACTCGAGCAGCACAATTAGGATGTAGTACATACCTAAGGCCGACAGGGTATAAAGAAGACCTTTGATGAGTTGATTTTTATAATATTTCCGGATAAATTCATTAATTTTCCGGATCAATATGGCATAATTACTTTCCATGGGTTTTTCTCTTTTCAATCTCAAAGCGTAAATCCAAAGCATTTTATTGCCTTTAGTCTATGGTTAAAACTTATTTAACCTGCAAACTTACATGAAAATAATTTTACACACGCACACAATAAAAATCAAGCCCGCTACCATTTATTCATGACGAGCTCGAAGCTCAATTAACATTTTATTCATTTAG
>Ga0247841_10008317_pt1 | contig 14998 bp, 12 predicted proteins | sample LaCruzMarch2015__2_FD_192410 | JGI IMG/M metagenome (GOLD analysis project Ga0247841, IMG submission 192410) | Freshwater microbial communities from meromictic Lake La Cruz, Castile-La Mancha, Spain - LaCruzMarch2015_18m | ecosystem: Environmental > Aquatic > Freshwater > Lake | place: Spain...
GGTAACCAGCAATTTGATGGTTAATTTTTACACCAATCTAGCAAAGATGAGTAAAGATGAAGCCCTGCAACAGGCGCAGCTCAAAGTTAAAAAACACTACCCCCATCCTTATTACTGGGCAGCGTTTCTACTCACCGGAAGTGCGATGTAAAAAAGCCAAGTACCCAAGGTATAAGAGAAACCGAAAAATATCAACATTAAGGAGGGATTGCGATATGCCGATATTTATGATGTTTGGGAAGTATTCCACAGAAGCGCTCAAAAAGGTTTCATCGGAACGAACGAGAAAGGCTGTCGAAATTATCAACAAGAATGGTGGGAAAGTAATATCTATGTATGCGGTATTAGGAGAGCATGACCTTGTTTTCACTTTGGATTTTCCTAATGCAGAGAAAGCGATGTTAGCTTCAGCAACGTTAAATATGCTGACGGGGATCTCTTTTGTCACATCACCGGTGGTTGATGTGGAACAGTTTGATAGATTGCTATCTGAAATCAAAGATCTGTAGTTTTTTATAACCTGTAACCTGGGATAGTTATTCTTTTGCCAGCATCTTTCGGTTTGCCGGCTACTCTCAGGTACAGGGCGGCACGGTAGTGAGAGTGCATGGTCTCATGGTGTAATCGATCAATATCGAAGGAACTACGGGGAGGAACGCATATGGAACGAAACGTGGGTACCATTGACAGGGTCATCCGGCTCGTGGTGGCGATCCTTTTTATAATTGCCAATGTCGCGAGCTGGGTAACGGGCATTGCGGGTCTCGTCCTCGCCGTCCTTGCCGGCATGCTCCTTTCAAGCGTTGCATCAGGACACTGCCCGCTCTATGTAATGCTGGGAATTAAAAAGACGATTTAACCGGAACCGGTAAAAGCCCGACTTTATTTAAATTTGATTAAGATCGGCCATACTGATATCAAATACTTGTCTACACATCGGCTGATCCGGTCAGTGCAATGAATGCGGATGGAAAGTCGCAATTCTCAAAGATTAAGCGAGTTCCGGTTGAAAACTGCGATTATTTTGGGCAATATCCTCGGGCGATAAGGAGGTGGGATAATTCCTGTTGCCGGCTCTTTTGAAAGGCGGCATGATGATTGGTAGTATAGGAAGGTAATTTATGGCAACCATGAAAGTTGCCATTACCACGGATACTTTAAAAATAAGATACTGAAGGGTCTTTTTTTGATGAAACGATTCAAAATAAATGTTGTAATGTTTACAACAATTGTTGTAAACATTACAACAAAAGAGAGATCATAATGTTGACTAAATTGTTTACATCAAAATTAAGAGTAGAAATCCTCGCCCTCTTCTTTTCACGGTCGGAAGAAGCCTTATACTTGGGTGAAATAGTGAAGCTTACGGGAGAGGATCGCGGCAACATCAGCCGGGAACTCCGGAACCTCGAAAGTATAGGTTTGCTTATCAGCCGGAAAGAAGGGAACCTGAAATATTATTCATCGAACAGGGATTTTCTACTCTATGACGAGCTTAGTTCAATTATTCTAAAAACAAGAGGAGCCGTTGGCGCACTCAAAGAAACCCTCTCAGGAACGAAGAACATTGAGTATGCTTTTATCTATGGGTCAATCGCCTCTGGAACAGAGACGGCTAAGAGCGATATTGACCTCATGGTCATCGGGGAAATTCCCCTTGAGAGTCTTCTGAAACTCGTGAGAGGTCCTGAAAAGACTCTCGGAAGAGAGATCAATCCATCATTGTATAGCGTTAAAGAATATAAGCTTCGAATGAAGAAGAAAGACCCGTTTATTGTTCAGGTAATGAATGAGCCAAGAATTATGCTCATAGGGGAAAATGATGGGCTACAAGGAATTACTGGCTAAAAATCTAATAAAGCCTTTCAAGGCCAAAGACCAGCAGATCAAAAAACAAATGGAACTTGCGAGTAGGGATCTGAAGGTGGCAAAAGCCATGATCGGGGTAAATAATGATTGGACTTACAACATCGCCTATAACGCGATTCTTCAGGCTGTTCGGGCTTTAATGTATGCGGAGGGTTTCAGGCCCATCGGAGAAGGGCAACATAAGACGGCAATCATATTTGCAGAGCTTGCCTTGGGCGAAAAGTTCGAAGATGAGGTTCACTTTTTTGACAAAATGCGTACAAAGCGGAACATGGCTGTGTATGATACTGTGGGGCTTGTTTCTGAAGATGAAGCAAAGCAATCACTCGTGTTTGCTAAAAAGTTTGTCGGCAGAATTGAAGAAGTGTTGAAGGGAATGAGGTAACAGCAAAACATGGATGAAGAGATTATGGACGAATTGGACCGGCTGGTAAAACGACGCCTGTTTCCTCTTGACCTTCGAACTTGCCGATGTCAACCTGCCAAAAAAATCGTGGGTCAAGGTCAGCCAGATCCGAACCCTGCCCGTAGAAAGGATCGGCAAAAAACTGGGCTGGATATACCCACTTGACTATATCCTTTCCGTCGATCAGCTCAGGATACGGTCAAGAAAAATGTGGTATCCGGTTGGTGCTAAGCTTCCTGAAGTCAGTAGGTTGATGAATTGCATTCGTGTACTGGATTTCTATCGAAAATGATGATAAGGATATTGTCTGGACGAGCAATTCCTAATGAATGCAGGTAATCCGACAGAGGAAAATCACCGCGCGCGCTCAAGCTTCGTTCGGGGGCTTGTGCAGCGTTCCGGCGGCTCCGCTGTCGCATCCTCCGTATTCGCCAGGAAGCTCCCAAAGAGGATTGTGCAGTTTTGGGACGATCTGGATCGACTGCCTGGCGATGTGGGCGAGTGCATCGACACATGGAGGAAGACAGAAGAGCAAGGCGTTGAGAGACTACTTTTCGACAAGCACCAAGCAAGAGACTTTATTCTTCGAAAACTGGGCCCTCGGCACAAACTGGCCTACGACAAGTGCTATCACCCAGCAATGCAGTCAGACTACTTTCGACTCTGCTATATCCTCGTGGAGGGTGGCTGCTACATAGACGCTGATGATGTGTTCGATGGGTCTCAAATCCAACACCTCTTCAGTGATGGTCGGTTAAAAATTCAACCTCTATGCTATGACATCGCGACAAATATGATGGTGCCGCCATCGCTATTCGCTAAGCCAGGAGCAAACGCCGCGAGCTGGATCTTCTACTTTAACAACAATCCGCTAATTGCTGGCAGCGGGCACCCCTTGATAGAGCGCGCACTCGCTCAAGCTACCCTATCCCTTGAGAAAGATGTGACGAGCGACTTGCCGGAAATCCAATCGACAACTGGCCCCGGGAATCTCACCAAATCGATATTTGACGCTGTAACTGAGAGCAGCGAGATCGAACAGACCCTGCTAGTGCTGTGCGATTGGGAAAAAATTGCCAGAAGCAGATGGGAACTCAGTTATAGGAACGACTCCAGGAACTGGAGGCTTTCGAACTGTATAGGCTATCGAGAATGATATGCCAGGAACACGTCGAGGGGGATAAATGAACCTCGCCTCACCCTGGCGCGCACCTTCGAAGTTCTTGTTTCGCATTGCGATGAAATATCGGAGGTTGCTGCCGAAGAAAAGATCTCAAGCATTCGGGCCTTTGAATACAAAGGAACGGCCGAGAATAGAGCGCATTTTCGTCATCAATCTGAATCGCCAACCAACTCGTTGGGCCGAGATGGAGCAGGAGCTAAGACATGTGCTGGATTGGTCGGGAGCTGAACTCTGGAATCTTACTGAGCGGTATGCCGCCGTCGATGCGAAGAACTTCACGCAGGAACCACTCAAAGATGCCGACATCGATCCGATTTATACACTCGGAGAGCAACTCTTCGTAGAGCCCCAACCACTTGCTCTCCCCACACGGCTTGAACTAAATTCTCCGATTCGAATGAGTCGACCTGAGGTTGCGATCGCGCGCTCACACATCGACGTCTGGCGACAGGTTGCGGCTGGCAACCATGAGTACGTGCTCATTCTTGAGGACGATGTGTGGCTTCAATTCGGTTTTGCTTCATATCTGGACCAGGCGTGGGACGAAATCAAAGCCGAAGGTGACAAGATAAGCAATTTCGACATTCTCTATCTGTCCTATGCGGAAGCGAAGCACGGCGCCCCGAAGACCTTCCTTTCAAGTAACGTGTTCCGTCCAGTGCGCGGGCTCTGGTTCCTGTCCGGATACGTTCTTTCCCGCGAAGGCGCTGAGAAGCTCCTTCGACTCCTTCCTTGTCGAGGACCCGTGGATCTATGGATAAATCACCAGTTCCGGGTTCTGGATGTATGCGCGACAAGTCGGTCTATCATCAGCCAGCGACGCGATGTTAGCTCCACTAACTCATATTCAATCCTTCCCACGCTCACGAAAATTGGCGCTATCACCAGTGAGGGGGCATCCTTGTTTCACGTTCGCCCAAGTGAGCGGCCTGTGTTTGCATTTGGGCCTAGTGGTTCTGGCCTCTCATCACTTGCAATGGCCCTGTCCATGCTCGGATACAGATGCTGCAGTGATCTCCAAGCACTCCCAAGACCTGAACTTGAGATGCTCCTTGCTGGAAGAGGTGATCGAATTTTTGACGCATATGTGAACATCAGATCTTTGAAGGGGGAAGCCCGGGCTCTCAGAGAGCGTTACTCCCAGGCTAAATTCATCATCACCGCTAGCAAGACTGGAATTGCAGATGACAACGATGTGAAAATTCTAGATGATCTCAATGGAGCTGATATTGCCGTTCTTCATTTAGAAGCATCCAATAAATGGCAGGTCGTTTGCGAGCACCTCAGATGCGTACCGCCAGCGTGTTCCTTCCCTGAGTTAGCTGACCTTGGACAAAGACAACTCCTCTGCGAAGCCACTAAAGGGGACGAAGTCTTGAGCTGCGAGACTCCTAAACGTGATAAGTCGCCATGGGTTGTTGAGCCACGGCGGTGGTGGCAAGGCATTCATTCCGTCCCGATAGAAGGGGAATCATTGATCGCTGCAACTCCCGTTAAAGTCAGCGACTGTCTAGAAATTCTCGACACAAGACATTGGCTTCTGCGAGACGATACTTTCACTGGCAACCTGGCGTTGTTTCGTCCTTCAAACATTGAATTCCGTTCTGGGCTCGGAGCTGCACTCAGCATCAGAAGGGAATCCCTCGGTGTTCGAGAATATAGCGCTGCATCGTTAACCAGTTGCGACCGATACTTATTCGGAAGATTTGAGGCAATCATTAAGGCGTCGAACGTACCCGGTGTAGTTACCGGTTTTTTTCTCCATCGCGATTCGCCGAGGCAGGAAATTGATATCGAAATTGCCGGAAATCGAACAGATCGTCTCTTGGTCAATGTCTTTTACAATCCTGGTGGCGAGGGTGCGAAATTTGATTATGGATATAGAGGTGCGGCAAGCTATATTGAACTTGGTTTTGACGCATCAAAATCCGACCATCTGTATACAATAGAATGGGGACCGTGCGAGATTCGATGGTTGGTTGACAATCGTCTAGTTCATAGGCGCGTTAACTGGGACCCGACGCCGATTCCCCACCTTCCAATGGCTCTCCACGTAAACGTTTGGCCATCTCGCTCCAAAGAACTTGCTGGTCGGCTGACTAACCGACGATTCCCAACAACCACTTCAATAAGGTCGATTGCGCTGGAAGCGAATCGACACCGTAGGTCGCTATCATAATGAATATCCTTTCTTATAACCCCGGCCATGACGGTGCGATCGCCTACCTGAAAGATGCTCATTTGCTGTTTTCTATTGAGGCTGAGAAGAACTCGAACTACCGATACTCGCCTATATCCAGTCATGACGTGTTCAACGTCCTTGGCGAACTTGAAGAAATCCCCGATGTTATTTGCACCGGCGGTTGGTGGCCACGCGAAGAGCACTTACTCGGGTCGCACGCTCATGTCGGGTACCGCGGTGTGATGAAGAGCGACGTCATCGTAGGCAAGCGGCGCCTATTAGGAAGGTCAGCCCACTATTTCTCGTCTTCTCACGAGCGGTCACACTTACTTTGCGCTTTCGGCATGTCAAGTCTACCGAAAGGCACTCCATGCTATGCTTTGGTATGGGAAGGCGAGATCGGCGCTTTCTACGAGATTGATTCTGAGTTGAACATAATGCTGCTTGCCGATGTCCTAAATGAGCCGGGGAATCGCTATACCTCGATCTATGGCTTGGCCGACCCAACCTTTCCGAAGAACGCGCCCTTTTCTCGCTTCTCAGACGCAGGGAAGCTCATGGCCTTGGCTTCATTTTCAAATCGCAGTACGCCTTCAGCAGAAGAGAAAAAGCTGATGGGCTTTCTATTGGGCGCCCCACATGTCCAACTGAGTCTGTACGAAGATCTTGAGCATTCGCGATACTACAACGTGGGGGTGGACGATCCGGAATTTCGCAATTTCGCAGGTATTTTTAGCGACAAGATCTTTGATATCTTTTATCAATTCGCGAAAGCGAACATGAAGAAAAGAATGCCACTAATCATCGCAGGTGGAAGTGGCCTGAATTGCGACTGGAATACCAAGTGGAAGGACTCGGGCCTTTTTCCCGAAGTCTTCGTACCGCCTGTTGCAAACGATTCAGGTTCTGCAATTGGGACGGCGATCGATGCTCAGTTCCACTATACTGGAAACCCCAAAATCGATTGGAATGTATATTCAGGCATTGGCTTCGTCACGACCGGGTTTTTGGATATGGCGCGGTATGATCTCTGCGAGGCTGATGATGAAATGATTGCCGACATGTTGGCCAATGACCTCATTCTGGCGTGGGTAAATGGCAAATATGAAATCGGTCCACGCGCCTTGGGCAACCGTTCAATTCTTGCCGCACCATTCCAGGAAAGCACCAGAATACGTTTGAATGAGATCAAGCAGCGTGAGCACTTCCGACCGATTGCTCCTGTTTGCTTGGAAGAAGATGCTGCGCGGTGGTTTGGCTGCGATCACGCGAGTCCGCATATGCTTTATACATATAGTGCAAGAACGGATGCGCTGGCAGCTGTTACTCACGTGAATAAGACTGCCCGTATTCAGACGGTGGCATCTGCGACCAACCGAAGCTTGTACAACTTGCTCATCGCATTCAAGGCGCGTACTGGTTATGGTGTCTTGTGCAATACGTCGTTGAACTTCAAGGGTAGAGGATTTATAAACAAGATAAATGATCTTTCATCATATGTTATTGAGCATAATTTGGATGGCTTTGTGGTTGAAGGGCGAAGCTATATTCTGAAGTCATCGAGGAGTTATCAGGCATACCTGGAGATTTGGTCGAGTAGGGCGCTGAATAGACAAGCGGAAGAGTATCGCATGTTTCCATTGGTAATGAACAAACTTTAAACGCCTTGATTCTGTTTAGTTGTAGATGCTATACGTAACAAAAAGTTGATTGCAACTTAAGCTTCACAGGTTCATCATCTATTCGTATTTCCTATTAAATTCTATGATCCTCCCTTACGATAACCCGGCTTCCGCCATGGATGCTGGTATTCCAATTCTTGGGAGCTTTAACGGTCTTCAGTCGATCGAGTTCACCGATATCTTTTAGTCTCTTGTAGATAAGTTGCCAGGCGCAGGGGCGATCAGCCCGCACCTCGCACCGGTCTTCCCTGGAACCGCTGCAGGGACCGTTAAGCATATGCTTTGCGCACCGGGTTATGGGGCAAATGCCGCCGTATTCGTGGAGAACGCATTTGCCGCAGGCGATGCATTTTTCCGTCCAGGTGGCCCTTTCCTCAAGGATACCGATGAACTCCGTATCCAGGCCGGCATAAACCGGTTTGTTGTATCGCTCGGCAATCGCTTGCACCCCGGCGCCGCAGCCTAAAGAAAGGACGACATCATTTCTGCTGATCGACTCGGCCGCCTTTTCAATAAAGATGTTGTCGCACTGCCGTTCGATCGTGAGTTCTTCAACCTCAAAAGAGAGGTTCTTCAACCTTGAAGCAATGCGCAGCGCCGACGCGTTGATGCTGACTTCGCGTTCACCCCCGGCCAGGCATACGGTAACGCATGTACCGCACCCCAACATGAGGATCTTCTTTTTGCCTTTTAATATATCGACGAGTTCGGGAATGCTTTTCCTTTGTGCTACTATCATACATTCATCTCCGCATTTTTTGGTTGATTGACTCTCTTTAAGGGGCTTGGCCCAATGCTCTTCAGCGTTGCCAGCATCTCATTGATGTGCTCGACAAGCGGCCTTGCCTGTGCCGCCGATATGTTGATCATGCGAATACGTTGCGCCTCCAGGCCACACTCGGAAAGGAATTTCTGCGTATAACCTACCCTGCCTTTGGCCAGAAGATTACCTTCCGTGAAATGGCAACCGCCTTCCAGGCATCCGGCGACAAGAATTCCATCGGCCCCCTTTTCAAAGGCCTTCATAAAAAACTCCACCTCCAGCCTGCCCGTACAGGGTGTTCTGACAATACGGACATTCGTGGGATACTGCAACCTCATGGAACCTGCCAGGTCTGCGGCGGAATAAGAGCAATACTGACAGCAGAAGGCAATAAGCAGGGGTTCAAAACTTTCATTACTCATAAGACGCCTCTACCTTAATTACAGTCCACAGTTAAATGATGCTCCAACAGGTCCTCCAGCATCATGTTAAACTGCTTGGACTCAAAATGATTGAGTTGGATCGCGCAGGCAGGACATTCGGCAGCACATATGCCGCAACCCATGCATTTCGCCGCCGCAATCTCGCCCTTGTTATCGACATTAACAAAAGGCGCACTATAGGGGCAGACGTGGACGCAGGTCATGCAGGAGATACACTTATCCTGGTTAACCTCTGAAACCTCGGCGCCGATGTCCAAGTGCGTTTTTGACAGTACCGTGGCCGCCCGTGAGGCGGCGGCGCGGGCCTGAGAAATATTTTCGTCGATCATCTTGGGTGAATGGGCCAGGCCGCACAGATATATGCCCTCGGTGGCGAAATCTACGGGACGGAGCTTGACATGGGCTTCCAGAAAGAAGCCGTCGGCATTGAGTTGCAATTTGAGCATATCCGATAACTGCCGGTTGCCGGCGGGGGCGCCGATGCCCGTGCTGAGGATGACATTATCGGCCTCAATTTCAATGATATCATTAACATCGGGGCTAGCAACCGTAACCAGGAGGCCGTTGTTTTGAGAGACAACGGGTTGTTTTTCTTCGTTATACCTGATGAAGATGATGCCGGCTTCCCGGGCCATACGGTAATACTTCTCCCGGAAACCATAAGTCCTGATATCGCGGTAGAGGATATAGATATTGGCCTCGGGACTTTTCTTCTTGATGCGGAGGGCATTCTTAACCGCCATGGAACAGCAGATGCGGCTGCAATAGGGATGTTTATCATTGCGGGACCCGACACATTGAATCATGACAATGTTCTTGCCCTGACCTTTAAACTTGTCAGCGTGGAGGAGCTGTTCCAGTTCCATCTGGGTGAGGATATTTTCCGACTCCCCGTAAAGGAATTCGCGGGTTTCCGCCGGCTCCCCTCCTGTAGCCGCGATAATGGCGCCACAGGATATCTCGGTCCCGGCGACAGCGCCCTGACCGTTACCCTTTCCTTTTTCCTTTACCGTCACTAAAAATTTACCGATATGTCCGTTAACCTTCGTCACCTCACTGTGGAGATAAACCTTGATGCGACCGTGGTTTTGCGTCCGGTTGACAATATTGGCGATAAAACCGCGGACATCCTCGCCTTCCAGGGTGGAATGAATGTTCCGCGCCTGTCCTCCCAGGGTCCCCGATTTTTCAATGAGGGCGACCTGGAATCCCTGCTCCGCCAGGGAAAGGGCCGCGGTCATGCCGCTCAATCCTCCCCCGATGACCAGACCGTCCTGGTTGATGGCCAGGGATTCGCCGACCAGCGGCTTCAGGAAGCTCGCCCGGGCGATGGACATTCTCACGAGTTCAATGGCCTTCTCGGTGGCGACCTCCGGTTCCAGAGAATGCACCCAGGAACATTGATCCCGGATATTGGCCAACTCGAAAAGATAGGGATTCAATCCGGCCTCCCGCAAGGTTTCCCGGAAAAGGGGTTCATGCGTCCGGGGGGTGCAGGATGCGACCACCACCCGGTTGAGGCGGTATTCTTCGATCCGCTTTTTAATCTCGGAAAGACTCGCGTCCGAACAGGTGTACATGGTGTGGGAGGCAACAACCACATGGGGGTCGCTGGAGATGGTCTCGGTCACCTTTTCCACATCCACCGTGCCCGCGATGTTGATCCCGCAATGACAGACAAACACACCGATCCGCAACTCATCATCGGTGACATCATGCTCGGTCGGATATTCTTTCTTCGTGATGATCGTATTGCGCACCTGCGACAGCAGCTCCATCGACATGGAGGCCGCAGCACTCGCCTGGGTTACGGTTTCGGGTATATCCTTGGGCTCCTGGAAGGCGCCCGCGACGAAAACACCGGGCCGTGACGTTTCCAGGGGGAAAAACCGGCTGGTTTTACAAAAGCCGAATTCGTTGAGCTCAATGCCCAGATGCGCCATGCTTGCCGAAATGTTGGGTTTGGGATCCAATCCGACGGCCAGAATAACCAGATCAAAATCGCGTTCCGCCTGTTTGAAGTTCTCGTCCACATAGCGCAGCCTGATGTCCATCGATCCCGGAACCTGGAGGGCCCGGGAGGGAATACTCTTGATATATTCTATGTTTTCCTTGCTGCGGGCGCGTTCGTAATACTGGTCGAAGTCTTTCCCGAAGGCCCGGATATCCATATAAAAAATCGTCGCTTCCAGACCGGCGGTATGTTCGCTGGCGACGAGCGCCTGTTTGGTCGTGGCCATACAGCAGATGGATGAACAATATTCGTTCCCGCATTTGGCGTCCCGGGAACCGACGCACTGTATCCACGCGATTCTTTTGGCTTCCTTGCCGTCGCTCCTGCGGACGATATGCCCGCCATAGGGGCCGGCGGCGGAAAGCATCCGCTCAAACTGCACGCTGGTCAGAACGTTCGGATACCGGTTAAAGCCATATTCTCCCTTAAGTTCCGCATCATATTCCTCAAATCCCGGTGTCAGGATGACGGAACCGACATCCAGGGTGATAGTTTCTTCCTGCATGCCGTGCAGAACAGCCTTTTTATCGCAGGCGGCAACACACTCCATGCATTCGGAACACATGGCGCAATTCAGGCAACGTTCCGCTTCCGCCAAGGCATCTTCTTCGGAGAATCCGCCTTCAATCTCGTTGAAATTACCGGTTCTCAGCTCCGATGGGAGTTCCGTTGCCTTGGCCCGTTCTTTCTTTTCCGTATGGGCCGTGGCAGGAAGTAGTTCTTCCGGAACGGGATTCAACATATCTTCAAAACGATCGGTGCGCTGGTCCTTCCCGTGGAGATAGCGGTCAATCGATTCTACAGCCCGTTTTCCTGCGGCAACGGCCTGGATGACACTCGCCGGACCGGAAGCGTTATCCCCGCCGGCAAAAATACCTTTAACCGATGTTTCAAGGGTTACGGGATCAACTTTGAAACAACCGCGCGCTGTATCTACACAGACGTGCTCAAGCAGTTCAGCGTCGATGGCCTGACCGATCGCCACGATGATCTGATCCGCGCCGATGTTTTTCAGATTCTTTTGATCGTAGGCGGGGCTGAACCGGCCATTCTCATCAAATACGCGGGTACATTGCTTGAGTTCGATGCCTTTTACGGAACCATCACCGATAATACGATTCGGCCCCCAGCCGTTATTGATTGTAATGCCTTCGGCCAGCGTGGCTGCTATTTCCTCTTGATAAGCAGGCATTTCGTCACGTTTTTCCAGGGAAACCATCTCGACCTGCTTAGCGCCGAGGCGGAGGGCCGTTCTTGCCACGTCGATGGCCACATTGCCGCCGCCGATGACCACAACGTGTTCACCGACCCGGGGCTTGTTGTCCTTATCGCCTGCCTGTTTCAAGAATTCCACGCCATAGTCGACGCCCTGCCGGTCTTCACCGTCCACACCCAGTTTCCTGCTCACATGGGCGCCGGCGCTGATGAAGACGCAATCATTTTCTTGCTGTAATTCCGCGATGGTTTTATCCTTGCCCACGCGGCAGTTTAAAACGATGCGGACGCCTTTGCGCCGGATCAGATCCACTTCATAAGCGAGGATGTCTTTGGGAAGCCGGTAGGCCGGTATCCCCCAGACGAGCATGCCGCCCGCCGTATTTGACGCTTCATAGACGGTGACGGTGAAGCCTTTGTCCGCCAGATCGCCGGCGGCCGTGAGGCCGGCCGGTCCGGCGCCGATAATGGCAATTTTCGGGGCATTTGCCGGCGGCGTTTTCTCTTCCGGCAATGCCAGTGCGCCGGCTTTTACGAGTTTGATTTCCTGATCCACGGCAAATCTTTTCAGCTGTCTGATGGCCAGCGCCGAATCCACGGTGGCACGGGTACAAACGGTCTCACAGGGAGCAGGACAAACCCGGCCGCAGATGGCAGCGAGGGGATTTCTTTCCCTGATGAGGTTTGCCGCCTTCACATATTCTTTTTTCTTGATGAGTTGGATATAGCCCTGCACATTGATATTGGCCGGACATTTCATTTTACAGGGGGCATGGCCCAGTTTGAGGATGCTGGGCTTGTTGGGAATGGCTTGGGCGGAATATTTCTGGATGCCTTTCCTTTTTCCCAGCGCGCGGTTGTACCGGTCTTCTATTTCAACCGGGCAGACTTTGGTACAATCGCCGCAATCATTACAGATCCGCTCATCGATATAGCGGGGAGCCTTTTTAACATAGGCCTTAAAATTTCCCGGCGTCCCTTCCAATTTCTCCAGGCTGGCGAGGGTGAGGATTTCGATATTAAGATTTCTGGCGCACTCAACAAGTTTGGGAGAAACGATACAGGTTGCGCAGTCACCGGTGGGAAAGGTTTTATCCAGGTGCGCCATCATCCCGCCGATAGCGGCAGACTTCTCGACCAGATAGACCTTAAACCCGGAATTGGCCAGATCGAGGGAAGCCTGAACACCGGCGATGCCCCCGCCCTGGACAAGTACGGCGCCAATTTTTTTCTTTTTACCTTTTTCCATGATTCACGACCTTATTGATGACTGAATAAAATTCAGCGTCTCTCGCGGCGAAATGATCAGTTTGTCCAGTCCGAGCGCATCCTCCGACATGCCGAGACATAACCCCATGAGTTGCGTTATATAGAGAATAGGCATATTGTAACGATGGCCGGTGGTTTTTAAAATATCGTCCTGCCGCATATCCAGATTGATCTGGCACATGGGACAGGCAACGGCGATGCATTGGGCTCCGGAATCTTTGGCCATGGCGATAATCGTCTCGGTTAGTTTTACGACCAGATCCGACCTGGTAAGGGTTAATGAACCGCCACAGCATTCCACCTTATGGGGCCAGTCCAGCCCCACGCCGCCCATGGCATTAATAATCTTATCCATGTAGACGGGGTTTTCCGGATCGTCAAAGCTCGCTATTTCCGGAGGACGAACCAGGAGACAGCCATAATACGACGCCACCTTCAGCCCCAGTAGGGAATGCTTCAGCGCCTTTTTGAATGCAGCGAGTCCCATATCCTCGATAATGATCTCCACAAAATGCCGTACCTTCACGGAGCCGTCATAATCCCTGCCCAGGACGGCAGCGACAATTTCCCGTGTTTTCGAATTAGTGGATATTTCATGGTTGGCGATCTTCATCCTGCTGTAGCAGGAGGCGCAACTGACCACCATCTCCAGACCCATATCCTTCACTTTTAAAAGATTGGCGGCGGCAAGTGATACGGACAGATCGTGATCAACCTGATGAGCCATGGTCGTACCGCAGCAGGACCAGCCCGCAGGTTCGATAAATTCGATCCCCAGGATGGGAGCAACGGCTAGGGTCGACAGATATAGGTCACGGGCTGTTGATTCCGCCGAACATCCCGGGAAATACGCATATTTCATTTTACTTTTTCCTTGCCTTCTCTAAATGATTGAATATCTGCTTAACCATCTTTTTATCGGCCCCCTGCGAGGGAAGGAGCGCGATTTTCCCCTTTTTCAGGATCATGGGGACTTTATCCATGTCTTTCATATAGGATGCAGTGCCTGCTTTATAAAGGGCCATGGCCCCCAGGTCGTAGGTCCGGCCGAAGGTCTTGATGGTTCCCAATAAAATCTTGTTCATCAGCGGCATGTTCCCGTCCGGTTTCGTAGCCCCCGTTTCTTCCGCCATGACCCGCAGGGCGTCCATCACTCTCGCCATGTCTATTTCCATGGGGCAGCGGCTGAAGCAGGTGGCACAGGACACGCAGGTCCAGATGATTTCACTGTCAAGCAGCTCTTCCCCGGCTCCCAACTGCAACTTCTTGATTACTTCCGAGGGAGAAGACGATGTATATCCCGACACGGGACAGCCATTGGTGCACTTTTTACATTGCAGGCAGGTATTGATATCAATTCCCGATATCTCTTTAACCCGCCAGCTGATTCCTCTCTTGACGGTTTCTTTTTTTATTCTTATCGGCATATTGCTTTCCTACTTATGATCATGGGACCTTCGGAAGGTCCCATGCGCTTATTTATTGACCGGCGGCGACACTGGTCGGATATGGGGCTTCTTCCGGAAATTCGTCGTCAATCAAGCGTCATCGTCCAGATCTTCCTCGATGTTTCCCGCTACGAACGGCACAACCTTTCTATAGACCTGCCAGGGGCTTCTTTTCTTGCCGTTTACCTGCAACAGGTCTTCAATTCTGATATCAAAGAGGCGTTCATTCTCCTCAAGGTACGGGAGGATGAGTTCCCAGTCCTTTTTATTCAACGGTTTGATCATGCCGCCGTTGAGTTGCTGGTCGATCAAGGTTTTGCCGGGGTCACGGACATAGATGGCCCCTCCCGAGGCAAGGGAAAATACATTGCTGCCCGGATATGGTTCGTCCATCAGGATGACACTGCCGTCGTCGCCGAATCTTACCCCGTTCAAGATGACAAAACCGCCGTCATTATGAGGATCGCCCGCCATGAAGGACTCGCCCAGGAAGTCAAGGCACGTGCCGTTGATGACAACCCTGG
>Ga0247841_10008318_pt1 | contig 14998 bp, 13 predicted proteins | sample LaCruzMarch2015__2_FD_192410 | JGI IMG/M metagenome (GOLD analysis project Ga0247841, IMG submission 192410) | Freshwater microbial communities from meromictic Lake La Cruz, Castile-La Mancha, Spain - LaCruzMarch2015_18m | ecosystem: Environmental > Aquatic > Freshwater > Lake | place: Spain...
ACAAATACCAACGAGCGCGAACGTGTGCCGGAGCACACAGGGATGATCCTGCCATATATATTTTACTAAGGGTTAAAAGTGTCACCCTTAGTTTAGCAGAATGTCACCCCTAAAGGGGTATTGTACATACCCACCACATTTCTCTCTTTTTTGGCTTTGTGTTATAATATAATGGTTAATATTCTAAAAGCTACCAACTATAAACTAATTATATGGGAGATAGTATTATTCGTCATTTTATCGCTTTAGCCGCTACAATCGTTTGTGTTTTGGCCTTTTACGCCGGTTATGTCTCTGGTGAGCATGGTCTTTGGTGGACGGTTTTTTCAGTTATTATTATTTACGGCGGTGTTTTCAAATTGGTAGATAAATAATTATGGCCCTGACTTTGGAATTGCCATTCGGAATTATTATCAACCTCTCATTTTGGGAGTGGCTTTTTGGTTTGCCAGTTGCCGAACGCACTGCAGTGATTGTAGCCATGGTTGGTTGGGTGATTATCGCCCTTGTTTTTGCATTTATGTGTAAAGAATTATGGGTTATTTATCGCCAGAATAAATATACAGCTAAATGGAAATGGGTTTTACTCGCTGTGGATATTTCTACGGAATTTGTTCAAACCCACAAGGCGGTGGAGCAAGTTTTCGCGCAATTATCTGGCGCTCTTACTGGAGCTAATATTGGTCAAAAATTTTGGTTGGGTAAAAAACAGAAATGGTTTAGTTTGGAAATTATTAGTATTGAAGGTTATATTCAATTTTTAATTCGCACTGAAGTAGAATTTCGTGATTTGGTAGAGGCGGCAATATACGCGCAATATCCGGAAGCGGAAATTACTGAGGTTGAAGATTATGCAAAAAATATTCCAACTGTTTATCCCAACCCAACACACGATGTTTTTGGTATTGAGTTTAAACTCGGCCAGCCAGAAGCCTACCCTATCCGCACTTATACGGAATTTGAGTATGCTATTTCCAAAGACGTAACCCAAAGTGATCCAATCGCGGCGGTACTGGAAAGTTTTACTCGCATTGGAACCGGTGAGAATTTATGGTTTCAAATTATTATTGAGCCAATTAATAATAAGTGGAAAGAAAAGGGGATTGAGTTGGTTAAAGATTTGATAGCCAACAAACCTAAATCTAGTTCTAATTCAATTTTTTCTCTGCTTGCCAGCCCACTTTTTGCTTTGGGGCGAGATGTGCTAAATTTGTGGAATTGGGATTTTACACCGATTGAGGCAACAAAAGAAGAGGAAAAACCAGCTGGCAGAGTTTCTGATTTGACCCCTGGTATGCGTGGAGTAATTGAAGCAATCGAGGAAAAGATTTCCAAAATCGGTTTTAAATCAAAAGCACGAGTATTGTATGCGGCACGTAAAGAGAGTTATAATCCATCGCGCTGTTTAGATGGTTTTGTTGGCGCATTGAATCAGTTCCACACTTTAAATCGTAATGCGATTATTCCTTATGCCGATACAATGACACATTATGCATTTAAAGAAATGCGTTTAGGATGGTTGAAAACTAAATTTGTGAGTGTGTTTAAAAAACGGAAAGCAAAAGCATTTAACAATCCGTATGTTTTCAATATTGAAGAGTTGGCTACTCTGTGGCATTTTCCATTGCCATTTGTGAAGACACCTTTGTTACAGCATACTACTGCTAAACGCGCTGAGCCACCCCTTAATTTACCGATTGAATCTTTAGAAAGACAGTTGAGTAAAATTGCAGAGCAACAAGCGCTTGAATCACCAGCACCACCGCCGGAATTACCATATGCTTAAATTTAAAATACCTCGCTATGTAGCGAGGTATTTTATTTTATTGTTTATTCAAGAGAAACGTGTGAAGAAATAGTACTAATCTTTTTTGAAACCAATAGTTCATATCCGCCCACTAATACCGAGGTGTATAGTAAATCTCCGGCTAAAGTATTTTTGAAAAATGGTAAAGCCCAATAGTAGCTGGAAAATAATCCAGAGATAGTGTGTGGGTACATTGCGCCAAATGCCCAAACTGCCCAGTTGGTGATGATGTAAAACAAAACACTTCCCAATAAAGTGCAGCCAATTACTGTGGCAATATTTTTTTTGTTTCTTGTTTTTAATCCAATAACAGTCATTAAAATAAAACTGGCATAGACCGCAATCATTGTTGGTAAATTATAAAATCCAATAAAAATATCACTGACAAACATCACTAACAGTGGCCCGACAATCGCGTATCGACGGGGGATGTAAAGCCCGCCAAAAATAGCAATTGCTCCGACGGCAGTGAAATTAGCAGGGTGGGGAATAAATCTGGTGATTACCGCTAAAATGAGCAGTAAATAAATAGGTAAGTATTTTTTCATAAGTGATGGTTATTATATCATTCCTTTGAATAATTTCAACCCTAGATAGAGGCCAAGCGCCAGCGTGCCGCCGCCAGAAATTTCTAGGATTTTTTTAGCGGTTTGGCGGGTTGGAGTGTCTAAAGGTAGATTGTTAATTAGTTGATTGGTTAGTTCATTATTTTGTATAGGGTTATCACTGCTTGTATTTGTTGGTGTTTGGGACGACAGAGTCGTTAAGGTTTGTTTTTTAAATTTGGTTTTTTTCGTTTTTGTAATTACTAGTGCGACTGGCGCTGAAGATGTTGACATATATTCTTCTGTTGATGTGGCGTTATTAATTGTTGATGAGGCTAGAACGGTTGATGTGGTTGTGGTTGAAATTTCCAATGTAGTCGTAGCGGTTGTTGTAGCAGTGGCCAAAGTGGTTGTCGAAGAAAAATAACCGCCAGTATTGGTAAAATTGTTTTGATTTGATTTTGGTGTTAGGATGATTGGCCAAGATTTTGATAATAGCGCTGGCGCGGCGTGCTTAGTGCCGAACCAGTCAACGCCATCAGCTGACCACGGCGAAGCGTAATACCCGTTGTCGGTTAGCATTTCTGTTAACACGTTCCACGGATTTTTTCCTGAGTTATTAAACCAATCATTTTGATTTTCTCCTAGTGCATTTATCCCCATTAAAGCCCAAGAGGTAGTAAGCGCGTCGGAAGGCCCCCAGCCCCAACCACCATCAGCCAGTTGGGTATTTTTTAAATATTGTTTGGCTTTGTTAATAATGTTCGGATTGACTTGAGCGTCGTGATCGTTGGCATTTTTTAAAGCATTGATGGCCACTCCGGTAATATCCGCGCCTTCGTAACCGTACAAAGAAAATCCACCGTCGACCTGTTGTTTAGCATTGATGTTTGCTGTCAATTTTTGAACTATTTGGTTGCCTGCATTTTCGTCGACTGCCACCAGTGCCATAATCGCGAAAATATCATCATTTATTTCCACATCCGGTCCGTAGTTTTGTTCATGATTGCATTCAGTGATTATTTTATTTTTTATTTCAATAATTTTTGGATCAGTCTTATCAACGCCAGCGGCTAGCAGAGCTAAAATATGGCGCGGATAACCGGCACATGGATTTAGTTCTCCGGAAATTTCCGTGGAGTTATAAATATATTGGAGCAGGGAGGTGGTATTGGATTTTATTTCATCAGCATAAATTCCGTGCGCGCCTAGCGCCATCGTCACCCAATCGCTCGTGCCAATGTCAATAATTTTTCCGTCACTGTCTTGTTTGGAACGTAGAAAATTTAGAATTTTTTCTACTGCACTATTTATTATATTGTCGTCAACCAAATGGTTAGCGGGTGGAGTAGTTGAGCCGCTACCAATTTCAGTGGTGGAAGTTGTCGTCGTAGTTGTATCTATTGTACTGGTCGATGTGTCTATGGTTGAAGTCGGTGTCGTGGTCGGGGTTTCCGGAGTCGTTGTCGGTGTGGTTGTTGGTGTTTCAATTGTGGTGGTTGGTATGATTTCGGTAGTAGTTGGAATTTCAATCGTCGTGGTTGGAATTTCTATTGTAGACGTGGAGATTTCATCAGCCTGAACCGGCGCACAGAAAAACAATACCCACAAAATAAAGATAATACTAAAATTTAGCTTTTTCATATTTCCAGGTGATAATATCATTATTTTTAATAATATAATTTGAAATTCCCATTTGCGCTGATTGGCCATTAATATAGTAAATCCAATATTCGTTCATCTGGTTGTTGTTTTTAATATTATTAATTTCATCCACAAAATATCCCATGCCCGGATATTCTTTTGTAGAAAAAGAAAACGGTTGGCGTGAATCAATTTGTAATAATTGCATGGCTTTATAAACCGTGGTTGATGGTGAGACGGCGAGTGGGTAGGTGTGATTGCCAGCGATAATGGTAGTATTGATTTTTACTGTGGTTGTTGCTAGCGCGGTTTGTCCTGGTTGGGGACTGTTTTGAAGAGCAGTAGTATTTGAATTATTTTGTGTCTGATTGGTGAGGGAAAAATTTACGGATATTGGATTGATCGGGGTTTTGGGAGTGGTTGTTTTAGTTCTGTTTATATAAATCCAACTGCTAATAGTGATTGTCAAAAGAATTATAAATAGGCCAGCAGTAATTTTATTCAAAGTTGATTTCATAAAAAATAATTTAAAAAATCCTCCCCGGGAGGAAGATCAAATTGACTAAAAGCCAAAAGCTCCTGCTCGGGATTAACCCACCTTTGGCGGGCTATACTTGAAGATCGGACTTACCCTGTTAGGGGCTTACCGTTGCGGCACAGTGGGGGATTTGCACCCCGCTTCCACAAGTATATTTAAATTGTTGAGGGTATGGTATCAGTTTGAGAATTTTTGTCAAATTTTTTTTACTACCACACCTATACATAGGTGTGGTAGTGTACTTTTAGCCATAAAACTGATATAATTATAACATTATGAAGATTGATTTGAAGACAATTTTTAAACAAATCGCCATGGTGGCGAAAAAAGAAAAAACGCCGGTATATGTTGTCGGCGGTTTTGTGCGTGATTGTCTTTTGGGCTCCCACCCCACCTCAATCCTCCCATCAGGCAGGGGAGGAAGTGTGCAAGATGTTGATTTTGTGGTGGTGGGGAGCGGCTTAGCATTTGCCAAAAAGTTTGATATAAAAATGAAAAAATGCGGATCACTCGTTGAGTTTCCGGATTTTGATACCGCGCGCTATGTATTTGGCGAGACCACACCTCGCCTCCCCTTAAAAGGGGAGGAACATATTTCCCCTCCTTTCAAGGAGGGGGTAGGGGGAGGTCTCGTGGTTGAATTTGCTGGCGCACGCTGCGAATCGTATCAGGAAAAATCACGCAAACCAAAAGTTCAGTCGGCTACTTTAGAGCAAGATTTATCTCGGCGTGATTTTACCGTTAATGCGATGGCTGTTGATGTTTCCAAATTGTCATCGCGAGGAGCGCAGCGACGTGGCGATCTTATCGTGGGGAGATTGCTTCGCTTCGCTCGCAATGACATCATTGATCCATTTGGTGGTCAGAAAGATTTGAAAGATAAGATTTTGCGTACTCCGCTTAACTCCGATATAACTTTTTCCGATGACCCACTGAGAATGTTGCGCGCCGTGCGTTTTGCCGCGCAATTGGATTTTGCCATTGAGTCAAAAACATTAGAAGCGATTTATAAAAATCGTGAGCGGATTAAAATTGTTTCCGCTGAGCGCGTGCAGGAAGAATTATTAAAATTATTATATTGCCAGAAACCATCAATCGGTTTGACTTTAATGTTTCAAACTCACTTAATGGATTTGATTTTACCGGAAGTGTCCGCGCTTGATGGTGTGGAAGAAATTTTTGGTCATCAGCACAAAAATAATTTAGTGCACACATTTAAAGTGGTGGATAATATTTCGCAGCGTTCAGACAACTCACTTTTGCGTTTGGCAGGTTTGTTGCATGATATTGGCAAAGTCGGCACCAAAAAATTTCTTCCTAAAATCGGCTGGACATTCCATGCCCATGAGCATCTCGGTAAAAAATTGGCCAATGATTTATTACGTCGGCTTAAATTTGCTGTGTCTGATATTAAATATGTTTGCAAATTAGTGCGCTATCACCAACAGCCAATCGCTCTCATGGACGAGGGTATTACCGATTCGGCCGTGCGCAGGTTAGTGGTAAATTTAGAAGAAAAATTGGACGACCTTTTGATTTTGGGCGTGTCTGATATTACTACCGGCAATCCGTACAAATTAGATAAACGTCAAAAAAATTACGATCGTTTACGTAAGCGCATTGCCGAAGTATTGGAAAAAGATAAATTACGCGCCTTTCAATCACCGGTGCGTGGCGATGAAATAATGAAAGAATGTGGGCTAAAACCAGGCCCAACTGTTGGTAAAATAAAAAAGGCGATCGAGGAAGCGATTTTGGACGGAGTTATTTCCAACGAATACGAAGCCGCTAATAAATACTTCACCAAAATTAAAGGCGATTATTTAAAAAGTGTTCAAGATTGGGAAAAGATTAAATAATATGTGCCTGTGGATAACTACTATTGTTTACAAATTGAAACCATGATATGATAAGTATGTTAATTCATACTTATCATATTTTATATGAAGCCATGCCACAAGGCGGATCATCTGTTTAGTTCAGTGCGGGGTTCGGCCGCAGTCGGCGAACGCGGTCAAATAGTTATTCCCAAAGAAGCCCGCAATAGTTTAAAAATTAAAACTGGCGATCGGTTTGTAGTGTTTGAGCATGATAGTTTTTTGATATTAGTTCCGGATAAAATTATGTCTAAAATGATGACTTCAATCACTAAAGCTTTAAAAATTAAGTAATTATTTAAATTTATGTTTAAATCAAAAAAATCAAAAATTATTTTGGGAATTATCGTGATCATTGCTGGTCTTATTGTTTGGCGTGTATATGCATCTAAAAATACTCCAATTCAATATGAAACAGTCAAAGTAGAGCGAGTCAATTTAATTCAAACTGTTCAGGCAACTGGTAAATTACAGTCAGCGAACGACTTACAATTGAAATTTGAGACTGCCGGTACTTTAGATAACATTCCAGTAAAAGAAGGTGATAAGGTAAAAGCTGGGGCGTTGTTGGCGACTTTAAAAGCGTCTGATCTAAATGCAATGATAGCCCAGGCCCAAGCCAATTTAAATCAAAAATTAGCTGGTGCTGATGATAGTACACGTGCATATTACAAAGCCGCCATGGATAGCGCTTATGCTGATTGGCAAAAAGCAAAAATTAATACTGATAGCTCTGCCACCAGTGTAGATAACAATAAAATTGTTAACGAAGAATACTCTAAAGCCGTTGCGTTACTTAAGGCTGTCATGAATAAATTAGATGACGGCCTAACTCAAGCTGATAATATTTTAGGCGTTGACAACACCTTAGCCAACGAAGATTTTAAAGATTATTTGTCAATTTTGGATTCCAGCAAATTTATTGACGCTAAGGGAAACTATTTGGTTGCGAAACAAGCGAACAAAAAAGTAAAGGACGCGGTTGAGCCGTTAACTGCTGTCAGCGCTCACAGCGATGTGGATGCGGCTATTCTTTTGGCTGAAGATGCTTTGACGAAAATGAATACTGCATTGTCCAATGTGAATGAAGTTTTAACAGCCACGCCACCAGTTGGGACACTAACACAAACTATATTAGACGCCAAAAAAACAGTAATTGCTACTGCTCGTGTGAATATTACTACCCAATACAGCAGTGTCATCGCCGAACAGCAGTCCCTGAGTGACGCCTCTAGTATCTTAGCCATCAAAGAAGCTGTTTACAACCAAGCAGTTGCTAACTATAAGAGTAAAGTTGATCCTGTTCGCGAGGTTGATTTGGCACCTTTGCGTGCCGCTTTGGCGCAGGCAGTGGCCAATCGTGACAAAGCGTATATTCATGCTCCGATGGATGGTGTAGTGACCAAAATTAACAAGAAAAAGGGTGAATTTATTTCTATGAGTGATGTTGCGGTAGAAATGGTCTCTCCACATTTTGAAATTGAGGTGGATATTCCGGAAACAGATGTTTCAAAGTTAAAATTAAATGATACCACCGTAATCACTCTAGATGCATTTGGTGATGATACAAAATTTTCTGGAAAAGTTATTTCAATTGATCCAGCCTCAACTGATATTCAGGATGTTGTTTATTATAAAGTTAAAATTAGTTTAGATGATACAGGTAAACTAATTAAACCAGGCATGACCGCCAATGTGACAATTTCTACTGATAAGCGTGATAATGTTTTGGCTATTCCAGCACGTGCGGTGCGTACCAATAGTGAAAAGTATGTGCGCGTTTTGGTTGGGACACAAACACAAGATATGCCAGTTAAATTAGGTATGCGCGCCGATGATGGTAAAATTGAAATTATTGAAGGTTTGAAAGAAGGGGATTTGGTAGTACTTGGTACTAAATAAGCTATAATTTTAATTTATGTCTTTAATCTCAGCAAAAGATTTGTGTAAAACTTATATTAACGATGAAGTAGAAACTCCAGTTCTGCATAATTTGAATTTCACCATTGATAGCGGCGAGTTTGTGGCCATTATGGGACCGTCTGGTTCGGGCAAGTCCACCCTTATGCATGTTTTGAGTTTTATGGACAAACCGACGTGTGGTGAATATTTATTTGACGGCAAAGATGTTAGTAAGTTTACTGATGATGAATTAGCAGAAATGCGGAGTAAATCAGTAGGTTTTATTTTTCAATCTTTTAACTTGCTTCCGCGTACTAGTGTAACGGAAAATGTCATGTTGCCTTTAGTTTATACTGGAGATCGTGAAGCTATGAGAAAAGAAAAAGCCAAACAAGCTCTTGTTTCCGTGGGATTAGAACATCGCTTAGATTATTTTACTAATCAACTTTCCGGTGGTGAAAAACAGCGTGTGGCAATTGCACGGGCTTTGGTTAATGACCCAAAAGTTATTTTTGCCGACGAACCAACTGGAAATTTGGACTCCAAATCTGGATTAGCTGTTATGAAAATTTTACAGGATTTAAATAATCAAGGGCATACGATTATTTTGGTGACACACGAACGCTATACGGCTGAGCACGCTAAAAGAATTTTGCGTATTAAAGACGGTACTATTCAAAGTGATGAGCCGGTTACCAATCGTCAATTGGCCGATAGCGCGAGTGAGTTAGTGAAATAACATATGAATATTTTGGAGAGCATTCACAGCGTCTGGCATGTGATTGGTCGAAACAAAGTTCGATCGTTTTTGACGATGCTCGGAATTATTATTGGTGTAATGGCGGTGATTGTTGTGATGTCAGTGGGTGCTGGCGCGCAAAGTTTAATTTTAAACCAAGTTAAAAGCATGGGTTCAAATTTAATTGGTATTTTACCAGGGGCATCTGATGAAAAAGGTCCACCAGCTTCAGCCATGGGAATTGTGATTACCACTCTAACTGTCGACGATATCAAAGCCATTGTAAAAGACAATTCACATGTTTTGTCGGGTACTGGCTATGTTAAAGGCGCAGAGACTGTGGCTTGGCGTGATAACAAAGTTGATACAAATTTTACAGGGGTAAATGCGCAATATATCGATGTGGAAGACGCCAAAGTAGAACAGGGTCGTTTTTTTAGCGAAGAAGAAGATAGCAGTGCGGCACGAGTCGCTGTGCTCGGCAGTACTGTTGCCAAAGATTTGTTTCAAGATCAAAATCCACTTGGTGCGCAAATTAAAATTAAAAAAACAACTTTTAATATTATTGGTGTGATGAAACGACGCGGTACCGCTGGCATGCAAAACCAAGATAATCAGATTTTTGTACCAATGGAGACCGCTCAAAAATTATTATTGGGTATTAATCATGTTAGTTTTGCTCGCTTAAAAGTAGACACAGCCGACAATGTAAATCCAGTCATGGAAGATGCGCGCGTAGTTTTACGTGAGCGTCACAAAATTGACAAACCCGCAGATGATGATTTCAACATTCGTTCCATGGCGCAAGGTTTAGAAGCTATTACTCAAATTACCAATGCTTTAAAAATGTTTTTGGTAGCCGTGGCTGGCATTGCTCTTATTGTTGGTGGAGTTGGAATTATGAATATCATGCTTGCGGCAGTGCAAGAGCGGACGCGTGAAATTGGTTTGCGCAAAGCCGTGGGCGCCAAAAACAAACATATCATTACTCAATTTTTAGTAGAGTCAACAATGATCACTGCGATTGGCGGAATTATTGGGATTATTTTAGGAATTTCAATTTCTTATATTGTGGCGCGTGTTGCCCAAAGTATGGGTTATAGTTGGGATTTTGTTGTTTCTATTCCATCAATTATTTTGGGATGTGTGGTTTCAGTTGGTGTTGGTTTAGTTTTTGGCATTGTTCCAGCTCGTCGCGCTAGCCGTCTTGATCCTATTGAAGCATTGCGATATGAATAAAATAAAGACTGCCATACAATTAGCTTTCAATTCTCTTAAAAACCAAAAAACTCGGTCTATTTTAACTATGCTCGGAGTGAGTATTGGTATTGGTGTAGTAATTGCGATTATGGCAGCCGGACGTGGTCTGAATAAAATGGTGATGGGTCAAATGGATGTTTTTTCACCCAATACTATTACAGTGGAAGTAAAAGTGCCTTCCACTAAAAAAACCAGTTCTGATAATGCTATGGGCATGGCGACCGGTATTACTATTACCACGATTAAAGAAAAAGATTTAGAGACAGTCAAGAAAAATTCGAACATTGCTGCGGCTTTTGGTTTTGTAATGGGTCAGGCAGTGATTAAATATCAAAATGAAAGCAAAACTACTTTGTTGTTTGGCGAGGGTTATAATGTGCAAGAAGTACAAAAGTTTGATATTGCCGAGGGACGATTATACACCAAAGAAGAAGAGGACTCATTGGCTCAAGTAGCGGTTTTGGGTGCAGGTATCAAAGATAATTTATTTGGTGATGAAGACGCGCTTGGCAAAACTGTTTATATCAAAGGTAAGCCATTTCGGGTGGTGGGTGTAGCCGCCAAACAAGGTGCGATGATGGGTCTGGACATGGATAAAACTGTTTATTTACCTTTCAGAACCATGCAGAAAAGAATTTTAGGTATTGATTACATGCAAGAAATTATTGCCAAGGTTAAAGACATGAGTCAGATTAAATATACTGTGGCTGATTTGGAAACAGCTATACGCGAGAACCATGATATTACTGATCCAAATAAAGATGATTTTGCTGTGAACACTATGGCTGAGGCGGCAGCGATGATGTCAACTGTATTGAATGGAATAGTTTTTTTATTAGTGGCACTGGTGTGTGTGTCTTTGGCTGTGGGCGGAGTGGGAATTATGAATATCATGTATGTGTCCGTAACTGAACGTACTTTTGAAATTGGTTTGCGTAAAGCTATGGGTGCCAAATCCAAAGATATTTTGTGGCAATTTTTAGCTGAAGCGGTTTTAATTACTGTGGGTGGGGGAATAGCCGGCATTGTGATTGGCGCAATTTTAGCTTTGATAATTTATTTAATAGCGATTTATTATAATTTTGTTTGGGTTTATTCCATTCCAATTTCGTCTATTATTTTAGCTATTGGATTTTCTGCGGCCGTGGGATTATTTTTTGGATTGTATCCTGCCCGCAAAGCCGCAGCCCTTGACCCAATCGAAGCGCTGAGGAGAGAATAAAAAAAGCCCGCTTGAAAAGCGGGCCGAACAATTACTGTAAACCAGAGAAGTCGATTATTTTGTAGGTGGCAAAACATATTCACCGTCTGAATCGATGGTGCAAAGTGGTTGTCTACCCTCAGTTACAAAGAGATAACTTGTAAAGCCTCCAGGGGTTAGTATCCCCATGGGCGCTTCTTTGAAAACCTCATATAGTGATACTATTCTTATATTTCTGCGCTGCGAGAGTTGTTCTTTTATAGGTGAGCAGAGGTGGGAGACACGACGTACCAGCATATTGCCGTATACTGATTTGAGATAGGCCGGGAAATTTCTAGCCGTTAGCATATCATTGTTTATGGCCGGCGTCTCCTCTATAACAATTACAAAGTATTCTGTTGTTTGGAATACGGTTAAACAGGGCTCGTATTCCACCTTCACCAAGAACCGCCTTGTCGTCCCTACATGTTTTTTTTGTCTACTGTTTCCCATTGGTTTTCTCCTAGTTCGTTGTTTGGTTTTATATAAAAAGAGCTACTATTGTAGTAGTGCATACAACTATAATACAAACCACCGCCCTTGTCAAGGGTCTTTTTTTACTGTAAAGTGGGGGTATTATGTCCGACACCCAACTCATTAAAGACAAGCTAGATATTGCTCAAATTATTGGCGAATATGTCCCTTTAAAAAAAGCGGGGATTAATTTTAAAGCCAATTGTCCATTTCACCGGGAAAAAACCCCGTCTTTTATGGTTCAGCCCGAAAAGCAGATTTGGCATTGTTTTGGTTGCGGCAAGGGCGGTGATATTTTTAGTTTTGTACAAGAAATTGAAGGCATGGATTTTCCGGAAACATTAAAATTGCTTGCAGCGCGTGCGGGTGTTAAACTCACCAATACTTTTGAAAATGAAGTTAGCAAAAGTCAAAAAAATCGGATTTTAGAAATCAATAATGCGGCCGCAAATTTTTTTCATCGTTTTTTATTGGAAATGTCAGCGGCAAAACCAGCACGAGATTATTTAGAACGTCGACAATTAACCACCGAGACAATTAAAAATTGGCAAATTGGTTTTATTACCGACCAGTGGGATTTGTTAACCCAATATCTTTTGAAAAAAGGTTTTGGCATTGATGATTTGGTAGCTAGTGGTTTAACAATCAAAAAAGACCCAGGCTCCGCCACGCCTAGCGTGGCTACGCCGGGCAAGAGCGCGTCAATTCGTGGATGCTATGATAGATTTCGCGGACGGGTAATGTTTCCAATTTGGGACACGCATGGACAAGTGGTTGGTTTTACTGGACGCATTTTAGTTGAAACAGAAAATTCTGGTGGAAAATATGTAAACACTCCACAAACTTTGGCATATGATAAATCGCGCGTTTTGTATGGTTTAGACAAAGCCAAAATTGAAATAAAAGCTCATGACTTAGTTGTAGTAGTAGAAGGACAAATGGATGTGATTGCTTGTCATCAAGCGGGCATGAAAAATGTAGTGGCAGCTTCTGGCACAGCACTCACTCCGGAACAGGTGCGTTTGATTAAGCGTTATACCAATAATGTATCAATGGCTTTTGACGCGGATGCGGCCGGAGAGAATGCCGGTAAGCGCGGAGCCGATATTGCCGTGACTGAAGGTTTGAATGTAAAAATTATTCGCGTGCCAGATGGTGCTGGCAAAGACGCGGATGAAGTAATTAAGAAAAACAAAAATGTTTGGTTAGAAGCGGTTAAAAATGCGCAAAGTGTGATGGAGTGGAATTTTGATGCGATCATGCGTAAATTTGATACGCGTAATCCTCGGACTAAACAAAAAGCTATGGAAGCAATGGTGATTGAAATTGCACGGATTCCATATTCGGTAGAGCGTGATGAGTGGTTAAAAAAAGCTGCGGAAAAATTGGACGTTGATATGAATATGGCGCGCGAAGAATTAAAAAAAGTTGGTAAAAAATTATTGACCGGGCAAAATAAAAACAATATAGATGGAAAAGAAGACGAAATAGCACCGGCACAAACCCATATTGGCCGCGCGCAAATCGTGGCTGAACAGTTTTGGGCGTTGATTTTAAAATTTCCCGAGTTGTATGGCGGACTGTCATCATCTTTACAAAGTGATTATTTTCTAGATACTGACTTTGTGACACTTTACGAAATGGCTCAGAAGCAGTATAATGAAAGCAACCAAGTCACTTTGGAATTTTTGCGTACCGGCAGTGTTGGTGCCATGCATAGTTTAGATATTTTACTTTTGAGAGCAGATAAAGATTTTGAAGAATTGCGTTCTGAAGACGCACATAAAGAATTAATAAATTTATTGCACGGTTTGGAAGATTTGTGGAAAACATCGGCGCGCAAAATTTTGTTAAAAAAGATTTCTGAAGCTGAAAAGACCGGTGATAAAGCGCAGATGGAAGAATTATTAAAAAAATTACAAACAATTTAGTTTAAATTTAATTTCTATGCCTCACAAGCGAGTGAAAAAGGCAAAATTTAAAAAGAGGGTTAAACCCGGGGCCAAAAGCCGCGGTCATAAAAAAAACAAGAAGGCGTTGGGTCAAAGAGCCCTGCCACTCAAATTCAAAAAAGCCGTCGCTAGGCATACTCGTAAAAAATTAGCGCCCAAGAAATATAAAAAGGTCTTGGGTAAAAAATTGAAAAAGAAAAAAATAATTCTGCTTCCCGAAGTTGTTATAGAACCAACCGATGGGCAGATTTGGGATTTAGTAAAAAAAGGCCGCAATCGCGGATTTTTAACTGAGATAGAAGTTAATAATTTATTTACTCGACCCGAAAGATATTTGGATTTGTACGAAGGTTTTTTAGACATTTTAGATAAAAATGGCGCTTCTGTTGTTGAGACAGCCACGAATGGTGGAATGCTTGGTTCCAAATTGGCCCACTCGGAAATGTTAAAAGAATTTCAAGGCGAACAGCCGGACATGGATATTCCTTTTGATTTGGGTGAAATTTCTTCGGATTCAATTCAAATGTATTTACGTGAGATTGGAAAAATTCCACTGCTTTCTGGTGAAGAAGAAGTGGCACTGTCTAAAAGAAAAGAGCGCGGTGATAAAGCAGCTGATCGAAAATTAATTGAAGCCAACCTACGTTTGGTGGTTTCGATTGCCAAAAAATTTGTAGGCAAGAGTTTGTCGCTTTTGGATTTGATTCAAGAGGGTAATATAGGTTTGTTTAGGGCAGTGAAAAAATTTGATTATCGTAAGGGTTATAAATTTTCTACGTATGCCACTTGGTGGATACGCCAAGCAATTACACGTGCACTGGCTGATCAGTCACGCACTATTCGTATTCCGGTACATATGGTGGAAACCATTAATCGTTTTCAACAAGTTCATCGTCGTTTGACGCAAGATTTGGGTCGCGATCCAACACCAGAGGAATTGGCGGCGGAAATGGGAGAAGAGGTGGAAAAAATAAATCACATCATGAAAATTTCGCAGGAAACCGTGTCGCTCGAAGTGTC
>Ga0247841_10008319_pt1 | contig 14998 bp, 14 predicted proteins | sample LaCruzMarch2015__2_FD_192410 | JGI IMG/M metagenome (GOLD analysis project Ga0247841, IMG submission 192410) | Freshwater microbial communities from meromictic Lake La Cruz, Castile-La Mancha, Spain - LaCruzMarch2015_18m | ecosystem: Environmental > Aquatic > Freshwater > Lake | place: Spain...
GCAACAAGTGCAATCTTCCTTTCATCTATCTCCATGATGTATACTGTTTTAAATCGCAATATTAAAATCACCTCATGTCACTTTTGATAAAGGGCGCAACGCTCCTTTCCGGCAAGCGCGTGGACATTCTCATAGAGGGCAGCATCATCTCCAAGGTGGCGCCCTCCATCTCCGCGCGCGCAGAGGAGAAAATAGATGCAAGCAACAAAATCGCGCTTCCAGGCATGATAAACACCCACACGCACGCAGCGATGACTCTCTTCCGAGGAGTGGGCGAGGATGCATCTCTTCACGACTGGCTGTCTGCAGTGCGCGCGGTTGAGGTGAAAGTAACTCCCTCGCAAATCCGCGCAGGCACCTCGCTTGCCGTTGCAGAAATGATAAAAAGCGGCACCACTTGCTTCAACGACATGTACTTCCACATGGACGAAGTCGCATCCGCAGTACAGGAAAGCGGCATGCGCGCAGTGCTTGGCTATTCTATGGTGGACATGGGAGATGGAAAATTCCAGGAGGAATTTTCCAGAAGTGGAGCGAGCAAGGGCGAGCTCCACTATGATGAGAAGAAGCGCAAGCTCGAATTGAAGATTGCCGAGCAGTTCATCAAGGACTGGCAAAGGAAAGCCGACGGGCGCATCACAACTGCCGTGCCCCCTCACTCGCTTTACCTGTGCTCAAAAGAGCTGCTCACCGCAAGCCGCGACATGGCAAAAAAATACAGCGTTCCGCTCCACATCCATCTCTCCGAGACGCGCAAGGAAGTTTTCGACTGTCTCTCGCAGCACAAGCTCCGCCCAGTCCCATATCTTGATTCGCTTGGCATCCTCTCGCAGCGCACCGTGGCAGCGCACTGCGTCTGGCTCACAAAAGAGGAAGTGCGCGTGCTTTCCGAGCGCAAAGTTTCCGCTTCGCTCTGCCCGGTTTCCAACATGAAACTAGCTGGGGGCGCAGTCGCTCCCCTGCCTGAGATGCAGCAATTCAAAATGAATGTTTCCTTAGGGACAGATGGAAGCGCAAGCAACGACTCGCTTTCCATGTTCGAGACCATGAAGTTTCTCGCCCTCACTGTGAAAAACGCGCGCTGGGACGCAACGCTTGCCAGCGCGCCGAAGGTGCTTTCAGCTGCAACAGAAGGAGGCGCACGAGCGCTAGGCATAAATGCAGGCGAGATTGCAGAGGGGAAGCTTGCAGACATCATACTCATTGACGCGCGCGCACCCAACATGGCGCCCCTGCACGACATCACTGCGAATCTTGTCTACTCCGCGCACGCAGGCAACGTGACTGACAGCATCATCAATGGAAAGGTGGTGATGCGCGAGAGGAAGCTGCTTTTGCTTGACGAGGAAAAAGTTGTCGACGCGGCGCAGAAGGAAGCTGAAAAGCTAGTGGCTTGAAGTTTGATGCGGTACAGACGCGGGTTTGCTAATTTTCAGCGCTTTATTGCCACTCTCGTATGCCTCAGCGGTATGCCTGCGCCCATCTTTGCAACCACTTTCGTTGCAAGGTAGCAGCCGATTTTCGCAGATGAGAATGGCGTGTAGCCGCGCGCAAGCCCATAAAGCGTTCCCGCGCAGTACGCATCGCCTGCGCCCGTGGTGTCAATCACTTTCGCCTTGAGTGCCGGGATTGCATGCGCGCGCCCATGAAGGATTAGGAGCGAGCCGTGCTTCCCTTTTTTCAGGTAAATTGGCGCATGCGGCTTGAAGTGCAGCAGCTTCTTCTCAGCATCGCTTCCAAGCAGCGCCTCAGCCTCATCCTCATTCAGGAAAAGCGCGTCGGCGTACCTCTTGGCAAGGAAAAGGAGATGCGCGCGGTTAGCCCCCACCATGGGCGGGCTTTCCAGGGCAATTGCAATCCTCTTGCCCTCTTTCCTGAAGCGCTCCATTGCCTGCCTGCAGGCGCGCGAGGCAGAATGGTCCCCGCAAAGCGTGATTGAGGAAACATAGAGCATGCGCGCGTTTTTCGCGGCAATGCCCTCAGCTGCGTCATATTCAGTGGAAACGCCCAGGTCTGCGCAGAACGTCCTCTGCTTGTCCGGGGTCACGAGCGCGAGAATTTTCCCGGTTGCCCCGCGCCTCTCTTTCAGGAAATTGCCAATGCCGCATTCCGACAGGTTGGCTGCGAATTGCGCACCTGCCTTGTCATCCCCCACCGCGCCTGCAAAGCCGCAAAAACCCCCAAGCGCAGCAAACCCTTCGCAGACATTGCGCGCATTGTCGCCAGGATAGCGGTAGGCGATTTTCTTGCCGAGCTTGCGCTCAATCGCGGCAAGCTCTTTTGCGGAAAAGAAGTTCGTGGCGCCTTTCGTGGCATGGAGCGCGGCAAGCTCCCTCTCGCCCACGCGCGCAAACAGGTCCATGACTGGCGTGCCTATTGCAAATAGGTCCATAGCCCCAATTTCTCGCGGTAGTTAAATATTGGTTTGCCCTGCCTGCGCAACATGCACATTTTTAAACTCTTTTTAGCACAAACAATGGGTGCACATATGCAAGCTCAAAACACTGCAATGCAAAAACAGCCTGAAAAGCAGCTTCTGCCTCAGAACAAAGCGGCGCTGCTGGCGCGCTGCATCGATGAAAAGCTTTGCGCAGCCTACGGCTCCAAGCCCCACCACCGCATCGAGGCGCTCAAGCTCCTTTCAGAAATCGAGGGGCTCCTAAAAGGCAAGGAAGGCGGGGCGCAATCGCGCGCGCTTGAGCTGGCACAAGGAATAAGGGAAAGGCTCACTGCCCAATACGGCTCCAAGCCCCATCACTGCATGGGGGCGCAAAAGATGCTTTCTGAGCTCGAAGCGCTTCTTTCCGGCAAGGAATAGCTGATTTTCCCCCGTGCTTCGCCAACCCTTTTAAAGAATCACCTCGAATAGCTGTCAGCGCAAGCTGCAATTTGTCGCGGGGTGTTTCTCATGGCTGATCAAAAAAAGCGTTTGCCTGAAAAGGAAGGCGTTCTCGACTCCTATGTATATGACAATGAGGGCATACAGGTGCTCGCGAAAATATTCACAAAAAACGGCGAATACGTGCCGCAGTACGAGGTGAACGTGCGCGAGCTTTCAGAGGGCACCCGCCTGGTGCTAAACACCCTGAAAGGCGAGCTTATCACCACGGTGAAGCTTGACATCACCGACATCATCGACCCGAAAAAGCGCGATGAAGTGAGAAACAAGTTCGAATCGCGCGCAAACTTCCTTCTCTCAAAGCACTTCCCAACGCTGTCAGAAGCGGACAAGAAAGTGCTCACAGCATACCTTCTCCAAAACTCTCTGGGATTGGGCGACTTGGAGCCTCTCATGCACGACAATGCGCTTGAAGAGGTGGCAATCAATTCCTCGACAGAGCCCGTGTGGGTGTACCACAAGAAATACGGCTGGTGCAAGACCAATGTACACCTCAAGAACGAGGAGTCCATCTACGACATTTCCGCAATGATCGGCAGGAGAATAGGGAAGCAGATAAACACTCTCAACCCCGTGATGGACGCGCACCTGTCATCAGGCGACCGTGTGAACGCCACCATGTTCCCGGTCTCCTCTTTTGGAAACACGATTACCATCAGGAAATTCTCCAGGAACCCCTGGACCATCCCGTATCTCATCGAGCTCAACTGCATCTCGCCCCAAGTGGCAGGCCTCATCTGGCTTTGCATGCAAAATGAGCTGTCCCTTCTCGTAGCTGGAGGCACAGGCTCTGGAAAAACTTCTTTCCTGAATGCCATTTCCTGTCTCATCCCAGCAAACCAGCGCATCATCTCCATCGAGGACACAAGGGAACTTACGCTCCCCACTTTCCTGCAATGGGTGCCTATGGTGACGCGCGAGCCCAATGCAGAAGGCAAGGGAGAAATCACAATGCTGAACCTGCTGGTGAACTCGCTGCGCCAGAGGCCTGACAGGATAATTGTCGGTGAGGTGAGAAAGCAGCGCGAGGCTGAGATACTTTTCGAGGCAATGCACACGGGCCACTCTGTCTATGCCACGCTTCACGCGGACAATGCTTCTGAGGCAGTGACAAGGCTTACCACGCCACCGATTTCCATGCCCAAGGAATCGCTCTCCGCGCTTGCCGGCGTGATAGTGCAGTTCCGCCACAGGCGCCTAAACATACGGCGCACGCTCGAGTTCGCAGAGGTGCAAAAGGGCGGGGACATCAACTCGCTTTACCGCTGGGACGTGAAGACCGACAAGATAAACGAGGTGGGAAAAATGGTTTCCCTCTCGGCAACGCTTTCCCTCTACTCAGGGCTCACGCAGCGCGAGATAGACCAGGATGTGTCAGACAAGGCGAAGATTTTCTCCTGGATGGTCAAAAAGGGCTACAAGAGCGTGAACACGGTGGGTGCGCTGGTGTCGCAATACTACATGAACCCTGATGCCGTGGTGTCGCTTGCCACGAAGAACGCCGACTGGAACGGGCCTGAATAGGCACAACGCCTCCTGGCACTGGCAAGGCCAACGCAGTGGCTGATACAATGGGCGCAAAAACCGAACTATTCCCGACATTTCCCGAGCTTTGCGCAACTGCCCGCGAGGTGGAGAAAAAACCGCTTTCCATCCCTCCTCGCCCAATCGACGGCAAGCTCGTGCTTGACGAGAATTTCGGCATTTTCCCGCGCGAGTTCGAGGAATACACATACAGCTTCCTGCTTTTCGAGGCGCAGAAAATCGAGCGCAGGCTCGACGTGGACGCAATCGCATCCTCCCAGCCTGAGCCAGTTGCAGCCCCGCTCCATTTCACGCCAGAGCAGCAGATGGAGAACGACCTCCACAGGTTCGTCTCTGCACAGGAGCAGGAATCGCTTGACAACGAGGAGGACCGCCTTCTGAAATCGCTTCGCGAAAAGAAGGCGCCTGCGCAGCCAAAGCCCGACGAGGTCGCAGATTACGAACGGGACCATCTGCTGCCGCGCGAGACGGACGATGAGGCGCCGCTCCCAGACGAAGACAGCACGCCGTCCCCCCCTCCTGTCAAGAAAGAGGAAACTCCTGCATGGCCCCCTGCAAAGCCGCGCGTGCTTCCTCCGAAAATTGAGCAGAAAAAAACTTCTTCAATGCCAGGCGCCCCTCAAATCCCTTCAGCAAAGCCGCCTGCGCAAAGCGCGCCGCAGATTCCATTGGCAAAACTTCCAGTGCGGCCCGCGCAGATGGCGCCTGCTGCAAAGCCAGACGAGCAGGATGCTTATGAGCCAGCATATCCTGTCAGGCGCCAGCCATCCTCCCCGATCATGCCCGAGCCTGCATCTTCCGCCGAGGCAGAGGCTGAAAAAAAGCCACCGGCAGGCATCTCCTCCTACTCCAAGCTTTCCCCCCGGCTTCAGGCGCTCATAGACGCAAAGCTGCGCCGCGAGGATGAAAAGGCGAAGAAAGCCCGCGCGGACTCCGACATTTTCAAAACGCCTCTTCCCCCTCAGCCTGAGGATGAGCCTGAGGGCGGCGAGCCTGGAAAGGAATTGGAGAACGTGGATGCGCCCAATGCATGGAACCTTCACGACGAGGAAGAGGAAAAGGATGTCGAGCCTGATGCACGCGCTAAGGGAAACAAAAAGCCCATTTCCGGGCAGGATGAAATCGAGCGCGAGGAAATTCTCCTCGAGCCCTCTGGAAAAAGCCAGCGCAAGATGCCTCTTCGCAAAACCGAAGATGAAATTGCCCCTATTCCAGATGAGAAAGAGCAGCCTTCATTGCAGGAAGAGCCTGAAGCGCCTGCTCCTGATGAGGAGGAAGCGGAACAGGAGATGCCTCCCACAAATCAGCCTTCCCGCAAGGAAAAAAGCCCGATTGCAAAAAGGGAAGCTCCGGATGATGCGCCTTCGGAAGAAGAGGAAGAAAAGCAAGCTCTGTTGCAAGATGCCCCTGAAAAAGAGGAGCCTCTTCCACGCGCGCGAAGCATCGCCCAATCAGGGCCATTCACCATAAAGCCCATGTTCCCAGACGCTTCGCCTTCCGGGACTTTGCAGGAGAAGCAGGAGATTTCGCAGGCGGAAGACTCTGACAGGATGCGCCGCATCCAAAGGATAATCGAGGACTTGTCCCCTGACAAGGTGCGCGCGCAGCCCAAGCAGGAGGAAATCTCATTTGAGAAAGAGGATGGCGAAGATGAAAAAGAGCATGAAGAGGAAGAAATCAAGGAGGCAGAGCCTGAGCAGCAAAAAGAAATTCCGCTGCCTTTGAAAAAACCTGCCGGCGCACAAAAGAAACAAGCGGCAGCTGCGCAGGAAAAAATTGCGCCAAGCATCAAGCAGAGGGGCGCGCCTGCCAAAAAGCCGCAAAGCAAGGCGCCTGCCAAAGAAGAGCCAGAAGAAATTCCAGTTGCAAAGAAAGTTGCTCCCAAGCCTCCAGTGCGCGAAGAGCCTGAGGAAGAGGAAAGCCAAGAGCCTGAAGAGAAGATTCCTTCAGTATCTGCCCCCAGAAAATTCTCTCCTCGCGCGCCGGTGCGCGAAGAGCAGGAAGAAGAGGAAGTGCAAGCGCCTGCAAAGCCAATGCGCAGGCTCATGCCAAAAATTCCCGCGCGCCAAGAAGAAGATGAAGCGCCTGAAGAAGAAAGAGAAGAGGCGCCACTGCCTAAGAAATTAAAGCCGCGCCTGCCAATGCGCGAGGAAGAAAGCGAAGAAACAGATGAACAGCCTGCACAAGTTTCACCTTTGCGGAGAAGGATACTGCCGGGCATGGCGCGCACCGCTCCTTCCACCCCTCAGACGTATGTGCCTCCTGCAAGGGAAAGGAAGCGGGTTGCGCTTCCGCCCCAAGAGCCTGAGGAAAGGGAAATGCAAGAGCAGCAAGAAGATGAGGCGCCTGAGCCGGAGCAGGAGGAAACTTCACCGCGCCTTGCGCCCCTCAAGCCAAAAAAGCTTGTCTCAGATGAAACTCTCGAGGCACAGGAAAAAACTCCCGAGCAGCTCCAGCAGGAAGAAAAGATGGCAAAAATGGCCAAGCAGCTTGCAAGGCTTGAGGCCGGCAGGGTAAAGGAGGTGGCAGGCACTGCCGCGCTGCCGGTGGATGAAGAGGACATCCCGCTTCCTGATGATGACGAGGGCGTGCCCAAGCCAAAGGAATACGAGCAGGCAAAGGAAATGCTGCGCAAATCGCTTGAGCACGAGGAAACCGCGCGCAAGGTGAAGCAGGAGGACGAGGTCATTGTGGAGCAGTATGCAAAGGACCACCTCGTATGGCTTTACGAGATATACAAGATGGGCGGCATGGCTAGGGAGGATTTCCTGCAAAAAGCCTCTGAAAAATATTCCGAGGCTCAGAACGCAAGCCCCTCTCCAACGGGGGGATCTGACAAGGACGCGCCTCCCAACCCTGCGCTTGCAGCGCTTTCCAAGGAAATCGAAAAGAAAGACAAAAAATAAACGCGCGCCAGCCGGTGCCTTTTAATATATTATATTGGAATTAAGACCAAGCGAGGGAAATGGATGGATCAAAACGACAAGAATGCAACCCAGGCTCCGCGGTCGCACCATCCATTGGTGGCGCAGCCATTGCGCGATACAGAGGCTGCGCAGGATCCCTCACAGTTCCGCCCGTTTTTCAAGTCAATCTCGCTCCGTTTCCCAAAGCTCAAGCGCCAGCTCATCCAGGCGCAGATGAACTACACGCCTGCGGGCTTTGTCCGCTACGCGCTTTCAGGCGCAGTCTACATCACCGCGGTGCTGCTCCTGATTTCATGGCTGCTGATCCGCTCCACTGATATTTCCTTGCTGTTCCTCCTCGTGCTTGCGCCCATCCTATACGTTATGATGTTTTCCTACCTCATGCAGTTCCCGCTGGTGAAAGCAAGGCAGCGCGCAAAGAAAATCGACCAGGAGCTGGTGTTCGCAGGAAGGCACATGCTTATCGAGCTGCAGTCCGGCGTGCCTCTTTTCGACGCCATGCTCGGGATAAGCCGCGACTACGGGCCAGTCTCCGAGGAATTCAACAAGATAGTGGAAAAGGTAACGCTTGGCGTGCCCCTTGGCGCAGCTCTCCACGAGGTCGCGGAGAACAACCCCTCCCCCTACTTCAACCGCCTCGTGCTCCAGCTCGCAAACTCCCTCTCATCCGGCGCGGACGTAGCCTTGACGCTTGAATCCTCGCTCAACCAGATATCAAAAGAGCAGGTGCTTGAGCTCAAGGCATACGGCCAGAAGCTCAACCCCCTTGTGATGTTCTTCATGATTTTCGGCATCATCATGCCCTCGCTTGGCGTGGCGTTCATGATAATGCTGGTGTCCTTCCTCGGAGGCTCAGGCGTGTCGTTCGGGCCTGCAGCGCTTTTCGGCATACTTGCCTGCATAGGCATAATCCAGTTCATTTTCCTCTCTGTGGTGGAGTCATCAAGGCCGAAGTTCGACATAGTTTGACGGTGCGCTTATGGCAATAAGGATATACGAAATGATCGGGCGGATTTTCAGCCGCAACCAGACGCGCAAGCTAGGGAACCTGCTCGAGGCTTCCGGCATGGACTTTGTGCCCGAGGCGTTCGCAGGCTTCATAGTGCTGCTCTGCATGCTCACCTCCGTCCTCACATACTTCCTGTTTGTCGGCGTGGCTCCGCTCCGGAGCGTGCTTTTCAAGCTCGCGCTCATGATTTCCCCCAGCCTCACGGCATCGTCTCCAGACTTGCTTACAGCATTTGCCGCGCTCTTTTCCATCGCGCTTGCAACCAGCGTGGTCTGCATCATCACCTATGTCTCCCTCCTTCTCATGGCTGACGAGCGCAGGCGCAGGGTGGAGGACGTGCTTCCGGAGTTCCTGTCCCTTTCAGCAGCAAACGTGCGCGCAGGCATGACCATTGACCAGGCAATGTGGTATGCTGCAAAGCCAGAGTTCGGCATATTGTCCGACGAAGTGGCAACGGTTGCGAAAAAGGCGTTCGGAGGCGTTCCCTTCAACACTGCAATCGACCATCTCTCCGAGCGATTCAACTCCAAGGCGATAAGAAGGACGGTGGCGCTCATAAAGCAGGGAATCGCATCCGGAGGAAAGCTCGCTGACATCCTCGAGAAGACCGCGGAGGACACGCGCCAGATGGCGTCGCTTCGCAAGGAAATCGCCACATCGCTCATCATGTACGTGATATTCATAGTGTTCGCAGGCGCAATCGGCACGCCGTTCCTGTTCGCAATCTCAGGCAAGCTGGTGGCCATCATTGAAACTGTCTTTTCCGCGCACCAGTTCTCGGACATCTCGACAGCCGGCTACACAGGCTCGTTTATCATGCCTCAAAAGCCCCTCATCACTTCGTCCGAGTTCTTCATCTTCACCGTGCTCTGCTGCATGATGACGGCGATTTTCTCGTCGTTGATAATAGGGGTGATTTCCAAAGGGAGCAAAAAAGACGGCATGACATACCTTCCGGTATTGCTGATAGGGTCTCTTGTGATATTTTTCGTGATGGGCTATTTGCTCGACACCGTACTGTCAAATATATATATTTAACGTGAAAATAGGTAAAAAGGTGGTTTTGATGATAGGTAAAAAGGCCGGTCAAGCGGCAATGGAATATCTCATGACATATGGATGGGCACTGCTCGTGATTGTCATCGTGATTGCAATACTTCTGATAATGAACCCGTTCTCCTCGCCCCAGAGCTGCAAGTTCGACTCAATCGGCTTTGCATGCGAAAACATCGCGGTCAAGGCAACTGACGGCACTCTCCTCGGAGGAATAACAAACGGCAACAACAACGGAATCACCGTCAAGGGCATTGTATGCACAAAAGCCAAGGGCACCACTGCTCCGCCTGCTCCTACGACAGTCACCTCAACGCCTGTCGCGCGCCAGGGCAGCTACGCAATCCCGGCAACAGTCAAGTGCGACTCGACTGGCCCGGCTGGCGGCGAGTTCTCAGGAAAGGTCTGGATCTTCTACAAGAACGACGAGGACACACTAGCATACCCTAACAGGACTGCAAGCGCAACCCTGACAACCAAGTTCATCTGAGTTTTTTTCTTCTTTTTTCTTTTATTCCCTTTAGCGCAAGCCTGCCGCGCTATCTCCCACCACAAACCTTTATAAACCACACTTGGCATATATAGCCTGTATAGAAATCACGGGGAGAACACATGCAGCACAAGCAACTTCCGCGCCAAAACAAGCTCCAAAAGGCAATCTTCTACGCCAAAGTCACCACTGCGGTGGCAGCGGGCGCATGGCTTTCCTTCCAGCCGCTTGTTTCGTCCGCGCAGGTGAAAAGCGCGCAGCAGCAGGGGCAGAAAACTGCGAGCGCGCCCGTGCAGAAGCCTGCAACCAAGGGAAAGGCAATCTCATTCTCGGATGCGCAGGCAACCGCCGTGGGCGTGGTGAACAAGGACTCCGCCAATATCGAATCGCGCCTAAGGCAATATTCAGACACGGTCTCTGCAATTGACAAGGCAGTGCCGCATGGCCTCACACACATTGGCTACGCGCTTAGGCTTTACGATGAGATAAGCAAGAAATACCCGTTCACCGGCAGCCGCTTTGTCCCAAGCATGTTCGCAACCGGGCGCACCGAGTGCTACAACAAGGCATTGCTTGGCTTTGACGCGGCAAGGAAACGCGGCATACCTGCTTCGATTGCATTTGGCAGGATAGATGAAGGGCAGCACGCCATATTGAAGCTGTGGGACATTTACATAGACATGAATACGGGGCTCATCTATGAAAAAAAAGAGGGCAGGTTCATTTCATTCTATTTTGAAGCCTCAAGCCCTATCGTGGCATACGTTGCGTATGAAAGCCTCGGTTTCATACTGCAGGACAGGGGCGACTTCAGCGGAGCAATTGCAATGTTTGGCAAGGCAATCGCGCTGGCTCCAAAAGCGGCTGACGCCTATTTAGCGCGCGGCATATGCTATTATTTGAACTACTGTGACTCGCTTGCGCTTGCAGATTTCTACTCTGCCCTCAAAATAGACCCAAAAAATCCGCTTGCCTTGTTTTACGCCGGGCGGCTGGATAAGCCTTGAAATCTGCCATCAGTGCGCTTCCTGGATAGGGGTTTTTATTTTAACTTCTGGCTGGTTTTTCACCCGCCAGCCATCCTCGCCAAGCCCCTGTGTGGAAACTTTGCGGCCCAAATCGTTGGCGGTGGCTGGCTCAGGCTTGGCTGGGCGCTCATAGAACCGAATGCTGTAATTATCCGCATTTCTTTTTTTAGCCGAGTCTTCGTCCAATTTCTGATTTATGTTTGGCATATATTGCGCTACATTGTTGCCGTATGTCTCTTTGAATGTTCGGTAGGCAGTAATCAGCTCCCCTGTGTTTGGGAAGCTCTTGCCAATTATTTTCTCAAGCGAAGGTCCGCCCTCGGAAAATCCATCGTACTTGAGCTGGTTCTCCACATTCACCAGCCCGGTTACTGTCTGGCCCGCAGAATAAGTATTCATCAGCGCCTGGCCAAATTCCTGCTTGAATGCTGCCACGAACTCTTTCTTGAGGGCCTCAAGCTTGTCCTGTGTCGCTTGCGGTTTGCCGTCCTTTGCCCCTTTAAAGTAAGTGTCTGCTGCTGCCACTAATGCATTTTCCGCCGTGTCCAGTTCCGCCATGCGCTCCTTTGGCCCCACTAGCGTGGTTTTTGTTTCATATGCCACTTCTTTCGGGGCAAATTCCTTGTTGACAATCCTCGTTTCCCAGCCGTTCTTGATTACCCGCTCGTTGCTTTCCCCGCTTACCTGAAAAATGAACATTTTTCCACCTTCTACTACTGGTCTTCTTCGACTAAGCTATGCCCCGCAACCCTTTTAAACCCTCAGCCTTTCAATAGGGGACGTAAACAAAAACAAAAAAGGAGACCTGATTTTTGTCTTCTTAAGAACAGCAATATACTGCGAATATTTGAGGTGAACTCTATGTACCCACCCGCACAGCAGGCATATGACCGCGCAATCACGGTCTTCTCGCCGGACGGCAGGCTATTCCAGGTGGAATACGCCAAGGAAGCAGTGAAGCGCGGGGCAACGGCAATCGGAATGGTCTTCGAAGGCGGCGTGCTCTTGGTAGCATACAAGAACGCCAACTCCAAGCTTCTCGTTCCGGAATCCATGAAAAAAGTGTTCGAAATCGACAAGCACATCGCTGCAACCGCGTCAGGCCTCATCGCCGACGCGCGCAGGCTTGTGGACCTCGCGCGCATGGAGGCGCAGAAGCACAAGCTGGCATATTCAGAGCCGGCGTCGGTGGAAACGATTTCCAAGGAGCTTTGCGACCTCATGCAGGTGTACACGCAGTACGGCGGCATACGCCCGTTCGGAGTTTCATTGCTCGTCGCAGGCGTGGACGACAAGCCCCGCCTCTACGAAGCAGAGCCGTCAGGCGCGCTCACAGGCTACCTTGCAGATGCAGTGGGCTCCGGCAAGAAGGAAGTCGAGGAATTCTTCGAAAAAGAATACAAGCCCGGCATGACTCAGGAAGAGGCAATCGCCCTTGCCATGAAGGCTCTCAAGAAATCCGCGGACCTCAAGGTGACGCCCGACACGGTTGAAATCGCAGTCGCCACCATGAAGACAAAGGAATTCGTCATCCTCTCTCCGAAGGAAATAGAGAAATACATCAAGTAATTAGAATTAGAAGATGGGACAATGGCAACGCTTGACAACTCCATAACGGCGCACATGGAAATTGCGGGAGAACGCTTCGAGGTCATGGTCGACCCTGACCTCGCGCTTGCGTTCCGATTGGGGCAGAAAAAGGAGCTCAACAACGTGCTCACAGTGGAGGAAGTCTTCAAGAACTTCAGGAAGGGCGAGCGCCACACATCCTCCGCGCTGCAAAAAGCGTTTGGCACCACCGACGTGTTTGCCATTGCCGAGCGCATCGTGAAGAACGGGGAGCTGGCGCTCACAACAGACCAGAAGAGGAAGATGCTTGAGGAGAAACGGAAGCAGATTGTCGCAATACTGATGCGCGAGTGCATTGACCCCCGAACAGGCGCCCCGCACACGCAGCTCCGTTTGGAGCAATCCATGGACGCAGCGCGCGTGCACATCGACGGGTTCAAGGACGCAGCCTCGCAGGTGGAGGAAGTGATGAAGGCATTGCGCCCCATCATCCCCCTCAAAGTGGAGAAAGCCCGCGTGGCGGTGAAGATTCCGCCCGAGCATGCTCAGCGCGTGTATGGCACGCTCAAGGGATACGGGATACAGAAAGAGGAATGGGCGCGCGACGGAAGCCTCATAGTGGTCCTCGAGATGCCTGCTGGCATGCAAGGGGAGTTCTATGACAAGATAAACCGCGCAACCGCGGGAGCTGCAGAGACAAAGCTGATGAAGTAAGATGTAATGGCGCAAATTGCGCTGACGGAGCAATTAACATTCACGGTGATATGATGGACAAAAGCAGAATAGTGATGCCTGGCGAAATGGTCGCAGACAGGCCTGAGCGGATAGGCTACGCATTTGTGGACAAGGGAAAGACCTACTCCACCGTTGTGGGGCTTTACTCCGAGGGCAAGCTCGTGCCCCTTGAAGGCCCATACGAGCCCCTCCCGGACGACCAGATAGTGGGGATAGTCTCCGAAGTCCGCTTCTCGGGCTACAGCGTGGACACGAACTCAGCATACACAGCATTCCTTTCCTCGCGCGAAATCCGCGAGAGGTATGAGATGGGCGACACGATATTCGCGCGCATAATAAAGACCGACGAGACGCGAAGCATCGAGCTCTCCGACGCGAAAAAGCTCCCCGAGGGAAGGCTGGTCAGAGTCTCCGCAGTGAAGATACCCCGCATAATCGGCAAGAAGAACTCCATGGTGGACATGATCCGCGCAAACACCGGCTGCGAAGTGATCGCAGGCAGGAACGGATATGTCTGGATAACCGGCAAGGGAGATTCCAACCTGGCAGAGAAGGCAATACGCATGATCGAGGCGCAGGCGCACACACACGGCCTTACTGACCGCGTGGCAGCGTTCCTGAAATCGCAGAAGAAAGCATAGATAACGCTAGAAAGATTTGGTAACATTTAATTGAATTGCAAATCTGAAGATTTGCAATAACTGAAAAAATTTCTGCGGAAATTTTTCAACGGTGATAAAATGGGTGGACAAGGAGAAAAACCGGCACTTTTGGTGAACGGACGGCGCGTGGACGGGCGAGGCGTGGAAGATGTGCGCCCCATGAAGATAGTCGCGCGCGTGCTCAACGACGCAGAAGGCTCGGCATACATTGAATGGGGCAAGAACAAGATTCTTGCAGGCGTGTATGGCCCTCGCGAATGCATCCCGAGGCACGACCAGTCGCTTTACCGCGCGGTCGTGAAGTGCCGCTACAACATGGCGCCTTTCTCAGGGGCTGAAGAGCACGGCAGGAGCGGGCCCAACAGGCGCTCCAAGGAGCTTTCCAAAGTGATAAAAGAGGCGTTCGAGAACGTCATCATCTCCGAGAACTTCCCCAAGACGGAAATTTCCATTTTCGTGGAAGTGCTGCAGTCCGACGGAGGGACTCGCTGCGCGGCAGTCACGGCAGCGGCAGTTGCCCTCGCAGACGCAGGCATCCCCATGAAGGACCTCATCGGCGCAGTCGCAGTGTGCAAGATTGACGGTCAGATGGCAGTCGACCCTGGCAAGGAGGAGGACAACTTCGGCGAATCAGACATGCCGATTGCATTCTCCCCCCGCACAGGCGAAGTGCTGCTTTTCCAGATGGACGGCAACCTCTCAAGAGAGGAGCTTGCGCGCGGGCTTGAGCTTGCGAAGAACGCATCGGCCAAGATACGCGAGGTCCAGATGGAGGCAATCAAGAAAGTTTACGACGAGCCAAAGGAGGACAGGTTCCTCCTGATCGGCTAAAAAGGTGCTATTATGGAATCCATGAACGAAATAAAGCGCGACACGCTCCTGGCACTCATCTCCCAGGGCAAGCGAGGCGACGGGCGCGGAATGTTCGACTACAGGGCGATAAACGTCCAGCCGGGCATTTTGCAGAACCCCGACGGCTCCGCTCTTGTCTCAATCGGCAAGAGCCAGGTGATGGCAGGCATAAAGTTCGACGTTGCCAAGCCATTCCCTGACAGGCCAAAGGAAGGCGTGCTCTCGACAT
>Ga0247841_10008320_pt1 | contig 14997 bp, 3 predicted proteins | sample LaCruzMarch2015__2_FD_192410 | JGI IMG/M metagenome (GOLD analysis project Ga0247841, IMG submission 192410) | Freshwater microbial communities from meromictic Lake La Cruz, Castile-La Mancha, Spain - LaCruzMarch2015_18m | ecosystem: Environmental > Aquatic > Freshwater > Lake | place: Spain...
TCATGCCAAGGGAGAACCACCAGGAAATACTTATTACTTGTGGCGAAGTGATAAACCTCTGCCAATCGGGACAAAACTTCTTTTGGAGGGAGATTTTCCACACTGCCGTATGTTTGATATTCAAGGTTGTCCTCCGTATGATCCGAAAATGCCAGCTATGGGCGATGGTTCTGGAATTCCTGAGATACCTTTATTAGACGAAGATATCATACCAGATCCAGGAAGTATGAATCCATTTCTTCCAGGAGCAGACAGACAAATCAAGAACCGTCATTTTCATATTACTCTAGAAGTGAAAGATGGGAATCCTTATGAACTCAATCAAAAATCTATTGTCCCCCCGTATCGGTCTCCAGGTAATCTTCGGTATGTTGGTTCTAAATGTGGTAAAGGTGGTACCCGAGGAACGTATCTCTGGTTAAGGTTGTACATTCCCGATCATTATGATCCATATGGTGGAGTGGAACCGCCAATCCTTCGAATCCAGTATCCTGGCAAACAGCCAGTTCTTGCACCAATCTGCCGGGAGATTGGAACCAATTTAGGAGGCGTTTTACCATACTATAATGAATCAGAAAATCCCGCTTTATCAAACGGATTTTCTGTCAAAGAGCTAGAAGCAATTGAATATCTTAAGAAGTATGCGAGAGAAGGATTCCAGAAAGCAGGCACCCCCGGAGTTATTGAATCTGGAATTCATAAAATTTTTACTAGACCAGATCATTCAGTTCGTCTGTATAAGGTTTTTAATACGGGTTATTACATCAAGTGGCTTTCCCATTTTGGTGATCGGAACTATTGTTCCCAAACACTGCCAGATTTATACAAAAAAGTATATGGCATGGGAGCTTTCGAGCCTCCCCCCGGTAATGACGAACATAGCTCTGAGCACTGTCTATACAATACATATATTAATACAGCACTCAATCCGGGTAATGGAGCTGTAGTTGTAATGAAAGGAAAAGCGCCAAAAACCCCACGAACTCTTTCCGGAAACAGTATTATGGAATCGTCCGAAGAAGTACGATACTGGGGTTTTGTTCTGGAAACAGGCACTCCAACTCGATTAACTGCGGTTGTTTCAATCATAGACGAAGAATTGATTCTGGATAAATTTGGATATTATACAATTGTTATCAGCACGCGTAAGAATCGTCCGAAAAATGCAACCGAAGAAAATGGAGTCACTTTTCGGGAATGGCCTTTAGGGTCTACGCTGTCATTATCGATGCGGATGATGTCGACCAGTAAAACAACATGGACACATGCACCACAGAATCTTCTCTGGAAAGATAATCCCTACTGCGATCCCGAATTGGTCCCAAACCACTTACAGGATACGATGGGAGAGTATTATCCACATACTTTTTATCAGACAAAAGAAACTTTTGAATCCAATTTTACAGCTGCAAAAAAGCCATACACCGTCCCATCTTCACTATTACTTCCCCGGGATGGTAAAAGCTATGAAGTAGCACAATGCCAAATGGAAGCATCAGTTAACAACCAACCTTTTCAGATTCATGTCTGGTATCCGTCAAAAGGCGGACAACAGCCGAAAGGGTGTTGTCCTTTACTCTTATTTGCACATGGCTACGGGGGTAATGGTACCTTGCAAACAACCATTCTCAAAAATATTTTAAAAATGGGTTTTATTGTTGTAGCACCGGACTTTCCAGATCAAGGAATCCCAATTAAGCCATTTAACATTGAAAATTTCTCCTATCGCCCCCCTATTGTGATAGAAACGTTGCGCATAATGCTATCGAATCCAGCTTTTCTTATTGATTCAAAAAAGATAGGGCTGATTGGTCATTCTCTGGGAGGTTGGAGCGTTTTAAAACCTTTACTGGAAGGTAAAATTACAGGTGCATTCGTTTCTTATTCGATGGGAGAGCTTAATTTTCGGGAAGGGAATCGCTATTTTACCGAGGAAGAACTAAATAAATTATCCAGTCCGAGTTTATACTTCTTTGGATCAGAAGAAGATTCTGCCAATCCAAATGGAGCCTATGCCAAATTTTGTTTTGCGAATTCACCCGGTCCTTCTTACCTTTGTGAAATACCCGGTAGTACCCATTTTACTTATATTGATTCTTTACCTGCTACTACTGAACAGATCAATCTTATCGTTGGAAATACCGTCTCCTTTTTGAATCGTTATTTATTTAACGCAAGAATTCCTATCCAGGGATCCACAGAAAAGCTTTCCAGTAATACTATCATAACAACGAAGTATGGAAAAGTTATGGGTTCTGAAAAGAATGGATGTTTCGCATTTCTGGGGATTCCCTATGCAAAACCACCGGTTGGGGATAAACGATGGAAAGCGCCAGAAAAACCTGATCCGTGGCAAGATATCAAACAGTGTACTACCTTTGGTTTCTCTAGTTGGCAGCAAAAAGATCCTAAAATACCCATTTCAGAAACAAGCGAAGATTGCCTAACGCTGAACATCTGGATTCCGAAAAATAATAATAAAGACTTATTGCCTGTGATGGTTTGGATCCATGGTGGAGGATTTTATACAGATTCTTCCTCAAACCCTTTGTACAATGGTGAAAACATATCGAAACAAGAAGTAGTGTTCATCAGCATTAATTATCGGTTGGGAGTATTAGGGTTCCTCTCCCATCCACTTTTATCTAAGGAATCGAAATCTCAAGCTTCTGGTAATTATGGAATTTTAGATCAGATTCAAGCGTTGCGTTGGATTCAAGAAAATATTCAAGCATTCGGTGGAGATCCAAATCAAGTCACCTTGTTTGGACAATCTGCCGGAGGAGTCAGCATCTGTGCATTAGCTGTTTCTCCCCTGGCAAATGGTTTGTTTCAAAAAGCGATCATACAAAGCGGGACTTTAATAACATCTCTAAGAGAAAGACAAAATTCAATTATTTCTTTGCCTTCGATGGAGCAAATAGGAGAAAAGTTAACACAAAATCTTGGTTTGAACGGTTCAAATATTCTTACCGAGTTAAGGAAAATTCCTCCAGAGAACCTTGACAAAGCCTGGAAAAAAACGCTGCAAGAATTATCGACTCTAGAGGGATCTTTGGGAGAAGGAACACGCAATCACTTGATTGTTGATGGATATGTTCTCCCGGATCAGCCTTATCTTCTTTGGAAAAAGGGTCAGATGAATCCTAAGTCTGTCATAGTTGGTATGAATGCAGAGGAAGGATCCATTTTTGCCTTAAATTCTGCCATCAAAACGAAAGAACAATTTTTAGCCTATCTAAAAGAAAGATTTGGTTCAAAATACAAAGATGCTGTTGTTTTGTATCCAGTAAATTCGGATAAGGATGTATTTGGGCAATACTCTTCTTTGCTTACCGATAACTCACTAGCCAATACCAAGAGGATGTGCCAAATGCTCGAACAGAATTCGATAAAAACGTATATGTATTACTTTTCTCATGTAGGATCGTTTGATGGATCTGACGTTCTTGGCGCTTTTCATGGCTCTGAAATTCCATACCTATTTGGCAACTTACCAAGGTGGGGTTTTAAAGAACAGGATTACCTGGTAATGTACTATATGCAATCTTACTTCATTCAATTTGCAAAAACCGGTAATCCTAATCTAAGCGATCATACCAAGTGGGATTCTTATGATACGAAACAAGATAACTGTCTTAACTTATCCATTGAACCTGCCATGATAAATAATCTAAGAAGCGAATATTGCAATCTATTTTAAGAAGTATGTGATTGTATTTTGTATTAATCCAGGATTAACTCACATATATGAAGACGGCTATCTTTTAAAAAATTCGTGTAATAGGAAATAAAGCACTTCTCCTTTGTTACAAAAGCTTCAGGATCATGTCTAGGCAAAGGTGTATTATCACTGACTCTCTGGTTAATATTTCCATCGATACTACAAACCCAGATTTCTGAATTGGAAATAAATTTTGGTCCAAAATAGCAAACTACAAAGAAATAGCTTTTGCCTTGAAATGAAAATGGTTCGGGACTTATGTAAGATATGGTTTCGTTGTAGGGAGACTTTGCATTGACTTTTATTTGATTTATTTTTTGATATTGACCATTGATGCTCCGATAAATACTGAAAGAATCGTTATTGGTTAAGCACATAAACAAATTTTCGCCCGAATACTCCGGAGCTTCAAAAAAGAATGGATCAGATTTGTTGTCCTTATCAAAAGTAAGTTGTATCAGTTTGTTACAATCCAAATCAAATTTGGCTATTTGAAGGGTGTTCTCAATTTTTACTGTGGTTGACAAAGAATGCTCTTTTGGAATCCATCTAGCTCCACTTGATCCAATATTGTCCATGATTATCTCTTTGGCATCCGAAAAATTATTTTCATACATCCACATGGCACGCAAAGGTTTAGCCAGTTTTACTGGTTGTTTTCCTTGTCCAAAAATTAAGGAGGACATGACATCATTTTTGTTTAAGCTGGGTATCATACCGTAATTAGCCAGAGTTCCACTGGTTATCTGTTCCTGTTGAAAAGGCTTTTTATCAACATACGTTCTAAAAATTTGAAAAATTAGATTGGAATCTTTTGTTACAGAATAAACTGCTGATCCCTGCTTAGAATATTCCCAATCCAGACTGTTAACTGCTAATGCAAAGGGAGCACCTTTACCAATCAGGCTTTCTCGACCGTCATCCGGTATTAATTCACCAGAATCTGGATTGACATGGCATAACCAAATATTAAACTGCGAATCCATCCAAGCCATTCGATTTTCATATAAATCATACTCGTTATCAACATAAGAGAGGGTTGATGAACCAATTTCTTTATCATTTATGGTTTGCTTTTCTGGTGCTAATGGAACAAACTCGCACAAATGAAGCTTTCTGGAACGATTCTCTACCGTATAATAATAAATAAACACTTTCTTTTCGGTTGGGAAATATTCAGGATCAATTCTAGCTATTTTATCATGAGGTGATATTTCCTGATTCCATTTGCCATCAATGGATGTCACAAATATCCAGGAAGGACTGGAATAAGGTTTACCAAAAGAGGCTGCATAAGATATAAAAGTATGATTTTGGAAAGTAAATGGTTCAGCGCTAAAAATTGTTAATTTTTGACCATCTTTAACTTCCAAAGGTGGTTTTATTAAATAGATTTGTTTCCAGCTCTTATTTATATTTCGGTAAATTCCAATCTTGGTATCATCAATAGTACAAAGAAACATTTTCTCCTGGTTGAATTCTTGAGCTTGAAAAAAGTAAACATCATACTTAGTTCCAGGATCTGTCGTCAGAAATTCTATTTTCGAATTTTCAATCGAATATTTAACAATTTGTTGTATGCCATTTTTATCCAGAAAGTTAGTTGCAATAGCTTTTTCACCATCTATCCATTGGGGACCGGATGATGCAAAATTCGCAGACGGGAAAGTGGTTTCTGTTTCTGGTTTATTTTCATATTGCCAGTGACCGATTCCTTGTTTAAAACGATTCATGAAATACATAATTCTAGCATTGTTATCGGTTAAATCTTTACTAGGCAAAACACCACTTCGATTGTTTTTTCCACCAAAGGTTAAAAAATCACTACGTTTGTCATACAAACGATAACGAGCAATTTGGTAAACTCCATTTGTATCGATAGCGGTATAGTATACACTGGCTCCCATTTTAGAAAAACCCCATTCGGGTCCATTCCATGTTCCCTGAGCAGTGGCTGTTGTTTCTATGGGAGCTGCTGTACCAATTTTTTGACCTTTTCCATTGGCTGGTTTCCACAAACCTGTATCGGGATCAACATCTGCCAACCAAATAAAATTGTTCTCATCTTGCCAGGCGACTTTATGACCTTTTAGCCAAAACTCAGGATCTTTGTAAGAGATGGATGGATCGCCAATAACAACATCTTTAATTTCTGGGGATGTCAATCTTGCAGAACCAATTATGGATATGGAAAATATAAAAGAAATGCAAAGAAATGTAATGAATATGCTTCTTTTTAAACTCTTCATTTTCATATGGTTCCTTTTTTTTATCACCAAACTTTCTTTACATTTAGTACAAAAAAATGCACTATCTAGTTACAGTTTACTAGATTTTTTACTTGTGTAACTAAGTTTAATCTTAGGTAGTATTTCATTTAAGAATTATTTAGGGAGGGAAATCTTGAAACGAAACAAAGTCCGAACGCTTGCCGTAAACATAATCTTGGTTTTGTTTTGCTTCATAGTACCAAACAATTTACTAGCTGATTCAACAGCCAGGGTTCCCGATCAGGAAATGCTATCCTTAGCCAAAGAGTATAACCGAAAAGAAGGTGGGCAATCTTTTTTGGTGATGCACCAGGGCAAAATTATTGGAGAAGATTATCCAAACGGTGGTTCGAAAGATAAATCTCTTGCCCTGGCCAGTGGAACAAAAAGTTTTAATGGGATTGTGGCTTTGGCTGCCATAGAGGATGGAATCATCACGCTGAATGAAAAAGTATGTGATTCTCTCACGGAATGGAAAAAGGATCCTCTTAAATCTCAAATTACTTATCAGCAACTACTAACCCTTACCAGTGGCTTAGAACCAGGCACTCATGCTAACACCTACAAAGATACCTGGAAAAATGTAATTAAAGCTCCGATGAAAGGAAAGCCAGGTGAGCAGTTCCAGTATGGTCCCAATCATTTAAATACATTTGGGGAAGCATTGCAGAGGTATTTATTAATGTTTTATGGAGAAACTTACGAACAATATCTAAAAAGAAGAATCCTGGATCCAATCGGAGTAAAACTTGAATGGAAAGGAAGATTCGCGGATAGTAATCCCCAGTTAGCTGGTGGCTCTGCCATGACGGCAAGGGACTGGGCTAAGTTTGGAGAGTGGGTTTGCAACCGGGGTATTATAAACGGAACATCGATTATCAGTTCAAAACTTTTTGATCTATTGACAGTAGGAACAAAGGCAAATCCAGCTTATGGACTTACCTGGTGGCTGCAAACGGTTGGAAGTAGCTCCCAGAAAAATGATTGGTTACCAAAAGACTTTTTTATGGCTGCTGGAGCTGGTAACCAAAGGTTGTACATTATTCGTTCCCTGGAATTAGTAATCGTAAGGCAAGCTCCTATTAGTGACAAATACCATTTTGATGATAAGACTTTTTTAAGTTTATTACTGAAAGGTAAAGACGAAGTAGAAACAGGTTTCGTGCCCGATGACATTGAGATGGGTGATCCAACTCTTTCTTATGGTGATCCAGAATTTGAGCCTTTTGGTACTCGAGTATTATTTCAGGATCGGGTAGATAATAATAGTATTTGGGTAGATTACCTTAATCCAGAAACAGGAGAATTTAGCACCAAGGATGGTAAAAATATTCTCGTTGATACAGGAATTGCTCCTCTTAAAGAATCAAGACAGGGTCCCGAATGGGGAGTTTCTAAAAACGGCAGTGCTATATTTTATTCTAAGAAAGATGACAAAGGTGTTATGCAAATATGGAGAGCTACCCTTCAAGGCGTAAAGGTAAGTACCCAACAGTTGACTTATTCCAACCTAAACATGTATGGTGTTTTTGCCAGCCAAAGTATTACCAGTAATTCCATAAAAATATCTTGTGTTCAACATACCATAAGTAATCCAACTGGTTCTGCCGTTTGGTTTGATGAAAATACACCTTTGGAAATTAATATTCTTCCCAATGCTTATTTTTGGGTAAAAGGTCTTCGCTTTTCCTCGGATGCTAACTATGTATTTTATTCTTATCAAAGCAGTAGCAACCCCTATGAAAAAGGAACCTCTCAAATTGCAATGATGGACACTACTACCAAGGAAATAAAAATATTGACCAATGATCCAGGCAATAAAGATGAAGCCTGGCCATTTATTGCACCAGAATACAATTATGAACTTTGCATTGCAACCACGATTAATAATGAAAAGATAGCTATTTATCGAAATAATAAAAATCCATCTGGTTTTTGGTCTAAAGTAGCAGAGATTAAAATGCCAGAAAATTCTAATTATCAATACATGTATTCTATGGAACCAATACAATTGACAAATAAAAGTATAACTTTCAGTTATTTTACAATCGTTGCCTATTTGGATAACACCGGAGAAAGTTCGGTTCCAAGAGAAGATAGTTCTCTTTGGTTATTTGGATTAGGAAATAAACTAGCCAGAAGAGTCGATCAACCAATGCATGGACATAAGCTTGAACCTGAAACATGGACCAGCAATCTGGATGTTTTTTACTATTACAATTTCATAGATGTAGATAAAAATCCTAATGTAGGTCATCTTCGCAGATGTAAAACCGGTTTATAAGGAGAAAAAATGAAAGTTAATCTTAAATTAGGTTTGGTTATTGTTTGTTTACTTTCCCTTACGTTCAGTCCCTACCACTCTTTTGTAAAAACCAGTATTGCTATGGATGAGCCGTTATTTCGAAGGCAAAACATAGTTGGAATCACCGATATTGTGGAAGGAACCAATGGGGTAGCTATGGCTGATATCAACAAAGATGGATGGATGGATATCCTGACCACGAATACCAGTAGAAGTACTCCTGGAAACCCAAGATCCAGTACGATTCGAATGTTTTTGAATCAAGGGAATATGACATTTAAGCTTCATGACTGCTTTCTTCTAGAGGCTAACCAGTTTCTCAGCGCAAATCAAAGAGATCCTCAAATTCCCAATTTAATCGACTTTAATAAAGATGGATACTTAGATATATATATCACCCGACAACATGGGGGAGTCAGTAACAAAAATGCTGCAGGCAACTCCCTTTACCTGAGTCAGGGTGCCTTTGATGTTTTTAACGAAGTGTCTGGTAGTATGGGAGTTAAAAATATTGATGCTTATAGCCGACAATCCAGCATAGCAGACGTCAACGGGGATGGTTGGCTGGATATAGCAGTTGGGGCTGATAGCATTGGATATCCTGATCAATATGGAAAACCAGAATCAAAGCTTTATCTATTTAAACCAAATGGCTCCCAGTTTATGGATGGTTCGTTCGTAGATGTCGGAGGAACTGACCTAATTCCCGGCTTTGGTGGACCCTATACTTGTGATTACGAAAATGATAAAGGAGGAGCACCAGGTATTAACCTCGTTGACTTGGATAATGATGGGGACTTTGACCTTGTCCAAAGCTATCATAATGATATGCTCAACACGAAACCCGACAATCCCTGTGCATCGGCTCATTTTAAGTTTGGTGTCTTTGTCTGGAAAAATCTTCTCAAAGAAACCGGTTCCTTTAAAATGGAAGCCGTAACTGATAATGGACTGGCAGAATGGGGGAAACTTGGTTATGACCCAGCTACTCAAAAAGTAACCATTATAAAGGATGCTGTCCGTCTTCCCTATATTTCTTTCGGGGATATCAACAACGATAACTTTCAGGATGTCCTGGCTATTGGTCCTTCCTTCTTAAGCTCTCAAACTGATTTACAAAAAACAAGAGGGAAACTGTGGATCAATGACCATCATTTTAAGTTTCATGATGCTTCAAAACCAAGTCAGGTCGATACCCTTACCTGGACAAACAAAGAATGGTACGCCTTTCAAGGGTGGAAAGAAGATTACCCCAAAGGATTCGCAGATTCCAGGATTTACGGCGCAGATGCAGTGTTTGGTGATTTCAACAATGATACCTACCTTGATTTTATCGCTTGCGACAGGCATGAACCAATGGGAAGCAATTTTAAACCTAGAAATGTATTATATATGAATCAAGGGGATGGCACTTTTAAACCTCAACCAGAAACATTCTCCGGTTTAGATGCCAATTCGATTTGTGCTGAAACTGCTGACCTGAACAATGATGGATTGCTGGATTTATTTTTTGCTGCCGACCCGGAAAATTCAGCCGGACCCAATCAACCAGTAGAAAGATATAGGGACAAAGTATTTATCAATTCCGGAGCCAAAGGAGCTAAAGAAAATTCCTGGTTGCGAATAAGACTTGACTCACTAACTGATGCTGAAATTAGGGGAGCCAGGATTGAATTCTTGAACCAACAAGATATGACCCTTATCTGTTCAAGAATTGTCAGCTCCAGCCATAGTTACAAATCAGGAAGTCCAATGGAAGTCCACGCTGGTCTTGGAAAAGCAAATCAGGTAATGATTCGTGTCATCCTACCGAGTGGCAAAGAGTATACCTTTGGGAATATCAAAACCAGACAGTACCTTTCTCTCCATTTAACCACCAATGCAGTGAAAGTTATTTATGAAATTAAACCACCGAGTGAGAACCAACCATCAGGGGATAAACCAAATATTATCCTCATCCTGACTGACGATCTGGACGAAACGCTAGGAACCATGAGCTATACTCCCAAACTAGATAAATACATTAAGCAGGAAGGAATCACCTGGGAAGACTTTTTTATATCTGATACTCTTTGCTGTCCCTCCCGCTCTACCATAGCAAGAGGACAATATGTCCATAATCATGGAGTACTCACCAACGGTCTTCCGGGTGGAGGATTTGATACCTTCTATGCCAGGGGAAATGAAGATTCCACCTTTGCCAATTGGTTACAGGAGGTTGGATACGAAACTGGCTTTTTTGGAAAATATTTAAATGGATATCCTTTTAAGGACGATCCCCTGCACATTCCAAAAGGTTGGACCTCCTGGCATAGTCCTTCAGGTGGTAATCCGTATAGCGATTTTAACTATATCATGAACGAAAATGGCAAAGCAGTCAGCTATGGCTCTAAACCAAAAGATTATATGACTGATGTGATTCGGGATAGTTCGATCGATTTCATGAAACAAGCAAAAGCATCCAACAAAGCATTTATGGTTTATCTTTCTCCCTATGTTCCTCACTCGCCAGCAACTCCCGCTCCCCGGCATGAAAATTTATTTCCAGATCTCAAAACCCCCAGGATTAGGTCTTTTAATGAGCTAGATATCTCGGACAAACCAAGTTCTTTCCAAAACAGAAAACAACTGACAGAAAAGCAAATAGAAGAAATGGACAAGTTTTACAGGAAACGAATACAATCCATGCAGGCTATTGATGATATGGTGGAAGAAGTCGTGCTGACTTTGCAAGAGATGGGAGAGCTAGAGAATACCTATATTTTCTTTACATCCGACAACGGATTTCATATGGGACAACATCGGCTAGCAGCAGGTAAGGGTACAGCCTATGAAGAGGATATCAATGTACCCTTATACATCAGAGGCCCTGGCGTGCCAAAAGGTAAAACTATCTCTGGATACTTTGCAGGTAACACTGATTTTGCTCCCACCTTTGCCGAAATTGCTGGAACAACAGTACCCTCATTTGTGGATGGCAGGTCCTTAATGCCAATTCTTAGAGGAGAAAATCCAACGTGGAGACAATTGTTCTTTGTTGAGTTCTATCCTTTTGCCAGAGGTCGTGGAGAAAAGCCCGAAAATCTGAGAAATGTAGAGTCCGTATTAGAACCGCTTGACCTGGATGAATTATTGGGTATAGCTGATAATTTTTCCTACATTTCTCTTAGACTCCCCAGTGCTAAATATATTGAATATAAAACAGGAGAAAAAGAATATTATGACTTGATCAAGGATCCATATGAAATGGATAACGCCATCAAATCGATGGACCCAAAAAAAATTCAGGAAATGTCATTGCTTGTCAACTCTTTACATAAAGCAAAAGAGGGAGAGTTCCGAAAATTGGAAGAAATGGGAACCAAAGGGGATGACCCAAAACCAAAACCGAAACAAATATTAATCGAGCTTTGGGTTGGCAAAACTTCAGCCTTTGTGGATGGAAAACCTATAACTCTCGATGTTCCTCCGATGATCAAAAATGGAAGGACGGTCGTTCCCCTTCGGTTCATTGCAGAATCGATGCAAGCTACCGTTGATTATGATGCAAAGGACGAGAAGATTGTGATTGTATTAGGTGCGACTACCATCAGACTACAGATGAATCAAACCGAGACCACTGTGGAAGAAATGGTAGAAGGCAAGAAAACATCCCGAAAGATTATTCTGGAATCTCCCCCTTTCACCTACCAAGGTCGAACTCTAGTACCTGTCCGCTTTATTTCGGAAGCGTTTGGGTTAGAAGTCCAGTGGGAGAGTGGGGAGCAAAAGATAACGATAGCTAATCATGGACAAAAAGGAAAAAAAGATGAAAGAAAATTGGAAAAGGATCGTAAGTTTAATATTAGTCGTATTTCTTTTAAGTACTACTCAATACTCAGCTGACAGTAACGAAACTTTCGTTATTGACGATCTCCCCGTTGGCAAACAATCACTTAATTATATTGACCCTGAATTTCAATCCTCTGTTAATCAGATGGTTTTCCAATCCTATACTAAAGAGAAGCATCGAGTTTGGATTGCCAATTTAAATCCTGAAACAGGACTTTTTATCTCAAATGATGGTTATGATTTAGAAGTAGATTCTGGTATTGCTTCGATTGGTCCGAATGCACAAACCAATAATGGACCAGAGTGGGGACTTGATAAAGAGGGAGTGGCTTTGTTTTATTCAAAACCGGATAGAAATGGAATTGTTCAATATTGGATGGCTGAAAACATACAAGAAGGCAATATAAAAACAACCAAGTTGACGGATGTACCAAGCCCAAGCGGAGAAGGAGCTATTCAAGGAGTGGTAAGACAAGATTCAACAAGACCGACTACTCAATTTTTTTATCGATTTTCTGCTGGACCTGAAAAAAATGGTGAAAGTCGATGGGCAGATGAAAACTTCGCTACTCAAATTAATCCTATCCCAAATTTTAACGCTGGAGCATTTGCTCCTTCGTGGATTCCTGGAACCGAGGATTTTGTTTACGGTAGGTTTTTATCAAAATCGCATTCAGAAATTGCAAGATACTACACAGAGACAAAAACGTTTAAAGATTTAACCAATGAACCGAATGTATATAAACAGAATATCATTGCTTTCTATGCGCCTGAGTACAATAATGAACTATTGTTGCTTTGTATTGCAGATAAAAAAGAAATGGCTATTTATCGAGATACCGGAGATGGTTATACACGGTTTTTAACAATTTCTCCTGATGATAGGAAACATCCCTATTTATATTCACCGGAATTGTTTCAAGTCAACGGTAGAACTTATTTTGCAGTACTTGCTGTTGACTTGCCTGATTACCATACAGCAACGGATGGAGCTATCTATGTTGTAGGATTAGGAACAGAAAGCAATGATAGATTAATACGTAGAATAGATAATGGACAGCTGGCTAACAGATATGAACCCGAAATTTATATGGGAAGAAACGAAGTTTTTGTATTCTTTAATGTAGGAAGAAATCTAAGAAGAGCAAGAACAGGAATTAAAATTAAAGAAAATCAAACAACTCCTGCTAACGTTGAATGGTTCAAGTTTTCGAAAGACTACCATCCCGGTACTGAGGATCCAAATGGAAAGTATCTTTCTGGTACTGAGCTAATGAGACTAACATCCCATAAAGGGAAACTTTATGCATCGACCAGTACTTTTCTTGATACTTTTTTTGTTGAGAGATATCCAGCATATCCCGGTCCACAGATTCTTCGCAAGGATTCCTCCGAAGGTCCTTGGTTTGCTGACCATTCTTTTGGTGTAGAATATCTTCGGGCAGATTGCCTGGAAAGTATTCAATTCAGCTATGATTCAACAGGAAAACTATTGGATAAACCTGAAAGCATACTTATTGCAGGTATTTGGGACATTGCCCTCAACAGACAAAGAATGATATCCGTTGCCATACGTAATGATGGTGAAAACCGTTGGATAATAAGCAATATTGATAAAAATCCAGACAAAGACCAGGGTTCTGTTCGTTCGATGATCGTTCATCGTGATCAAGTAACAGGAATTCAATACTTATTCATTGGAGCAGGAGTTGGAAAGATATACAAAGGCGTATTTGATCCATCATCGGAAACAAAAACACGATGGGTGGGAAGCAACGAACTGGATTTCGATGCTGGAAGAGTTCAAAGTATGACCATTTGCAATAATACGCTATATGCTGCATTTGGGTATGGAGATAGCCAGAGTCCGGGAGATAAAGGCGGTTTATTTAGGAGAATTGACGGTGTAAACCCTACATGGGAATTTGTCTATGGATGGGAGTACAATCCAAATGGCAAGTTTGAGTACTTACTGCGAGGAATTTCTACTGTAGTCGATCCAGAAAACCCAAACAATCAAGTCATCGTAGGAGCGCTTGAGAAACCACCTAAACCTGTCATCATCATGATAAATCCTTCAAAGAATTATGTAGCTAAAGAAGAAGTAAATTATGAAGAGTATTTTACTAAAATCTTCGGATCTAAGCCAAATCCTAAACAGTATATGAGTGGTGCAATACTTAATAAACTTGAGCCTTTTACAAATCCAGAGACAGGAGAGAAAGAGCACCTTGTAACAACGTTTATCATGCATCCTAAAAGTCCTGCAAAGGGATTTAATGGAGCTTATTACATGATAAGGCACAAAGACATGACCTATGATTGGGGTTCAATTTATGACACTGAGAATCTTTCTGACGGAGAAGAGCTACAGGGTGTTCGGACGATTGAAAAATCTCCCTTCCCGGATGAACCAAATGTATACTATTTCGGAGGATACGGAGCAGATTACGAAAATGTAAAAAATACAGCCTGGATTTACAAAGGGAAGCTAGTAGTTACCAAGGAAGATGATCCAAAACCCAAACCACATCCGGTCTTCATCGAGCTTTGGGTTGGAAAGTCGACAGCCTTGGTGAACGGGAAATCCCAACCAATAGAGGTTCCACCGATGATCAAAAATGGAAGGACGGTTGTTCCGCTTCGGTTTATCGCTGAATCAATCCTTGCTACAGTCAATTATGATTCTACCAATGGAAAGATAGTGATTATCTTAGGTACTACTACCATTACTCTACAAATTAATAATCCAGAGACCACTGTGGAAGAAATGATTGAAGGCAGCAAAACATCCCGGAAGATTACTCTGGAATCTCCCCCTTTTACCTACCAAGGTCGTACGCTGGTACCAGTTCGCTTTATTTCAG
>Ga0247841_10008321_pt1 | contig 14996 bp, 11 predicted proteins | sample LaCruzMarch2015__2_FD_192410 | JGI IMG/M metagenome (GOLD analysis project Ga0247841, IMG submission 192410) | Freshwater microbial communities from meromictic Lake La Cruz, Castile-La Mancha, Spain - LaCruzMarch2015_18m | ecosystem: Environmental > Aquatic > Freshwater > Lake | place: Spain...
TGTGTAAAGGAGCGTTCGCTCTACGATAATTTTTATGTATCCAATTGTTCTTTAATCCTGTACTTTAAAATACTTATTCTAACTTTATTTGCTAAACCCATAAAACACGGGCACGCCATGCATCATCCTGAACATAGAAATATTCTTTTTCTAGCTAAAATCCCAAGCCTGCTTTTCTCTTAAATCCTACTTTTTTCCCAGATATGATATTTTCTTGATGGAAATATAGCTTTAACTAAACCAACCGTAAAAGCGTAATTGTATATAATAAAATAATGAGCTAGCCCTAAGGGTAGGGGAAGTTTTCTTTTGGTAAACTTGAGCATTATCATTGCCAAGATTCCAAAAGAATAAAATGATAGTTGTAAAAAGAAGATTAGTTTGAAAAACAGATTATTATCTACAGCCATAGCGCTTGTAATGAATAAAGCTATAAGGAAAAATGGAGTTAACCAGCGCATGAATTTATGAGAAATTAACTGAAAAGCCAGGTCAATTCTTAAGGAAGAGAGCATTTCTTTTAATAGCAGTGCAGCGCTTTGGCTAAGCCAAGAAACCATGCGTATTTTTCTAGTTATCTCTTGAGAACTGGTTATGGACGCTTCCTCAAAGGCTATTGCTTCAGGTTCAAAAACAGTATAATGCTTGTTAATAAGGATACGCGTAATCAATTCGAAATCATCCCCTCTTTCAGGTGCTATTGGGTTATAAAGGTTTTTTCTTATAGCGAATAAAGCGCCATCTGAATTTAGTACTCTTCCCATGCGGGAATTAGACTCTCTAAGTAAAGTTTCATATTTCTTATAAATATCTTCGCCTCTACTTATATGCGATTGCCTAGAATTATTTATGCACAATAATCCGGTAACCGCTCCTACTTTTGGATCAGCAAAATTACGCGTAAGCATCATTAGTGCATTTTGTTTAAGAATAGCGTTAGCATCTGAAAAAACCAGTATTTCGCCTCGAGCAAGAGGTATAACCTTAGAGATAAGTACTGACTTTCCAATGCGCTCTAAAGTTGAAAAGACTTCAACGCCTCTAGGTTTGTAGCTTAAAGCGATATCATTTGTTGCATCATTTGATTCAGATGCAATGAGTATTTGTAGTTTATCTTTGGGATAATCGAGTTTAAGCACATTCTCTAGCTTTTCACGAATCACCAGTTCTTCATTATAACAAGGTATAATTAGAGTAATTAGAGGTAAGAATTTATCTCTAATAGTTTTAACTATAAATAATTTAGATAGAATTATGCAAAGCAGCATATACCCGAAGTAGGCATAGGTTAAGGAAAATATAGAAACCCAAAAAATAGCTTTTGTTAAATCCATTTTAATGTTTAACGATTAGGTGTTTCTTAAAGTTTAATAAAGCCTTATATGTGCGTAAGAATTCCTGTGGATGCGATATTGTTCTCTTAAGTTTATAGAATATATATTTTAGGCTTAAATAATAAGCATTCCTATTTTTGTTACACCATTTTACTAAGTCATTGGAGCTTAGTCCGGGTATGCTGATTACGCAATTATGTAATCCATCCTTTGTTAAATAGTCGCGATAGCTATTTATCTTTAAGTATCCATTATCCCTTGCCCATTCGTAGGCTTTTGTTCCCGGATACGGAGTAAGAGGGAAAAACTGAAGCGTATCTGGCAGATATTTTTCAACTAAGCGGACATTCATTTCTAAAGTTTCAATTGTTTCTCCGGGATTGCCTGCCATAAAAGCCGCATGTATTGGAAGTTTTAATTGTTTAGCATTATTGAAGAATTGAGCGAGATGCTCAGATTTTAATCCTTTGTTGATATTATTTAATATATTTTCATCTGCACTTTCAATTCCGGTAATAAGTAGATAGCATCCTGCAGCTTTCATTAAACGCATTGTTTCTAAATCTAAATCAGTTCTAACGTTTGCGTTCCACTTTAAATTGACTTTATTCTTTATAAGTAGCTCGCAAATTTCTTTTACCCGGTTTCTATCCACTGTAAAAGTGTCATCTTCAATGACCAGGCCTTTTACTTCCGGGAGATATTCTTTAATATATATAAATTCTGCTAACACATTCTGAGCGCTTCGCTTACGGTATATTTTCCCTTGGAAGGTTTGAGGCCAATTACAGAAAAAACATCTGAATGGACATCCTCTTGCAGTAAGTATTTGTATTTCTGGATAAACTGATGCTGCAAAGAAATAATTTTTGATATTAAGATGTTTTTTATAAACCTTGCTTACCATTGGAAGACGGTCTAGGTCTAGCATGGGAGCTCTTTGAGGATTATGAATGATTTCTTGATTATTTTTGTAGCTTATGCCAGTTATTGTTTTAAGGTCTAGGTTATTAGCTTCTAGAGCTTTTGCTATTTCTAGAATTGTTAGATCATATTCGCCTTTAGCAATAGCATCTAGCCTTTGACAAAGTCTTAATGATTCATCCGGCAGGCTTGAAACATGAGGGCCAACTAAAATAATGAAACAATCAGGGATGCATTTCTTTATTTCATCTGCAAAAGCTATATCATTATAGATGCTAGGAGTTGAAGTATCAGAAATCAATAGGCTTGGAGAGAAATCCTGTATCAATTTTAAAGTCTTATCTTTGTTAATATTATCAGCAGGGCTGTCGATTAGCTTTATCTCAAATCCATTTTCCTCTAGCAGGCCTGCACAGTAGGCTAGCCATAAGGGATAGTAAATAGTTCCGCTTTTAGTTACAGCAGGACTTCGTTGTGAACGAGAGAAACGTGGGAAAAATGGAGGATTTAGAAATAAAACTTTCATTTTCTCTTGAAGATAACTTTCCTTGTTAAATTAGTTGCAAATTTAATAAAATAGCCTGGAGTTTTAAAAAATCTCTTTATTACTTTATCATAGAAAGCTCTGGGGTTTTTCCAAGAAAGATTTAGTTTATGTTTTAATGTATAATAAGCTACCATTTTCTCAAGTTCTTCGGAAGTAAAATTCTTAGGTGAAATAGACGTTTTCTTAACTCCAAGCCTTTCCAGGGAGAAACTATTGTTTAGATAGCCTTTTTTGCAGCAGTTTTCATATAATTCTGTTCCTGGATACGGAGTAGCTAAGTAAAAGCTTACATTATCTGTCCCTAAGTTTTGGGCAAACTTAAATGTATTTTTTAGTTGCTCGAGCGTCTCATCTGGAAAACCTACTACAAAGAATGCGTCAGTTTCAAATTTATACTTTTTAATCCAATACATTAACTCCTTTACTTTTTCTAGGCTAAGTGGTTTTTTAATCGTTTTAGTTAAAAACTCTTGGTCTCCAGATTCAATAGCTAAGCATAGTCTGTAACAACCGCTTTCTTTCATTTTTAAAAGGAGTTCTTGATCCAAAGACCAAAGAGCTACCCCATTTGGGGTGGTCCAGGCCAAATTAAGTTTCTCGCGAATCATTGCTTCAAATAAATCAAGCGCTCGTTTCTTGTCGAAAGTAAGATTATCATCCTCAAATTGTATTTCTTTAATTCCGTATTTTTCTTTTAACTGTTTTAGTTCAGTTATTATATTCTGAACACTTCTTGCGCGGTATTTTCTACCCCAAATTGAATGTATTGAACAAAAAATGCAGTTTGCAGGGCAACCTCTCGATGTAATGAGGGGAGTATTAGGGCTAAAACGAGAAGATACTCCGTGAGGAAGATTAATCTTGAAATATTTCTCCATTGGGAGTAAGTGTCTAGCGGGAAAAGGTATGGAATCAAGGTTATCAATAAACTTAGTTTTTGGTTTGATAATTATTTTATTTTCTTCTTTATAGGCTATTCCGTCGATTTTAGAAATATCTTCACCTTTTTGTATTAGGTCGAGCAATTCTTTGGTAGTGAAATCCGATTCAGCAAGTAAGACAATGTCTACATTGTTATCTTTAAGCGTTTCTTCAGGTAGGGCCGTGGGGTGTGCTCCTCCCATAATTGTAATAATTTCATTGTTTATTCTTTTAGCTACAGCACAAACTTTATGTGCATTTTTATATTGCATACTAAAAAGACAGGATACGCCTATTACATCTGGATTGAATTCTTTGATCTTTCTTGAGAGCTCATCCATGCTTAGACCGTAGGTAGTCAATCCATTCTGTACGTATTCTTCATTCCACCCTTCGGCTACAGCGTCAATAATTTTAACGTTATAATCATTCTCTAGGCAGCTTGCAATATAAGCTAGCCCTAATGGAGGTTGTAATTCCTTAGTGTATTCACTTGAAATAGTGGCAGGGGGCATGATAAGGAGCACTTTTTTAATATCTTTTTTATACATTGTAGGCTTTTGATAATGAGCTGTTGATTTTAGCTAAAAATACATTAAGATTGTATAATTTTAAGATTTTTAATTTTGCGTTCGCTCCAAGTCTTTGAATTAATTCTTTATTTTGAATAAGTTCATTGAGTTTATTTGCCAGATTAAATGAGTCACCTGGCGCATAAAACAAGATGTCCTCGTTATCTTTAAATATTTCAGTTACGCCACCTAAATTACTTGATACTATTGCTAGCCCCAGGGAAGCTGCTTCAAGACTTACCATGGGGCAGGGGTCAGGTTCTTTAGAGCATATTACCAGGATATCAAGAGAATTCATAATATCGTTGATGTTGCTGCGGAATCCGGTGAATATTAGCTTATCTTTAAGGTTTAGTTCATTATTAAGTTTAACCAGTTTATTTTTATATTGTTTAGCCGAACCATTTTTAAAGAGAGAATCGCCAATAATAAAGAATCTTATATTTTTGTGTCTTGATAAGCATATTGAGGCAGCGCGTATTAAGTCTTCTTGGTTTTTCCATTCTTCAAGCATACCTGCGCAACCAATCAATAATTCGTTATCGCTAATGCCGAATTCTTTTTTTAGTAAATAACTTTTCCCTGTTTCACTTGGGATAGTTACACCGTTATGAATTATATCAATTTTGCTAGCAAGCTCTTTAAAAGGAGCAGCAGTTATGGCGGAAACAGCAATTATCCTTTTTATGCAATTGAATTTCCCAAAATAGCTGCAGATTGTCTTATTTATTCCTTTTGAGAAGATGCTATGAATATGCCAGACAAGAGGTGTATTGGTTAAAGAGCAAGCAATTGTAGCCCAAGGAAAAGTTCTAGCTCCGTTTGCATAGACTAAATCAACCTTTTCTTTGCGTAGGTAATTACATAATAAGATTACAAGAAGAGGAAGGCGTAATAAATAAGTCAAGCTCTCTAAAAAACTTTTTTTTCCTATCGAGTAATAGCCCATAGGAAAATATATACAGTTAGCTTTGATATTTTCTAGTTTTATGCTTAATGGACCAGGTTCAGGAAGGATGACTTTGCAGTTATTGTTTTCATTACAAAGATAACTTACTATATTAAAGAGTACTTTTTGTCCACCGCTTAAATTTGAATATTGATCTAGAAAAAGAATCGATTTATTGCGCATAAGAATCTTTATTAATTAGATTAAGGATCGCTAATATTAGGCCTATAGTGAGCCAGAATTGAAGCTCATATAATGTTTCCAGGGTTAGGGAAGCTATTAGTAAAACAAAGATTGAGGATTTTAATCCTAGAAGGTAATTTTTATTGGGACTATTATCCGGAGCTTTTTTTAGGGCAAGACGAATTTTTTTAAGGATAAGTAAAATAAAAATCATAAAGGTTAGAAAGCCAAAAATTCCTTTTTCTGCTAGAAGCTGTAAGTACGCATTATGTGAAGCTAGCCAAGATCTAGGAGGAGATTCATAGTTTGAAGGTCTATATTGTGCAAACTTATAAATTGCCATAAAAGGGCCGACACCAATTACCGGATGGTCAATAAACATTTTCCAGTTAGCAATGAAGGCAGCAGCTCTATGTCCCATTATTGAAGTAGGATCTTCTAAGATTCTTCTTTCTGGTACGCGATAGAAAAGAGCTGCTAGAAAAGGCTCATTTTTGTATATTGTAAGCATGGATGTTGTTACAATTGCAATCATAATAGCGCTAGCGGTAAAAACGACAAAGAGAAGTTTCGATTTCCTAAAATGAATTAACAAATAAATGCAGGTTAATAGAAGACTTCCCGATACAGTTCTTGAGAATGTGGCAATAACACCAAGGAGCTGTAAGGGAAAGCATATCTTGTATAGCTTGTTATTTTGAAAAGAGAATATGCAGGCAAAAGTTAAAGCTGCATTCATGCCAGCAAAGAGCGCAAAATAATTTGGATCATGCCATCCTACTCCTGCCCTATAAAATGTTATTCCAAAAACTTTTCCTATCGGCACTCTTTCGAAAACTAGTAATTGCGGAATAATCGATTGTAAGGCAGCGATAATGGATGCAATACTTGATATCAGTACCATTGCTTTTATAACAGTTTCTACTCGTTTGCTGGTATCTAGTATATTGGTAACAATGTAACTAAAAATGAATAAATAAGCGAGTATAAATATCTTTTGCCAGCTTATTGCTGGGTACATAGAGTTTTGGGTAGAGATAATATTTATAATTAGAAATATAAATAGTAGGATAAATTCTTTTCTTATGGTTAAATTAGTTTCTTTCCTTAAAAAGAGAGTCAATATCCAATAAATAAATAAGGGGATAAAGGCTATTTCGCTTAGCCTTATAAAAGCGTTTTCACTTCCGAAGCGGAAAGTGTGCATGGGTATGGTTATGATAAATATTATAAGTAAGTCTACTACGGAAAAATTGTTTCTTTTAAACCCCAGAAAGATAAAAGCTGATATTAATAGGGCTAGAATATAGTAGAATTCCTTGGTTCTGGCTAAGAGGGGGACCAGACATCCAAGAATCAGTGCAGTGATTATTAGTATCTTTTTCATAAATTTTTATTAAGCCGATATTCGGTAATAATTAATTCACAGATGTCGTCAAATCTTTTATCCCAGGAATTATTCATTGCTATCGCCAACCTTTTATTTATATCCTCTTGAGTATCATAGCGCAATGCTTTCTCAATACAATTGATAAAATCTTCCGGTAAATTGGCTAGCATAATAGCATCTTTAAATTTAGTTAATTCCTCAAGCGGCGTGCTTACTATAGGCTTACCAGAAGCCAGGCATTCAAATATTTTAGCAGGAAAGAGAGACCTGGTGAAGGGTTTTAATTTATAAGGAAGAATAAACACGTCCATAAAGTTAAGATAAGCAGGGAGTTCTTTATATTTTAGTATTCCCATGAAATGAATATTCCTAGATTTTAGTAAAGAAATATCAGTATTAATTACTGGACCGAACAAAACAATATTCCAATCCGGCTTTTCTCTGGCGATATAATTAATAAGTTTTAAATCAATACGTATTGCATCTATTCCTCCAAAGAAGCAAAGCCTGGGATGGGCAATTTCTTTTAACTCGGTTGGCTCTTTTAAGCTTATTAAGTTGGTAAAGCTTTCAAAATTTACTCCTGGATGGATTAGGTGAGTATTTTTATTAAAAGCTTTGCATCTATTAAAAAGCAGCTGATTATCTGTTAAGACTAAGTTAGATGATTTTATAAGTTTTTCTTCCGATTCTTTTATATCCTTCGGTGAATTTGGATGCAATTGTGCGTCAAAAACGCAATCATATATAAGAAATTCAGGAGTTAAATCTTTAATTAAAGAAAGGGTATTTGTAGTTGCAAGATATGTCCAGATAATCGGCGGTTGATTCAGTTTTCCAGCGATTTTCCTAGCTAATATTTTCAAAAGCAATTGCCGATTAATGAAATCAGATACTTTATCCTTAAAAGGAAGGATGAAGGGTGAAATAACTTCAATATTTGTTTTGGGTGTTTTATTAACCTTAAAAATAAACATTGTTAAACGCTTAATAATCTTAAATATTATAGATAGCTTAAAATTAAATGAAGGATTTATATTTTCTATGTAAACTATCTTATTCCCATTTTGAGCAAATTTCTGCATTATAATTTGATGTCGCTGTAATAGGAAATCCCAGCTAATTGTTGATATGCAGACTATAAACTTATCTTTAAACATTAAATAGCCCTTTTATTATTTCCGGGTTTTTAGGATAATTTTTAGGGTTTTTAGGCTTAAGGATAATTCCGTGTATAATCTCCGAAGAAAGAATCGCCCATTTTATTAAACTTAGCAATGCTTTTTTAAAGTTTTTCTTCTTAAGTAAGTTAATAAAGAATAAAGTTAATATTATAAGCGGTATTAATAGCAGATATATAGATTTAGTTGTTATTATAGTTATAAGTAATAATATAATGCTCAGTAATATAAATCCTGCAAAAATAGTAAATTCTTTATAGTAAATAAGCGATTCTATGAGGAAGCCGAATGAGTGCGATAACCTTAGGGCCTGGCCGATACCTAAGAAAAGCCTGGATTTCTTTTTACGTTTGAATTCCTCCCATTCTTCTAATGGAGGTGTATAATGGGTTATCATAGGACAAGCAATTGATAGCAGCCTATAATTATGCATGCGTAATCTTTGCGCTAGTTCGATTTCTTCTCCAGCGCAAAGATAAGGATTAAATCCTCCAACTTTTACGAGTGCATCTTTGCGGTATAATGCGCATCCTCCGAGGAAATTTATTTTAGAATTAGATATTTTCATTCGGTAAAGGTTTGTTCGTTCCCCCTTAGGAATATCGTTTTCTAAATACATTTCTTCCCCTCGGCCGCTTACTCCTGCAATGAGATCGTTGCTTCTTAAAAGCTCCAGAGCTTTTTCTACAAAACCCTTTTCTAAAGTCATATCTGCATCAATAAATAAAATAAACTCACCAGATGCAAATTGACTGCCAATATAGCGCCCAGCAGATGGAGAATGTGGCCAATCAGATTTTAAGCGTAATATTTTGACATTGAATCTGTTAGCTACATCTGTAGTTTTGTCTTGCGAATAAGAATCAACGACAATTATTTCTTTATCCGGGATGTCTTTAAGGCAGTAATTCAAGGATTCAAGGCAGCTAGGCAGGTCTAATTCTTCGTTTTTAGCCGGTATTATTACGGATAATTGCATTTTTATATAGTTATAGCTTTTTTAAGCATTGTTGAAAACCAAGTATTTTTTAGTGATAGCTAAATCAGCAAGTAATAGTATAGACCAACTTATTAAGTTTGCGATTGCTACTCCTTTTAGTTGCCAAATTCCGACAAATATAAAACTTAAATATAAATTTATAATTGCAACAGAAGAAATAATAATAAGCTGTTTTCTTAAAGTGCTTTCTGCGCTTTTACCACCAATAATGCTGGCGGGTAAAACAAATAACGTACGTATAAATCCGATTCCGATGAAGTAGGGGATAAGATAAAGCCCCTCATCGTAAAGGCCAGCAAAAAGAAAATGAACAAGTATTTTTGAGAATAAAATATAAAATAATACGGTAATTAGCCCAAAGAGCAAAATGACTTGGAAGGTTTTCTTTAAAGCAGTATTTTTTGATTGGTTAAAATACGGGACAAGCACATGATAAGCAGAATCTTGGATAAACTCAAAAAGTCTCATAACCGAAGCTATAACTGTATATATTGCCAGATCCTTATAAGATAAGGTCTTTCCAATGATAAGTGTACCTGTTTGTAGAAGCAGAATTAGGGCAATACCAATTCCGAAATAAGATAAGCCATTTTTAAAGACATTTTTTGGTATTGATTCCCTTCCATTTTCAATTCTTTTAAGGCAGTAATATTGCGTATAAAAGAAAGCAATTGCCAGGGATATTAGATAAGCCAGGAGTGCTTTTCTTAAGGTTAAGGCTTTTAGTAAATAAATTAAAACTAAGATAACAAAGAAAACAATAAAATTATTTCGAGAAAAGAAGATTGCTAGTTCATATTTCTGTTTCGCACGCAAAAAAGAGGAAAAAATCAATATTAATATAGTTAAAATTATGCACGGTATCAGGAAAATACATGATTTTAACTCTAGATTATAGAAAAAAGTAGCGAATAAAGATCCGATGATTGTAATGCCTAGAGAAAGGAACAAAAATTTCTTTAAAAAACGTTTCCAATCGTAATCTTGAATAGATACTGAGCTTGAAGAAAAAAAACGCACAAATGCATGGTCAATCCCTATAAGTCCTAACAAGGCTCCAAATTCAACCAAAGTTAGCAATAGTCGCCACAAACCCATATCTTCCTTTGTAAGATTGCGTGCCAGAAGTATGGTGCATAATATTTGCAGTAAGGCAACAGATGCTACAATAATAAAGACTCCGGAAATCTTCTTTCGGATCATAAGTAATAAATAGTATAGCATAAAAAATTGATCTTATATATTCTGATCTTTATTTTATTCTTGTGTTTAATGTTTTAGTGGTATAATTAAATTCATGAAAACCATAACTGACTCAAATAAAAAACGATATAGGCTGCGGATTATAATTCCAGCCTTTCCTATGTTCAATATTTATTCGCATAATGCAATACGGACCACGGCTTTAGGTCCTATATGTGTTGCCACTGCTGTAAATGAAATGGAAGGCTGGGATGTCGAGGTTATAGATGAAAATAACCTTCGCCTATATGGTCCTAAAGCAGATTCAATAGGCGCCGACCATGAATTCTTACAGCAATTAAGACCTGCGGATGTTATCGGTTTTTATGGAGGGTTAACCAGTACTGCTCCGAGGATTTATGAGCTGGCACATTTTTATCAAGAAAAGGGAATTGTGACTATTGCCGGAGGGCAGCATTTTGTTGATGAGAATATAAAAGAGGCCCTGTCTTGCGGTATTGATTATGTAGTTGTGGGTGAAGGAGAAGAGACTATTAAGGAACTTTTACGAGCCTTAAAAGGAGAGCAAGACATAGCTAAGGTAAAAGGGATTTCCTATGTTAATGGAACGGAGGTTTTTTCTACCCCTAGAAGAGAACCCATTGCTGATTTTGATAAATTGCCCTTACCTGATTTTTCATTGGTCCGCTATGCAAAAATATCAGTTTATCCTGTTGAAAGGATAAGAGGCTGCGGTATGGATTGTGAATTTTGCACTGTTAAGGGTAAGCCAAGGTGCGCTTCTCCTGAAAGACTGCTTGAACGTATTAGTTTTCTTCTTGAGACAAAAGATGCCCGAACATTCTTTATTGTTGATGATCTTTTCGGGCAGCAAAGAGAAGAGACGATTAGATTCTGTAATATGTTACGGGATTATCAAAAGAATGTTGGCCGAACACTTGATTTGGGTGTTCAGATAAGATTAGATAAGGCAAAAGATACGGAACTGCTTTCGGCTATGCGCCAAGCAAATATTAATTTTGTAGCTATTGGGTTTGAGTCGCCTATTGAAGAAGAATTAAAGGCAATGAACAAACATCTTAAACCCCAAGACATGTTAGAACTTGCAGGGATATACCGTAAGTTTGGATTTTTAATACATGGCATGTTTATTTTTGGTTATCCTATGCGGGAGGGCGTAAGCTTTAAGATGGCGGCAAAAGAGAGGGTAAAGTATTATAAGAGCTTCATCAGAAAAGCCAAGCTTGATACTATTCAAGTTACGCTTCCAGTTCCTTTGCCCGGCACAGAATTAAGGCAAAGACTAGAGCGGCAAAATAGGATTTTTTCGATTAAAGATCTTGGCTGGAAATATTACGATGGTAGTTTTCCTCTTTTTGTACCCGATGAACCGTTGACTCCTCTAGAGGTGCAGTCGTCTGTGAAAAAGATTATGAGTAATCTTTATAGGTTTAAGAATTTGTTTATGGTCGGATTAAATGTTGCTTTTTTGCCGTACTTAATATTTTTTTTACATGATCTTAAGCTTGGTTGGCGCAGATGGTCCAGGTCTTGGCGTAATTATATCGTTCGTTTCGGAGGCTGGATTATAATGAGGGAGTGGACCAAGGCATTTAAAGAAGGTGACTTTCTGCAAAAGCTCCATGCTGCAGAAAAACATTTAAAGAATTAAGAATAATTTAAATACACCAAATGAATGATTTCTCTGTTTTGATTGGCGGGAAAGCCGGTTTTGGCATTGATAAGGCATCAAATGTAATCGGCCGGATTTTAAATCAAACCGGGCGCCGGGTTTATATCTACCGTGATTATCCTTCCCTTATCAGGGGAGGGCACACCTTTTCGATTATCCGTTCATCAAAAAATAAAGTTTCAACCCATCTAAATAAAGTAGAATATATTCTTGCCTTGAATCAAGATACTTTTAATCTTCATAAAGATAAGTTGAGTAATAGTTCAGTAATTATTTATGATTCGGATTCTGTGAAGTTAGAAGGTTTAAGTCCAGAAATAAAAACTTTAGCAGTTCCCGTAACACGAATTATAAAAGAAGAAAATGTTTCTGAAATAATGGGAAATACCTGTATTATCGGTGCATTTATAAAGGCCTGCGGAATAGAATGGAAGGTTTTAGAAAGCGTATTTGGAAAAGAATTTGTCAAAGACATGGATTCAAACTTGAAAGTTGCACTTCGGGGTTATAATGAAGCAAGCGAACTAATAAAGCTAGAACCATTTTCAGAAAATAGCCTTCCTTTGCTTACCGGAAATCAAGCCCTAAGTCTAGGTCTTGTCAAAGGGGGACTAAAAACTTTTATTGCTTATCCTATGACTCCCACGTCTCCAATTTTACACTTTCTTGCAGAACATGCTGATTATTTTAACTTGAAAGTAATCCACCCGGAAAGTGAAATTGGAGTAATTTTAATGGCTTTAGGGTTTTCCTATATGGGAGAAAAAGTGGCTGTGGGAACATCCGGAGGAGGATTTTGTCTGATGACCGAAGGTCTAAGTTTTGCAGGAATGGGTGAGTTGCCCATTGTAATCATAGTCGGCCAGCGGCCAGGCCCGTCTACTGGTTTGCCGACATATTCTGCCCAGACAGAATTGCATTTTGTTTTAAATGCCGGACAAGGCGAGTTTACGCGTTTTATTGTTGCGCCGGGTGATCTAGAGGAGACATATTTCTGGTCTGCCTGGGCAATGAACTTAAGCTCTAAATATCAAATACCGTCAATTATCCTTACAGATAAGAACCTGGGAGAAGGAACATTTAACTTTGATGCCGGCTCTCTGCCGGAAATCAAAGAAGAGATGCCTGTATCATGGAATAGGGAATCTCCCTATAAAAGGTATCAAAATACAGAAAGCGGGGTTTCTCCTTTGGCCCTTGTTCCTACTAAAGACGCTATCATAAAAGTGAATAGCTACGAACATGATGAATTCGGCTTAACTACTGAAGAGCCCAATCAGACGGTATTAATGCAGGATAAGCGTCTGCGTAAAGAAAAGTATTTATCTCGAGAATTAGATAATTTTGAAACTGTCAAAGTTTATGGAAACATTAATTCTTCCACCAGTTTGCTTTGCTGGGGTTCTAACAAGGGCGTGTGTGTTGAGTTAGCCGAAAGATTAGGTTTAAAAGTTATTCAGCCGGTAGTACTTTGTCCGTTTCCGACAAGAAAATTTCAGGATGCAGTAAAAGGGACAAAGAAATTAATCTGCGTAGAAAGTAATGCTACGGGCCAGCTGGCGCTGCTGATCAAAATGTTTGGCTTTGATGTAAATGAGCAGGTATTAAAATACGATGGACGGCCTTTTTCTCTGGATGAATTGGAGAAAAGAATAGAGGGGATTGTGAAATGAGCCAGATTAATCTTGGAACTTATGCTCAAAATACCTGGTGTCCGGGCTGCGGTAATTTTGCTATTCTTAGCGCTATAAAGATGGCGCTAACTGAATTAAATAGTGAGGGGTTACCTTTAGAGAACATCGTTTTAGTTTCAGGGATCGGTTGCCATGCTAAAATAGTAGATTATTTAAATGTAAACAGTTTTTATTCTATTCATGGAAGAGTTGTGCCTGTTGCAGAAGGAATAAAGCTGGCAAACTCTAGTGTTAAGGTAATTGGTTTTGCCGGCGATGGCGACGCCTATGGAGAAGGGCTGGAACATTTGATTTTTGCTGCAAAACGGAATATCGATATAACCATGATAATTCATAATAACCGCGTATACGGCCTGACTACGGGACAATATACGCCTACTTCGCCTTTAGGCTTTAAAGGTCGCTCAACACCTGAAGGAACAAAAGAATCTCCTATTAATCCGCTTGAGCTAATGCTTGCAAGCGGGGCTTCATTTTTGGCCCGTGGGACATCGCGTCATACAGAGCTGCTTAAGGATATTTTTAAGAAAGCTATCCTGCATAAGGGCTTTTCGTTGGTAGATATCTTACAAGTTTGTTTCACCTATTTTAATCTCTATGAATATTACGATAAGCGTGTCTATAATTTAGAAAACCATAATCCTAAGGATTATTCGCAGGCTTTAAATAAAATACGGGAATGGGATTATAATGCCGATAGCCCTATTGCCTTAGGTTTATTATATGAGAAAGATGCTCCTTCTTTCGAGGAGAGATTCATCACCCCGGACCAGAAATCGGTAAATAGGGATTTAAAAATTGAAGAATTCCTAAAAAGTTCTATCTGATTATTTTTTAAAATGGAGGGGAAAAATGTGTAAAACTTGTGGATGTAGAAAGAAGCCGAAGCCTAAATAAATTATTGAGTTTAAGGCTTAGAATCTTTTAAAAAAGAGGCTTTTCTTTAAAACAGGGAAAGCCTCTTTATTGTAAGATTAAGAAATTAATGTTTTAAAAAAGATTTGATGCTATAATTATTTTATGACTAAAAAATTTATTATTCTTATCAGTATTTCAGTTGGGCTTGGCCTTCTGATGAATAGTCTTGGCTTGGATTCTCATCAGTCTCTGGCTATAGCCATATTTTCTACCTCAATTTTAGGTACTTTATTCTTCTGGGATTTCCGTTTAAGTTTTGCTTTACTTGGAACCTCACTCCTTTTAGTTACAAAAACTATTGATCTAGAGCATTTAATTAAATATTCTTCTTTAGAGGTCATACTTTTCCTTGTTGGAATGATGGTCCTGGTAGGGTTGTTAAAGGAAAATGGGCTATTTAATCTGGTATCCCGGGCACTTTTAACTTTTAAGCACATTACTGCGCGTAAGCTTATTATTATTATCTCTATAGTTTCGGCGCTTTTGG
>Ga0247841_10008322_pt1 | contig 14994 bp, 14 predicted proteins | sample LaCruzMarch2015__2_FD_192410 | JGI IMG/M metagenome (GOLD analysis project Ga0247841, IMG submission 192410) | Freshwater microbial communities from meromictic Lake La Cruz, Castile-La Mancha, Spain - LaCruzMarch2015_18m | ecosystem: Environmental > Aquatic > Freshwater > Lake | place: Spain...
CAGTAAGAGCATTGGAAGGAACCATAACAGAAGCGATACCTAAAATAGCTACAATTCCAACGATCACTGATAAAATCTTGTTTCTTTTAAACACTTCGATCCTCCTTAATATTTTTCTTCTTCACGGAGGAAACTATAACATTCCAATGTTAAGATAAGATTAAGGAATCGTTAAGAATAAGTTAAAACGTGTTAAGATTGTGTTAAGTTTCCAGCCGTCTAACTCACTATATTCTTTATCTCGCTTGTTGATTTCGATGATCAGGATAAAATATCCGTTTGGTTCACCAGATAAAGAACCCGGTACAATCCTATCCGATAAGAACAAATACCTTTCATGTTGTATTGTAAGGTTTTTCCGATGGTTAGAGCCCTGCAAACAATTCAGTAGAAAATTTATTTTGCAATTTTCTTTGAAACACAGAACTGGTCTGAATGGAAAGATACTTCTTGCAAATATGCAATACAGTTGCATAATAAATGCATGTGGATTGAAAGAGCTATAGAGCAATCAATAAAAAATGCAATTGATAAGTTTCCAGCTGTCTTGATTACGGGAGCTAGACAGACTGGTAAGACAAGCTTGCTCAAACATATGTTCCCTGAGTATCATTATGTTTCCTTCGACGATCCAATGACAGTATCCAAAGCTGAGAATGCCCCCAAACAATTCTTAGAGGATCTCCCTTATCCGGTAATTTTAGATGAAGTGCAGTATGTGAAGGATTTGTTTCGTTACATCAAAATAGCAATTGATTCTAAAAGTTATCAAACGCATTTTTATCTAACCGGTTCGCAACAATTTACGATGATGCAAAACATTTCTGAATCTTTATCCGGGAGAGTGCTTCTTGTCCAACTACCTACCTTACGGTATGAAGAGCTAAAAAAATCTTTTCCTGACCTCACTATGCCATGTTATTTGTTTCAAGGAGGATATCCTGGCATCTATCACCATAATATCAGCACGGCTCAATGGTATCCTTCCTATGTTTCCAGTTATTTGGAGCGAGATGTCAGAAACATTTTAAATATTAAAGACCTGCGAGATTTTACGGTATTCTTGCAACTCTTAGCCACTCGAAGTGGACAAATTCTCAATCTAACGAGTCTTGCAAGAGATATCGGGAAATCGCCTAACACTGTTAAATCCTGGATATCTGTATTAATTACCTCCGGGATTATCCGGCTTCTGGAGCCATACTATCGAAATCTAGGCAAACGGTTGATCAAATCTCCCAAATTGTATTTTACCGATACGGGTCTTTTATCTTATTTATTAGGAATTAAAAATCAGGAGAGCTTAGTTGTGTCGCCTTTTATCGGAGCTATTTGGGAAACTTACTCCTTTAATACGATCGTTTCCTATTTTCAGAATCTTGGGTTTCTGAATCCACCACTTTGGTTTTGGAGAACTCCTGCTGGAGCTGAGGTAGATTTTGTCATTGAACAAAATAACCAAATCATGCTACTGGAATCAAAATGGAAAGCAAGAGTGGATGTTCATGATGCAGCTGGGTTTGCTAAGTTTAAAGCAGAAATGGTAAGTCATGAGGTTATCTTATCCCAGATCATTGCGCCAGTTCCAGGATTATCCTATATAGCCCCTGATATCATTGTCCATGACCAACTAACGAAAATTGACATGTTATAGGCTGCAGGGATGGTACTTTTCAGTTTCAAAGAATAACCGTTGCGTAATGCCACTTTTTCATTTTAAGCTGGCGTTGATGGGACTACTTTCTCGTGGATGCTAGGATTGTGGAAAGAAAAGAGATTCATTCTGTACTACTCTCTGAAATAATACGTATTGTCATCTCTTGCTTTCCTTCTACAATAATTGCATGAATAAGAGTGTAGTAAAAATAGAAAACATGATTGGTATTATCAAGGACATCTATCCATCCTTACAAGGTATCTACCTTTTTGGATCCTTCCAAACGGTGAGAGAGTGGCCAGATAGTGATGTTGATATTGCTATTTTATTTCCCCATGAGATTGCCAAGAAAGAAACAAATCTTGTTTTCTCTGACTGTAGGATAAAACTGGAAGACTCCCTGGGTAAGGAGGTAGACTTAATCAACGTAAGACTTGTCTCCACGGTATTCCAGTTTCAAATCATAACTACAGGAAGACTCATCCTATGTAGTGACAAAAGAGCGGTGGCAGAATTTGAGATGTTGACTTTATCCTATTACCAAAAATTAAACGAGGAAAGATCAGGTATACTCCAGGAATTTTACAAAACAGGGAAGGCATATAACGTATGAACGATATCGTGATCAACAAGATACAAAGCATCCAACGCTGCTGCGAACGAGCCAGAGAAGAATATTCAAAAAATCCATCCTTATTTTCTACCGATTTTACAGTTCAGGATTCTGCTGTATTAAACATAATCAGAGCTTGCGAACAAGCTATCGATTTGGCTAATCATATCATAAAAGACAACCGATATGGTATACCTACGTCTAGTGCTGAAAGTTTTGAATTACTGGAAAAGAAAAATATTATTTCTGAGGATCTGTCAGAAAAACTGATCAACATGACTAAATTTAGGAATATTGTCATACATTCTTATCAGCAAGTTAAGATAGAAATTGTCAAAAATGTTATCCTATGTGATCTGAATGATTTACTTTCCTTTGCCGAAGAAATCAAAAAACAATTTCTTTAAAAAACAAGCAACCTTTTTGATTTTGTTACCTGGGTACAAAAAATAAATTTTGTCATCTTATCAGATCAGGGTTTAAGAGTTGATTTCTGGAAGAACAGCCCTTTGTGTAGGAGTAAAGGTTAGCTAAAAAACTTCTTGGATTAATTCATATTTGGAATATAATACTTGCAATATGAATTTTATTAATAGAACCAAAGAATTGGAATCATTACGGAAAGAGTTTGGGAGAGAGGGATCTTCTTTATATATTTTGTATGGAAGAAGAAGACTGGGGAAAACAACTTTACTACGAGAATTTTCGAAGTCGATTCCTTCGATTTATTATCTAGCGGACCAATCGCTGGATCGAGAGAACATTCAATCCTTAGCCAGAACTATCGCCCTGAGCTTGAATGAACCGACCTTTGACTCGGTATTTTACCCCACCTGGTATGCTCTTTTTGATTCACTGGATCGTATCCGGCACCATCAAAAGATTTGTTTGATCCTCGATGAATATCCATACCTTTGTGGGTCCAATCCTGCTCTTTCGAGCATTCTGCAAAAACAATGGGACGAACATTGGGAACATGGATCCATCATGGTTGTCCTGAATGGTTCTGCACTTTCCATGATGTACAAGGAAACGCTACAGCCAAACAGCCCTTTATTTGGTCGAAGAACTAGCCAGCTTTGTCTGCAACCTTTTCATTTCTGGGACTCCGCCAAATTCTTTCCCAATTTGAGTACCATAGAGCAAGTGAAAATGTTTTCCATCACGGGAGGAGTTCCTTATTATTGCCATCTTGCCTCTCGATATACAAGCTCCCGGGTAGCATTGACGGAACTAATGCTCACTAGAGACGGGCCATTACGGATGGAACCAAAGTTCTTACTCAAGGAAGAGGTCACCGATCCAAAAACCTATTGGAGTTTACTCTCGGTGATTGGTAAAGGCGCCAATCGGATCAGCGAAATTGCCTCCAAGCTAGGACTGGCTGCAAACCAGCTGACCAGCTATCTGTCTGCTTTGATGGATATGGCCTATATTTACCGGGAAATTCCTATCACCGAGAAAAACCCCGCCAAGAGTAAAAAAGGTCTCTACAAACTTGGGGATCCTTTTTTAAAACTTTGGTTCAGCCAAATCCTTCCTTATGAGAGTTGGATCGAGATGGATAAATCAAAAGCTGTGTGGAACCTCCTGGCTGACAAGTTACCGCTTCACGAATCAATCTGCTTTGAAATGATTTGCAAGGAATATCTGCAGTACCGTGTTTCCCTCCCTCCAGAAATACGAATCGGAAGGTATTGGGACAAAGAAAAAGAAGTAGATGTTTTAGGCATGGATCAGCTAGATCGACTTTATTTTAGCGCAGAGTGTAAATGGCAACAAAAACCAATTGGAATTCAAACCTATCAAGAACTTGAGGAAAAAACGAACCAGCTGACTCTGGCAAAACATCCCGACTTTTCCTATTACCTATTCTCCGGGTATGGATTTACTAAAGAGCTGCAAGAGCTAGCCAAGAAAAATCCTATCCAATTGATTGGGCTGGAAGAGCTATATCAAAGCAGAATTTAAGTGTGCGAAAGGATTATTGTTGTGAGTCAGTTTTTATGGTCATTTCTTTTTGTATTTTCGCACATCATCCTTTTTGGGTAGTGTTACTTTCACTTGATGATTGGAATCCACCGTGTAGCTAAAAACAATCCCTGTGTTACCTTCTTGAGGGTCGGTGGAAACAAAATAGTTTCGAAAGTAGCTAACCCTAACATTTGCAGGGGAAACATCCACCTTAATAAATCCACTGTTTAAGAGGATATCGGCTTTTGGATAAACACCAAAAGCAGTTAGCGATTCTCCTATTTTTTCTGCAGGTTTGGGAATTGTCTGGTAAACAACCGAGTCCACCATTTCTCTGGCGAACAAATGGTCGTGTCCCTGAAAAAATATGGTTACTCCGGCGTCTTTCATGACTTGCTGGATTGGTTTGCCCCAACCGGGACGCTTTTGATCAAACAAGTACTTTCCGTTTATTTCGTATCCTCCCCATTCAAACAACCTGGCAAAAGAAGACCCACCCACGCTAAGACCATTGGAGTGGTGAGCAAAAACAAACTTGTACTTAGCGGTAGATGTTTCTAGTGTCTTTCGGAACCAATCATACTGCGTTTTTCCCAGAGTCCAGTTCCAACCAGCCTTGATTGGATTTCGCTCCAGTGTCGTCATATACCGGTAGTAATCAAGACAAACATACAAGGCGTCTCCCCATTGGAAAGCGTAATAATTTTGGGGTAATCCAACAAAATCTTCTTTGGTTGTATTCCCGGAATAAAACTCATCCGGTTCTGGATTGGGATAATAGGTTTTTCTGGCTAAGGTAGACATCACCGTTAGGTTTTTATCGGTTCCATCCTTATAATAGCCATACTCCCCTTCATGATTTCCGATAGTCAGGAACAGATAGGCACTGCGGGTAACAGAATCTAGATAAGATCTCTGTTGAAAACTGGTTTGTCGGATGTTTTCATAAGGTTGATAGCAAGGATTTGCTGATTGATCGTTAATAAATGTATCCCCCAGATCCAACAAAAAATCAGGCTTAAACTCTGCCATTGTCTGCATGGATTTAGCATAGATCTCTTTGTCGGCTTTATTTAATAAGTGGGAGTCCGACTGAACGACAAACGAGTAAGATGCCCCCAAGCTTCTGGGAGCTTGAAAGGTGTACTCTTTCGTGGTCTTAAATTCTTTATCTGTTGCGGTTTTAAAAAATAGACGGTAATAATATGTTTTGTTTGGCTGGAGATTGTTCATGACGATGACAGCTGGTTTCAGATTGGAAGCTTCCATGTTGTTGCTTTTTTGGTTGTATTCGTTTGTCTTTTCGCCCCATCCCAGACTGACCTGAGCTGTTTGGTTGGCGGTAATATTGGCGGTGACCTGGCTATTGGTGGGAGAACCAAGGACAATGTTGCCATCAAACGAGAAATCAACATATTTCTCGGGACTTTTGGTAGATTGATCCCGGACCAGTCTTACATGATTGTAAATTCGGATTCCATCTCCTTGCGGTCCACGACCTTTCGGGAACTGAGAAGGATCACCCGATTTGGGATCAGACCTTTGGGCACCGGCACCGTGCACATCTGCCCATCCATTCATATATCCGGTTGCTCTGCCAAAACAAAGATAAATAGCAGCTCCCCCCATTCCGTTAGCTGAAATATGGGTGGTTCCAGTCCAGTACCAGGGATAGTCTTTCTGCCCTACTTCATTGTTGATCTGGGTGCAGGAAAAGAGAGGATCAATGGCGGGAGAATCAGTAGCATCAGGATTTCTACCGTAATCTACGATGCTTTGCAATTCTTTTGCATTTGGCAATCTCCAATCGTTATGACCGAGATAGTTTTCTTTGTTTTTCGTTTGGACCCATGCCAAAGCTTCCTGCCAATTGAGTCCTTTGCTATTGTCACTTTTTGACCACATAAGACCTGTTGCTTGATCGGTGATGGTTTGGTACTGGTTATTCACCAATTGGTTGATTCCATATTTTGGATTACCCCTGACGCAAAGAACAAAAAAGGTTTTATCTCCACCGCCTGGTCCAGGAGGACGGGATGGCATTTTTAAACCATATCCTTTGATACGCCCATCGGCAAAGTTAACACCAAAAAGTTTTCCGCCTTCAGAATTCATGGCTTGTCCAGTATAAAGATTGGATGATGCATATTGTGAATCAATAATACGTTCTCCCTTGCTTGTATCGCCATACAAAAACGTAAAATAATTCGTATCAATAAAAGGCTTCGGACTGGCACTATCCGGACCGCTTGGATCGGTTCCCCGAAAGTCAATCAGGGAATAAAGCTCTTTTATCGAGGGTAAGCGCCAATCATTGTATCCCCCAAAATTTTTACTACTGAGAATCTTCGCTTGACCTTGTGCTTTTTCCCAGGTAAGTTTGTCCGTTGCAGTGAGCGATCCATCAAAATTAGTATCGGGACTACTTTGCCAGATAAGACTGGTTACATTATCCAAAACCGTCAGACTATCTTTACTTTTTGTATAAGTTGCCTGGTTTCCTAAAAATTGAGCATCTTGACCATAAAAAGTCTCTCCTACTTTGGGAGCTGAAATTTCCTTATTATTATCAAAACATTTGTCCTGCATGGTATCGACAATGGGATAGGTCAGCGTTGTTTGTGCAATGTTAAAACCAACAAAGGTAGAAAAAAACAGAAACAGTACGATCAAACTTGTTTTCATTTTTTTATTATTCATAGCTATTTGTTATCTCCTGCTTGGGATTGATAAAGCAGATTGCTTGGGGATAGTCTGACAGATTATTTTCATTGATTTCAATAATTTTATACATTAGTTTTTTCCATGGCTTTTACTCTTAACTCAATTGGCATTTTTTCTATGGCATAGCGTAGAGCCGTCCGAGGCATTTTATCTTTATACTTCATCACATAATCAAATACCTCTTCTTGATGAGATTGACTGGACGATTTAAGCATCCAGCCGTAGCCTTTTTGTACTAAGTCGTCGTTGTCCATAAGCAAAATATCAGCAATCTCAAAAATAGTTGGCAAAAATTTGCCGTGTCTAGCCGGAATAATCAATGAAACTGCCGAAGCCCTACGCATCCAGCGGTTCTTCGATTTAGCCCATTTTTTCAAATTCACTAAATATTCTGGGAACATTTCTACAAACGTACCAACCGCGTGATTGCAAAGAGTATCGCAGGATGCCCAGTTGGAAACATAAAGATTAACCCACTTTTCAAAAACCATAAAATCTTCCGTTTTATAACTTTTGTAGATAAGATGCGAAAAATGACAGGCAATAAAAGATTCTTCCATATAGTTTGATTGCCAAAGTTCCTCGCACAAGGCAAACGTTTCTTTTTTGTCCTTTGCTAATACTTCCTTATCATAAGCTTTAGCAATTTTTGTTACCAGTGCCACTTTAACCCCGTACACTTCAACTTTTTCCTTAAAAAAATTCTGTCCAGTGGTTTTAGTATGCAGATCGATATTTTGCTTGAGTTCGTTTCTAATCATATTGATGATCGGTTTCATAATAATTATTTTCTCCAACTCTTACCTTTGTGAGTAATTCCAATCAAGAATCAATTTTTTCATCACTTTATTGTAAAAAATTATGATTTGTTTATCAATTCAATTTCAACCCCATGATGACTATCCAGGCTTCCTATGTCCAACAGGAAACCTAGTCCTCATACTGGTCATGGCGACGCACCCATGCCATTGTCCACGGCAATCCTTCTTCGTCACGCCCTTTGGGCAACAAATCCATGAAATGATAAGTACCGTTCAGCATATCTAAGCCACGAGAATAAGCAGAGTAAGTATGGAACACATCGCCAGTTTCATCACGAAAAAACACGCTAATCCCAGGTAACTCCCCACTCATCTTGGTCTTCTGGTAGTTATATTCTGCGTTGCCAGATTTTACTTGCTCTGGCGAAATCGACACCTGGAAGTCGAAGTTAAAATCACTATCTTCTGACGAGAACCAGGGAAACGTCCAACCCAATCGCTGTTGATAGTCTTTGATCTTCTCATACGGTGCACGGGAGATGGTTACCAAAGTTGCATCGCGATGCGCGAGGTGAATATGGGATCTATCATAGTTGTCAGCCCAAAAAGAGCAGATCGGACAACCTTCAGTCCAGTCTGGATCAAACATAAAGTGATACACGATGAGCTGACTACGGTTGAAAAAAAGATCACTTAACGATTGCTGTCCATCGGGTCCCTTAAATATATACGGCTTTGTCACCTTCACCCAAGGTAACTCTCGTCTAAGCTTAGCTAAATCGTCGCACAATCGAGATATTTCCTTTTCCCTGGCTAGAAGTTCTTTTCGGGCAGAGATCCAGACCTGCTCTGAAACTACGGGATGGTTCGACATATCATTCCTCCTCTATTGCATGTAGTTAGAAAAATAAGGGCAAAAGATATCCAGGTACCGATATCACTTCGAAACATTGAGTAACTTTTCTAAAAGAAGGGTACACCAATACCCACCCTTCCTGCTATTCAGTTTTATGATAACTTTTTTATAATAAATGTAGCCAGGAATGCTTCAAAAATGCTTAAAGGAATTGAATACCACAAAAGCCCAAAAGGGAGGACATTTAAATTCCCGATCACGACCCACATCATCACAAAACCTAAAAACCAGGAAAGGAATGTAGTTTGGATTAGTGAAAATTTCTTGGCAAGAATAAATATAGCGACAGCAAATAAAAGCGACCAAATCCCCCAAAGAGCTCCATTGATTGGTTTTGATGGAAAGATAAGTCCAAGCCCTTGATAGTGCTTTATCCAAAATGATTGCACGAAAATCTGGTTTCTAACAAACTCAGATATGCTGATCCAGATTGTTGCTAAGAAAATAGGTAGGATTACTTTTTTCAGAAGAGTCATCATTCTTTCTCCTTGCATGGTTCAGGATCAAATAGGTCGCAAAAACCTATTGATTGGTCAATCATTTCATTCCCTCGTTTTTCGTTATATACGAATTCTTCGTCTTTTCAATTTTATCAAATTTTCTATTAAAGTCCTAAGAAAAACACTGATTCTCACCGTATTATTATTTTTAAAAAAGTAGCAGGATTGAGATAGGTAGTTAGGAAACTTTCGATATCTTTAATGGTGAGGGTTGAAATATGTTTTAGGTATAAATCGGGATGCATGGGAGCATCAGAGATACCATAATGATCGGTTAGGATGATTTCCATATCTAATCTCCTTAATCATTATCCGAAAGTTGAAAATAAAAAAACGGAGAGACCGGGATTCGAACCCGGGGAGCAATTTTCATCACTCACTCGCTTAGCAGGCGAGTGCCTTCAGCCACTCGGCCATCTCTCCAGTAATTAATAAAAAACTAACGTAAATAAGGTATCGGAATAAAATGAAAATTCAAGAGATAACTAAATTCTCCTCCATTTCTCGTAATTTAGAATCAGAAATGGCCCCCAACTCTACCAAGGATTCATGTAGGTTAGATACTTACGTTACATCATATGGCAATAATGGTTTTTGGCGCAAGGCTCCAAAATCCTTCAAGATCATAATACTTTCGTTCTGTTTCCATAAAAACATGGACAACAACATCACCAAAATCCAGAACCATCCAATTGCTTCGTTCCTCCTGGGCAGGGTACAACAGATGATACTTACTTTTTCGCATATCTTTCTCAACTGCCTCTAAGGTCATCTTAAGCAATGTAGTGTTGTCTACCGTACAAACAATAAAATAATCAGCGATGGATGTGAGCTGAGTTACTTTCAAAATTGTGATTTCGGTAGCTTTCATGCTCTTCAGAGATTCAATAATAATCTCTTTTTTTTCTTCGACTACGTCCAATACTAAGGTCTCTTTCGTTTCGATTGTTCCCTCCAATTATGCATATAATTTATGTTTAAAAATATAAGATTCTACTTCATTCGGGACAAGATACCGAATGGATTTCCCCGCACGAATATTCGCTCTGATCTGGCTCGATGAGATATCAAGGGAAGGTATTTCAATCAGATGAATCTGCTCTTGTGCACTGGGAAGGTTCGAAAGTTTTTCAAAAAAATCTGAAAAGCTATAATTCGGTCTTGTACCAGCAATAAAATTCGCAAGCGCCAAAGTCTCCTGGGGATTTTTCCATTTTAGAATATCTAAAACAGCATCAGCGCCTGTAATAAAATAAAGCTCATACATCTGTTTTGGAAATTCATTCGTAAAAAAAGTGAGTGTATCTACGGTATAACAAGGCTCTTGCCGATCTAATTCAACTCGCGATACAAAAAAATATGGATTCGATTCAATGGCTAAAAGAGTCATATTGTGGCGATGTTCCGGTGAAATGGGCAATTCCTTCACGGTATATCCAGGTTTCCCGGTCGGAACAAAAATGACTTTTTTCAACAAAAACTGTGTCCTGGCACATTCAGCCAGAACCAAATGTCCGTGATGGATTGGATTGAAAGAACCACCCATCAAGCCGATACGAACCTTACTTACTTCTACACCCATTCAAACCTTTTTCCGCCCATCTCAACGGTATCGCCAAGATTGACTTCATACAGCTCCATAATTTTATCCAGATTGTATTTTCGGAATAAACGGTAAATGTAGCGTATGCTTCCGGGATAAGAGAGATCTGTTCCGGTTACAATTCGTTCCAGTCTTTCGCAATGGACAATAAAATGATGATCACATACTTTTTCAATGGTAACTTCGTTCTCACCCAGGGTATAAATCGATTCCGTTTTTACTTCGGGTGGGATATGGGGGATGGTTTGCAGTTCGTTGTAAATATAGAGAAACAAAGGATCCAACCCTTCCTTCTCCAGGCCCGAGATAAAGAAGTAGGGTAAACCCGTTTTTTGTAGCATTTGTTCAAAAAAAGCGATATTTTCTTGTGAATCGAAACCATCAATTTTATTTCCGCAAACAATAGCCCTTCTGCTGGCTAACTCATCGCTATAATTGTGTACTTCTGAGAATAGAATCTGCAAAGTTGATTCCGCTTCTGAACGATCTGTCACATTTAAATCGATTACGTATAAAAGCATTCGACACCGCTCTATGTGGCGTAAAAATTGGAATCCCAAACCTTTCCCGGCAGAGGCCCCTTCAATCAAGCCGGGTATGTCAGCTATCGTGATATTCTTCCCGGGTGATATAGACAGGATGCCAATTTGGGGTGTTAAAGTTGTGAAGGGATAATCTGCAATTTTTGGTTTTGCATTGGTCGTTTGTGCTAATAGTGTCGATTTTCCAGCGTTGGGAAATCCTACGAGACCCACATCCGCGATAATCTTGAGTTCCAGAAATAGATTCTTTTTCTCTCCATTGGCTCCGTTTTCAGCAATACGGGGCGCCTGGTTGAGAGAATTTACAAACGAACTATTCCCTTTCCCCCCTATACCGCCTTTGGCAATTAAAAACGTTGCCCCTTTTTCGCTCAAATCAGCTACAAACCGGTACCTTTTTTTTTCTTCTTCCAAAGAAGCAAGAGGATCTTCGTAAAGTTCATATACAAGGGTACCCAGTGGGACATGAATATACAAATCCTCCCCTGATCTTCCTGTTCGGTTCCCGCCTTCCCCGTTTCTTCCGTTTTCGGCATGGAAGAGCTTTTGGTGGAGAAAATCAGACAAGGAAGCAACGCCTTCTTCGGACAGAAGATACACATCTCCCCCTTTTCCCCCGTGCCCACCATCCGGACCGCCCTTATCAATAAATTTTTCCTTACGAAAACTAATGACTCCAGATCCCCCGGTGCCTGCTTTTATATATATGGCTGCTTCATCAACAAACAATAGCGATTCTCCTTGTAAGAACAAAAAAAATCCCCTCCTCTTGTTATAGAGGGGGGGATTTTAATAAAATAATTGTGTTTAAACGAATTATAAAACCGATACTTTTTTACCGTCCCGGCCCATTCGACCAAATTTGACTTTTCCCTCTTTCAGGGCATAAATTGTATAATCTTTTCCGAGAGCAACGTTAGTGCCAAGGTTTATTACAGTACCGCGCTGTCTAACAATAATTCCACCAGCTTTTACATCCTGTCCATCGTACAGTTTTACACCCAAATATTGGGGATTCGAGTCTCTGCCGTTCGTTCCTGTTGTTTTCTTTCTTCCCATTTTCTTCTCCTAAGTCCTTTTTCTTATCACAATCAGTGAACCTACTATTTTACCAACAATCCTATGAAAGACAAGGATAGCCTTTAATAGGTTATGGTAATGCCCTGTGTGGATGGATTCCATTTTACATCAGCGCCAAACGCTTCTCCTATAAAACGCAATGGAACAAACGTTCTTCCGCCTGTAATTTCTGGAGGTGCCGTTAAAGCTTTTTTCTGACCATTCGCAATTGCAATTTTATTTCCAATTTCGATTAATATGTTTATATCATTCAGCGTGATATTGATGGTTCCTCTCCCAAGTTTTGGCTGCCAATCGATTACAGCACCAAACGCTTCTCCTATAAAACGTAGGGGAACAAGTGTTGAACCATTTCGGATATACGGTGGCGGGTCTACAAGGGACATCCGACCGGAAATGTTTGCATTCTTACTGCCAATTTGCAATTCTATAATGATTTTATCTCTTGTGATTTCAACATGAATCGGAACTTCGGCCACTCCACCATTGGAAGTGATTTTTAAAAGCGAATCATACGATCCTGTACTGATTTTCGTGGCATCTAAAATGAGAGTGATCGTCTTTTTTTGTTCTTTTAATAAAGCACAAGTTTTAGTGGATACTGTAATCCAGGGCAGCTCTTTGCCAAAGGAAACTTGAACATCCAATTTGCCATTTCCTGTGTTTTTAAAAGAAATACTAACTTCCTTTTTTTCACCTTTTTTCATCGAAATATCTAGTTTTCCATCTTTGATCGCATCCGAAACCCACTCCAAAACAGGGGGAGACTCTTTTATGGTTGCGGTAACCGCTATTTCCGTAACCATTGATCCCCAATCCAGAAGGATTTTTCCGCTATAGGTTTTATCTTTTTCAAGCATGGTTGGAATAAGGGATACGGTTCCTTTTTTCTCTTCTCCTGGTTTCAAAATGAATTTCTTTTCCAGTTTTATATTACAAAAATTCGGAATACTTTTTACAGACAAATTGGCCTCTGCTTGCCCCACATTTTTTATTGTAAACGTTTTTTCTTCAAAGGGCGGTTTGTCGATAAATACTTCCCCAAACTCAACGACAGAGGGAGTGCTTTCAATTTTTGGGGCGGCAACTTGAATTCGAACTTCAATCGTTTTATCCCCGCCGTCTGTTTTGATTTGGATCTCATCAGTGTATTCACCCGTCTCTAGCTTATCCGTGAGGGCTGTAACCATTATTTTTATGCTTTCGCTTGAAAACGACTTTTTGTTGAAACTAATCCACTTTGCTTTGGATGAAATTGTCCCTTCGATAGGTCCTTTCACTTTATTCTTAATTTCAATTTCCTCAGTGGCTTTTTGCCCTTGATCCACCGATCCAAAGTCAATGGATGCTTCAGAAACCTGTAGTTGTGGCTTATCAAGTATGGTAAACTGGACTGGGATCGTTTTCGAGATTCCATCGCCTGTAGCTTCAATTGAACCTTTATAGGTTCCAGGAGGTAAACCAGCAGTTTGAATTGTAGCTGTTAGCTTGATCTGTGTTTTTGAGGCTACTTCCTGTGCAGAAGTTTCAATTTTTACAAAGGAATCTTTAGATTTGAAAGTAATTTTCCCAGTTTTATCTCCGCCATTTGAGACTTTTATCTCAACATCTGCAGTTGCTCCCTCTTTAACCATGTTCATATTGACTTGGTTGGGAATAACAGATAAAACAGCTTTAGTGGAAACAGCTTCAGGTTGTCCTAGAGCAGTGTAGGTTGAGTTTTGAATCCCCTTGGGTGTATCAACTATAGCAAACCCTCTCATCAACTCTTTTGCCCATTTTTCATTTATGATGAACTGAGCTGTTTGGGTGCCATCTCCAGATAGGTTAAAATCTTTTCCGTCTCGCAGTAAGAATCGATGAATCTTTTCACCATTCTGTCCAGCGTAATATGTAAAATCCTCACTAATAATAAGACTTAAAACACCACCGGAAGGAATTTTTGTGTAATTTGCGGATAAAGTAATAATATTTCCCTCGATTTTTCCGGACAATTCAATACTTATGTCAGTCTTCATACCTTTTTGTTTGCTGATTTCACTCTTAACATTACCGGCTTCAATTCTACCATCTGTGTTATTAGCTTGTTTTGAATTAACATAAACAGAAGGCCAGTATCGAAGACCGTATTTAGCACCTCGCTTATCTGCATAATCAAGACCCAGCTCATCTCCCTGAGTCATATGTTCTTTGAGATAGATGAATTCTTTTCCATTGGATTCTTCAAATAATTCATCTAAAGATCGGTTAGCAGCAGCACATGGACCACACCAGTGCTGTGTAAAAAGTTCAACAATTACCATCTTCTTTGCACTAGCAGCCAGGACTGGTTTGTTGATCAATGCTAGGGATACACCATTCAATATAAGAACCGAAGAAATAATCATGACAAAAAGTTTTTTCATAATTTTTTGCTCCAATCAAGGTAAAAATGTTTGTAAATTATATCACATCGCTCATGAAAGATAACACTATTTAACAAAAATCATTCAAAAACCCCCTTTCAGTTTAATAAAAGGGGGTATCGATCTTTTTTTTACCTTTTTATTTGATAAAGCTCGCTATGGCTGGTTCGGCATCTTTGACAACATCATCAATGCTTTCCTTAAAAACAATCTTTAAGT
>Ga0247841_10008324_pt1 | contig 14990 bp, 3 predicted proteins | sample LaCruzMarch2015__2_FD_192410 | JGI IMG/M metagenome (GOLD analysis project Ga0247841, IMG submission 192410) | Freshwater microbial communities from meromictic Lake La Cruz, Castile-La Mancha, Spain - LaCruzMarch2015_18m | ecosystem: Environmental > Aquatic > Freshwater > Lake | place: Spain...
ATGCATAGCCAAGACCATGACATGGATCGTTTGTTGCGCGACGCCTATGCGCGCTTGCGCACCCAGCCGTCCGCGATGCCCGCCGCACCGCCGCGCGATGAGTATTACCTGATCGGCCGCGTGCTGGAAGGCAGCGCGACAGAGGCCGAGCGCGCCGCCCTTGCACAGCGTGCCGCCGCCGACCCGGACATTGCCGCTATTCTGCGTAATGCCGCCGCCGTGCGCCCGCCGCCACCGCACCGCGTGCGCATATGGCAAAACGCGTCATGGTTGCTGCGCTGCGCCGCATGCCTGCTGCTGTCCGTGTCGTTGTATTTCGTCACGGCCCATTTCGCCGCGCGGCGCACGGCGCCCCTGCCCTATCCGGCGCCAGATGCCGGCCGCACGCCGTTGCTGGAACTGCGCGGCGCGCCCACCAATGCCGCGCCCACGACCAATGATCTTGTGCATGCCACGCCCACGCCGCCTGCACCCATCGTCATTCAGACCCGCAGCATGGATCTCAGCAACAGTGTGCTGCGCGACCTCGTCCTGTACGACGCATCCCACGCCGTCGTGGTCGGCATTGACGACTACGATCCTGCCCGCACCGGCTTTGCCCCGCTGCATTGCGCCGCCGCCGACGCCAAGTTGCTGGCCGCCAAACTCGATGAATTTCGCCTGAGCGGCACGACCCTCCTGCTCAACAGCAATGCCACCCGCCAGGCAATTCTTACTGCGCTCCAGCGCGCCATTACCAAGGCGGGCCGCAATGGCGCCGTCCTGCTGTATTTCGCCGGGCATGGCCACCGCCACGCCGACGGCGAGCGCGAAGTCGGTTTTCTCATTCCGTGGGATGGCGCGCTCCAGCGCGCCGACTTGTTTGCGCGCAACATTCAGCTCACCGAAATCAAACGCCTGGCGCGGCAACACGGCGTCAAACATTTTTACATTGTCCTGGATGCCTGCTACAGCGGCTTGATCTGCTTTCGCGGCGCCGCGGACGTTGGCATGCAAGCCCCCGATTTTTTCTACCTGAAAGAACTCTCGCTCAAGCCCGTCATTCAAGTCCTCGCCGCCGCCGGGCGCGACACGCCCACGGTCGACGGCCTGTTCACCAAGGCCTTTGTTGCCGCACTCGACCGCGGCAAATCGCGCGGCTTCGTCACCGCGCGCGAAATTGATCGCTATGTCAGCAAACAGGTGACGCAGCAGGCCCGCCGCACCTATGCCTTTGAGCAAACGCCCGTGGCCGGCAAGCTCGAACCCAGTGTCGGCGAGTATGTCTTCGTCAGCAAAACCCAAGCGCCGGTAACCTATGCCGAGCCCGGCCTGGCCTGTGTCGCGTCGTATCGCCTGCCGGTTGCGTCGAATATGAAAATCACCTGCAGCGACATTAACGACGATGGCAAACTTGAGTTTGTCGGGGTCAATTCCAATGTCGTGACCATCTTTGATCGCGCCGGCGCCACCATTGCCGCGCGCCCCTTTGATGCCCCGGTCAGCCTGACGATGGTCAAAGACACGGATGGCGACGGCTTTGCGGAAATCGGCGTCAGCTACAACGACGCCACCAATATTTATGCCGCCGTGCTCGATCCGTGGTTGCACGACCTGCGCCAGTTCACCCGGCCCGGCAGCCTTAAAGGAAATTTCAGCGAACTTGCTCTGTTTGATGTGCGCGACCTCAACGGCGATTTCGCGCGCGAGGCGATCTGCTTTGTCAATACCGGCTATGCCGGCACGCCGCGCGGCGTGAGCGTCTTCGATTATGATTCCGGCCGCTTGCTCTGGCATCGCGAGACGGTCGCCGGCTCACCGCTGTTGGAGACGGTCATGTTTGACCATGATCGCGGCTCGCCCGATCTCCTCATGCTGCTCGGCTCGCAGGCGGTCAACAACCTGACCAAAGGGCCCGACGGTCTGGACGACATGCATTCGTATGTATGGCTGCTGGATGCGCAGGGCCGGCCGCGCTGGCGCAAAACCTGTGGCGGCCCGTACACCAGTGCCTATACCAGTTTTGTCGATCTCGACCGCAATGGCGTCAATGAAGTGTTGATCTACCTGCGCGCCAGCTATGAATATGCCAAGAACGATGTCGGCGATCTGCTGTTGCTTGACCAAAACGGGCGCCGCTTGCGCGCGTACCCCAGCAAGTATTCCGTGCAGAGCATTTGCATTTCGCCCAACTACACCGAGCACACGCTGGACATGTTGGTGGCCTTCCGCAACGGCACGCTGGTGCAGCTCGACCCGGAACTGCACCAAAAGCGCGTGCTAACCTTTCCCTGCCCGCCCGGCCGCAGCCCCATGCCTTCAATCAAGGGCCTGATGAGCACGCGCTACGGCGATTTCATCGCGCTGCTGTATTATGAGGAAGACCGCCTGGTGAAGCACCCCAGTGGCGATACCAATCGAAATCTGACGGATATCTGGAATGCCCGGTTGCAACTGCTCGACCGGCAGACGCTCGCGCCGCGCCACACGGTCGCACTCGAGACCGCCAATCCCGTCCGCTTCCACAACGCCAACTATCCGATCCAGGTGCGCCTTGCCGACATTGACATTGACGGCGAGGACGAACTGGTCGTCACGCGCGAAGACCGCATGGACCTCTACAAGCTGCGCCTGCCCGACGCCGCCGAGTAACGCCAGCTCTTTTTTGCCACGAAGGCCGATGAATTAGGTGTTAGGGCAGAGCGGCTGCCGCGCAGGTTATCTTTTCTGGTTCTTCAGGGATGTTCGTGGGGAAAAACGGCTGAAATGCGGCAGCGAACCCGAAACCCCACTCCAAATGCGACACACGACCAGCACTATAGAAGGCACGGCCATAGCCGGTTTGCCAAGGAAGCGCATCTGGAATCCCCCTTTCGTAAAGGGGGTGACGCACGCCGCGTGCGTTGGGGGATTTCGCTGCTCTGCCGTCCCCCTTTGGAAAAGGGGGTGGCCGCGTTGCGCGGTTGGGGGATTTTTTTTGCTGCTTCTTCGCTAGTAACTGTCCTAGGTCATGCCAAGTGTGGCCACGCCGCCCGGCGTGGATGCTGCCACTGCAACTTCTGCCTGCATACATTCACGCGCTACGCACCAATGGGCCGCTTAAGTTTAAAATACGCGCCAGGCACAACCGGCGGCGCATGCGGCAGGTCGCTGCTGCTGGAGACACCGCGTGGCATACGGATGGTTCATATGTCACGTTACCGGGATTCTACTGCTATCTTCGCAGGGGGCGGGCCCCAATGCAATCTCAGTCCAAATCTGGTAGATCCTCATCAACAATTAGCCAGCGGAGCCACGCGCCGAGTTCGTCCGGCCCAATAACGGCATGTGGCTCACGCAACTTGCCCTGGTAAGACTTGCCCACCTTGCTTTTGCCTGTCAGCCGCGCGGTCATAAGGTACTCCCTCGTCTCGCTGTCATTATCGTTCGTCATAATCAGGCAGGCAAGGAGCTTGTCTTGCTGTGCTAGGTAGCCATTCCCGTTTGCGAGATATCTCGTTTCGATCAGCGTCAACTGCAGGTTCTGCTGCTTGATAACTATCTTCATCTTGGCCGTACGACCAGCAGCCGTGACGGTGCCTGCTCCTTTGAGACTGGTGCCCTTTCGTGCCAGCACGACGGTGCTCATGTGGCCGTTCAGCCACAGTTCTGCGCAGGCGGCATCAGGCGGCGTAGCACTCAACACTCCACGCAGAGCAACGACACGCTTGATCAATCCCTTGTGGTTGTTTAGACGTTCCGAGAGTACGAGTTTCGACGCCGTGCAAGTGGAGTTCGGTTGCGTCGGGGCAGTCGCAGCAGCAAATGCTGTCCTACCCGCCGCATTGCTGCACGCCACGGCGAAGCCACTGTTTGCTGCAACACCGTAGGTGCCGCAAAGCGTCTTCCGATAGGTGCCGCCGCCTTGGGGCGTCAGCAGACGCACAACACCGCCCTGCCCCACTGACGAGATTGGCCGGGTGTCATGGGTGATGCACAGGTAGCCCGCCGTGCCACTCATGCCAATCGCTCCCGGTTCGACGAACGACGCATAGACCAAGCCGTGCTCGATAGTGCAGAAAACACCCGAGGGACGGCCAGGGGGCAGCGCATCACCGCTCTCCTGTGTCACTTGACACGACATGTTGCTTGTGGCCAAGACGGTGAACGTGGACGCGCTGCCTCCAGCCTCGCTTGCCTCGATGTAGAACTCCTCGTTCTTACCATCCACGCCATGGTGTTGCACGCGCACGCCGTTGCGATGATCAGTATCAGCAAACTCATGTACGATGAGTGCCACAGTGAAGGCCGATACAGGATTGGTCGTGACGATAATTATGATCTGGCCTGCGCCTGGCATCCCCGAGGCGATCACACCGTTGTCCATATTGTCCACCATAACACCGTTCAAGACGCCTACGCGATGGCCCGCTTGATCCGATACGCAGATGTCTGTGCCGTATGGTGATGAGAAGACGATTTCGTGTGCAACATTGCCGACAGCCTTGTTCCGGGTGCCTTGCACCACCTCTCCTGCCAGAGCAGGGTCTGTGCCGGTTATCAGCTTGAAGATGGCAGGAGCGCACTCGGCGGGCAACATCAAGTGGGACGCGTTGTGCCTAACAGGCGTATAGACCACCGCGGGCGCCGCCGTGCCGTTGGCCTTGATTGCGGTGCTCGCCGCGAGCACGGTACCATCTCCGGCATTGGCGAACGTGTCTTCGTCATCTTGATACCGCGAGCGTTCTCTGTCATAGGGCATCCCATCGAGCAGCCACTCGTTTTCCGTCTCGGCCTGCCACTGACCTGCAACGGTGCGGTTGCCGCGTGAATTCTGCCAGTATTCTGTGAACATACCAGCAACGGCGACTTGCGCACGTGTGCGCAAGTCGTCCGAAGCGAAAATTGTGATGCGAGGGCATCTGGCCAGCAGCGCATCAACGCCAATCTGTGCATTCAGTTGTGTAAGCCATTCGTTGATATTATCGCTGTGCTCACCAGCAGTGCTGACATCTGTCATCTCGGCTATCGGCCGTGCCGCAACGCCTGTCACGGCATACAAGTTGTTCGCTGCGGGCGTATAGGTCAGATAGGTATCCACCGACAGGAGGTCGCTTATGCTCGGGCAATACCGATGCAGAAAGTAGCAGAATGGCTTGCTATGATAATCACTCCTCTCATGAAGATCCCTCAGCGGTTCGATGAAAGAAGCATTGACAGCAATGGCGCTGAACACCCCGTTGACGCTCGCGGGGGGTGCTAAAAGGCCTTGCGTTTGCATGTAAAACGCATCAGCGCATCCTTGGTTCGGTGTTCCCAGCATCAGCAGCATGTAGATGTCGGCGCAGCCTAGTTCCTGGATTGCAGCCCGCGCAACAAGCCCGCCCATGCTATGAGCAATAACAATGACTTTCTGCTGTCCTGTCGCCCGCTGCACCATCGCAATTGTGTTTGTCAGGTAATGGGCGGAGAATGAGCAAGGCTGACGCCAATCGTATAAACACACATATGGTGATGGATAGCCGCCATTCACAAACACCTCAATCAGCTCAACAAAGGGATTGTAGTTCCAGATCGGCACCGGCAAGCCAATAGCGTTAAGATCGATGACTCCAGGCCAGCCAGCCCAGATGAGTTTGTCTTGGGAGATTGGACTCACTTGCCTTTTGTAGAGGTCACCATCGGAGCCCATAATGCCATGCACCAAGATAATGGGCAGTGTCGCCGGATCAGTCTCCGCATTGACTACGATTAAAGAGGACTTCACGGCGCTCGCCGTGCCGTTGCGTATCGTCAGCTTGGCTGAGTAACTGCCCGGAGTGGTATAAACATGGCTTGGATGCTGTTCGCTCGAACGCGGTGTTCCATCGCCAAAGTCCCACTCCCATGCATTGGGTGTCCCACGGGAAGTGTCTCTGAACTGGCTTGTGAGCAGGACGCTGCCTGCTTCAGGTGTGGCGGTGAAATCGGCCGCGAGTGACGCATCAGGCGTCGTGGTGTATTTGTACAGAGCCGCGTCGCTGTCTCCACCAATGAAGTAGAGGGCTCCCCCTACTGCCGCAAACTGGCGTGGATTCAGTCCGACAACGGGCTGCCACTCGAGCGCTGGCTGATAATCATAGACTAACTGAGTGCCAGCCTCTGATCCGTCGCTGACAAAGAGCTCCCTGCCCTCGTAGGCGGTGGCGGCCAGGAAGAGTCTCCCATCAAAGGACGTCAGGCAGCTTGGCTGGCTGCTATGGCCGCCAAATCCGCCGTAGATATCCTTCACAAGCGCCACCTCACCTCGCTCAACGTCGTATTTCCACAGTTCCTCGTCACCCGTACAGTCGTCATGATATCCAGGGAATATGAGCATTCCGTTGAAGGCTATCAACTCTTCCGAATGGCTCGTCGCAGGAACAACAGCAGGAACACTGACTTGCAAACCGTCCGTGACGTAGAGACCTTCGCTGGTACGGAAGTAGACTTGCCCATCGCACTCCACGAAAGCCCCAATTGTGCCGAAAGCTCCCAGATGACCACCGCCCAGCGAATCAAGGCTCTGCTTGTTGCTGTGGACCATATACAATTGTCCGCCGATGCTGAGCATACGGTCAACATGCAGAATGTCTAGAGACGCGCACATGCTCGTGGCCGGGTCATAGACATAGGCACAGGCGTCAGACCCATTGGCAACAAAGTAGATTTTGCCATTGTGAGCGCAAAGCCCATGCAAACTATCATCACTCGGAGGCGCTATATCAGTGAGTGGGTAAGTCCCTATCTCTGTTCCGTCAGTTCTCCACAATTCCCTGCCAGTTCCATCGACATACGCTGTGAAGTACACGACCTGTCCCACGGTCACCAGATCACGCGGATTACTCGAACTAGCAGAGCTCGCGATATCCTTGATCATGTAGGTACCGTACTCTGTGCCATCGCTGCGCCACAGCTCTATACCGTGAACACCGTCGTCTGCCGAAAACAAGAGAATCCCATTGAAGTCCGTCAAGTTCGCGGGTGAGGAATCCTTCATGCCAGGGTTGATGTCCTTCACCATAGCAGTGCCCGCTGCATTCCCATCGGTCTTCCATAGCTCACAACCCTTCAGCTCTGTCTGATCTCTCACGAAACGCCCTGCCGTGTCTGAAAGCGTGAAGAACAACGTGTTACCGACAGCAGTTAGGTGCGCCACTCTGGTGTCCGTCATACGGATCACGGAATCGTCAGATACACGAGTGATGGTGGTCTGGTCGGAAGCACTTGCGCCGGACGCGCTGCTTGCATAGACGGTCACCTGATTTGGTCCGTTCTGCAATGCAAATGCCGGTGATCTCCAGTTAGGCAGGGCATCAAACTCCAGAAGGCTGGTGATCGTACCATAGTGTTTCACCTCCAGCCGCATCTTGCCTACAGCGTTGTAGCTGTAGCCATGTGCCTCAATGCTCTCGGTGTTGCGCGGCACACCACTCGGACAGATCATCGTCACTCCACACGCATCGCGCTCATTGACAGTGAAAGCAGTCGGTGTCGAGTATTCGCTGAACGCCCCCGCGTCGTCATGATAACGCACACGCCAGTAATATCGCTGGCCGTACTGAAGAGCACCTTTGGGCACGGCACACGACTGCGCCTCGCCCTGCCATAGCCAGACAGCATGCTGACAGTCGCTGTCCGAGAAGATATCCCAGTAACTGTGGGACATGTTGTCCTTATCTGGATCTGCAAACGCGGAAGCGATCAGCGTTGGCGTGACAGGAACGTTCTGCGCATCGTTGGCGGGCGAGATGTTCTGGGGCGTGGCCGGTGGGCGTGTGCCCGTGAAGTTGACGGAGGATGCGTCGTTGACGACGGACTGGCGATCCGCGTGCGGGGGAACAAAGCTGTAACCGCTCTTCGCAGGGGTAATCCGTCCGCTCCAGTTGTAGGGTACTTCACACAGGTACTGGCCGTTAGCATCGGTCGCCGCTGCTCCACCGCCATCGCTGAAACTGAGCGTGGTGCCCGCCAGTGCTGCCCCTTTGCCCGTGCGCGCACTGCCGGAGACGACCGGTCCGCGTTGGGTGGTAGCCCGCACATAAAATCTAACCGGAGCCAGTTCACCGCTGCCGGCTATGACGAAGGTTGCGTTTTCGGGGGCACCGACACTGCCAACAGCAGAATACGTCACGGTAAAATCATCATAGGAACCTGCTGTGATGCTGGATGCCAAGCCGCCAACGCTGAAATTGGCACTGCCAGATGTACGTGCCACGGTCAGTCCGCTTGCGGTAGTGCCTGTTATTGACACACGCAGCGTGGCTGACTTCGCCGTGTTGCGCGGTGCAGAGCCAAGATCGTAGGGCGACCCGCTGCTGCCGCTGCCCGTTGCGCCGCTTACGAGTGATACGGATGCAACTGGAATGGCTCGCGCATACCCAGAGTCCGGATTGCTGTAGCCACTCCAGTCGGCAGCGTTACCTGCCTTAACCCAATAATAGTATATTTGGCCGGGAACTGCGGACGCGTCATCATAGGCAAGACCGGTCAGTTCCTGAATCGGTGACGAAACACTGCTGTTGTTACTGGTGCTCCGATACAATCTGTATCCGGTAGCACGCGTACTGGCCGACCAAGAAATGTGAATCTTATCGGTGTACGTGCCATCGCTGGCGGCCACGCCCGTAGGTGCCGGAGGCACATCAAGCACAGGCGTGGCCCTGACATAAAATGAGATTGATTGTAATGGCCCGCCACCGTCGTCGATAGTGAACGTTGCATTCTCAGCTACGTTGGGCGTACTGTTCGCACTGTAGGAAACCGCGAAATCATCATAACTCCCTGCACCGATCCCAGATGCCAATCCGCTCGTGGAAAAGTTGGCACTGCCACTAACCCGCGAGCACGTGAGTCCACTTACTGCCAGACCAGATATATTCAGACGCAGCGTGGCAGCACCGCTACTAGCGTGAGGTATGCCACCCATATTGAATGGGTTGCCAGACGAGCCACTTCCACTGGCGCCACCGCCAACCGTGACAGTGCCAACGGGTGTCGGTGTGCTGTATACCGCTTTGGCAGTGCGGTTGGCATTCATCGTGACAGACAGGGCAGTATTGGCGCCTTGGTTTGCTCCATCGAGGTCCCAGTATGAGAAGGTATTGCCGCTAGCGGTGGCTGGTGCCGTCAGCGTTACGGACGTCCCGCTATTGTAGGTCCGAGACATAGGTGTTGAACCATTGCCCTGGCCGTCGTTGTCAGTGCGCGTTAGCGTGATACCGACGCCACTGTTAGGATTGTCAGACTGCACCAGGAGAGTACTGGTTTGCACGGCGCCCGGGCTGTAGATAGCAACCAGGAAAGTGCAATCATTGATGCGATATGTAATTGTGCGTTGACCGGTTGGATATGTAGTAATGTAGTCAGACCAAGTCTCCCAATGATGAAATGCTGTGCCATCAGGAGCAGCCGTACTTGCAGTTGCAGACAGAGTTGTGTTCGGGTTGTAGTCACGCCTCATGAACGATGTCCCACCTGGCGTTGTGCCTCCGCCCAAGCCGTTTACGTCATTTGGTGTGACGTCAATCCACACTTCTACAGCTGATGCAACTATGTCTTCCCTGTCTTTGGCTGCCTTGAACAGGCCGCTGCAAAAGCCCAACTTCTGCAGAGTAGGCACGACCAGTTTCGTTTGGTGCGCAGCACCCTCCTCCATGATAAGAGCTGCCGAGAGAACTAGTACGCTCAGACTCATTCCGCCAAGTTGCATGCATGCACCCATGTGGTTACCTCTATTCAATGTGTGAATGTGTCTGCAAGCTCTGAAGCCGAAGACAACCGTGGGTCAAAACAATTGCAGCTTCGTGCGTGCTTCTTCCACTGCTGCCGAATTCGAGATGCACTGGTGTGATACCGCCGGTGACAGGGATTATCATTCTTTCGCGCTTGCCGTTGCTCACCCTATGAGCAGTGACTACGTGAAGCCCTTTTGTTCTGGCTGAATATGTATCCAGCAAGAGATCAACGCCAGAGAATGATCCGCTGCAAGTTATTAGAAGCCAGTTGGAGAGAATTGTGCCGTATTCTGTGATACCATCCACAGCCACACTTGTCGCAATACATGCCTTGGCACTATCGATTCGAGCTACAGCGTAACCGTTATTGCTCTCCACGACGACCCCTGGCAAAGGCAAAGAGGACGGCGCTATTACATACTTTGTTCCTGCAAAGAGGCGTGAGGAGCAGAGCGTGTAAATGAAATCTTGCGTTTTGATCACGGACAGAAAACGAGCCATGCGGCGCGGCGTGAGAATTTCTGTAAGGAACAAAGCTTGATCAGTGCCGCCACCGACATAGACAAGCGGGGCGTCAGGCGGCACGAGGCGGTTGAGCCACCCTGCGAGGGGAACACCTCGTTCGGCATAGGCTGTGCGCGCGTAGTGGTGGATACGTATTGCGCCCATAGCCGTGCTGACACACAGCCCTGCCGCCAAGACCACACCAAGAAGCGCGGGATGAATACGTAGAATGCTAATTTGCGCAAAGAGCCATATTATGAGAAATGTGCCGGCCATGAGACTTGTTATTACCCCCGGCCGCGCCAGTGAGTACCACGCACAAATGTCAATGCCATTCTCGTCAATACGCAGTTGAGTGATGAATGGAACACATGCAAGGACCAATAACAAGGCACACCAACAGAATATCGCAATGTGACGTTGCTGTAAAATGCCCGCTGGCAGCGTCAACGTCACGGCCCAGAGTGCAGGCAAGAAGGCCAGATAATAGCGCGTCGAAACATCGCGGGAAAGCAAATTCACATTTCGCACTGCTTCGTAGACCGTGACGCCAACTAAAAGAGCCACCGCAAGAGCAAATACAAGAACAGTCGCCGTGCGCTGAGTGCCAGATAGTTGCAGGCGGCAGCGCGGGTCGCAGACAGCCACTGCAAGCAGAACAACAGGCACGACGCCAGAGGCCCATAGCAGTGCCACAAACTGTAAAGCAAAACACTTGAGATACTCCAAACAGCTGGGACTGGCTGTAACCGCAATCTTGAGCATGCGCCAGTAGTGCAGTCCGGCATCCTGTGTGGCCAGACCCGCGATCACGATAGCCATCGTAGCTGCTGCAATTATGCAACGCCACCACGGCATCGCAGTTCGCGTCAAGGCGCTACATTTCAAGAACACACAGGCCACTACAGCGGTAGGGACGAGGATCAATATTTGTTGTTTAACGAGATAGGCTATTACGAATGCTGCTGCACACAGTATCGCACGCCACAATGAGTATTTATAGATCAGTGACACCATGCTCCAGAACGCCAGACTGAATGCAAGCGCAAACATCCCCTCCGGCAGCGCAGCACTTCCATAGAGTCGCCCCGGCATGACCCACGCACATAACGCGACCAGCACCGGCACATACCAATGTTGGCGTCTTCCTGATTCACGCAACACTACCATCGCGCCAACCAACCAAACAAGGCCAGCACATGAGAACATCAGGTGATTGAATGACTGCAATGCGTGGTAAACATGGATCACATCATTGCTTTGATGGAAAAACAGACTGGCGACCATTGCATAGAGCACGCGCAGGGATGGGATTATGTGTTGTTCGTAGATAAACATGTTGCTCTCGTGAAATGATCGCGCGAGCGACAGATAGTACTTCTCATCAAAGAAGAACCACGGGTACCGTATGGTACAGAACCGCCCAAAGACGTACCACGACACAATCGCACACACCACCCCCGCTAGAAGTGGCCATCCGGCATTCCAGAGGCGCGCCATTTTAGTGTCATGCATGGTCTTTGCCGTGTTTCCGCACAGAAACTTCTGTTTTGTTGCTGAATTGCGGCCAAAGGGCAGTTCGTCTGTTTGGCCGCAGGTCACCGGGGCGCGATGGCAGACTTGCCGCGTGTGGTTTGTCGGCCCTGCCTGCGCATGGCCGCCGCGACCAGACCCTTGTGATGCCTTCTTTGCCACCTTCTTTCATCCGCTCTATTTGCCAGTGATCGGCAAGCGTTTGACCGCGCCGTCTGTCGTGTAGTAAAACACCGAGTTCTCCGCAGTCTTGAGCTTGATCGCAGGAGCTACCATCTTAGTCCCCTTGCTCACATCGCTGCCGGCCACGACACTGTTGCGCATGCTAATTGCCTTGATTAGCAGAAAGCCACTGCGCGTAGACATGTTGGTGGTGATTGCGCCTTCCGGCATGCCGGCGAGAATGCGCGCGCCGTCAATCTGATTGGCTATCAGCGTGCCAAAGCCATCCCTGGCGCACACAGTTCCAATCAGTGTCCCCTTGGCCATGGCGATGGTGCCGGCGCTGCCAACGATGATGTTGCTGACCACCGCGCCTTTGCCGGTGAACTTCAGGCTTCTGACTGCATGGCCGCGCTGTTCGTATTGCACTACATTCGCACCAATCGCCGTGCTCTTGCCATCGCTGTCAATGTGCACAACGCGTAGTTCAAGCGTACCATCGCCTCCGGCTTTATTTTTCATCACCTTGAGAATCAGTTTTCCCTGCGCAGTGCCGTTCGAGACAGTCACGTTCTGCCCGTCGAAGTGCAGCGAGGCGCTGGCCTTTGTCACCCCTGAGTAAATGATGTCAACCACATCGCCGTCTTCGTCCTCAAAGCGGAACGGCTTCTTGGCAGTGATCCCTTTGGCCGGTGGGCCGATTGTAATTGCCAGCAGCTGCGTCTCCATGCCAAAGGCGTTCATCGCAACAAAAGGAATATACCATTGCTGCCCTTGGGTGCCGAACGCCGGCACAAGTGTGAACTGCCATGTATTAGTGTCGAAGTAGCAGGTCGCGTCAATAGCCGGCGGCGGTTGCACAATTTCTGTCACGGGGCCCCGCGCGCGCAGTTGCAGACGGACAATCTGGTGTTCACGCACCACGCGATGCCCCATGTCTTCCAAAGCGGGCAGGTCGTTTGTCGTGCCACGCCAGATAATCATCGTGTCGTTGGTCACGTAGTTCCACAAATTGCTGGCAAATACATGAATGAGATTGGTTCCTTCACACACGTCCAGAATATCGGCCCGCCAATTGTAATCGCCGCGCACTACCGGTCCGATCGTCGCTGTCGTATCATTAGACCAGTACATGCTGCCCGCGACGTGCTGATTGTTGATTCCGCCAATAGTGCACAGGGTCCGGTGATGATCAACTCGCACGAGCGTCCCGTTAGTGATGTCGACAGACGGCGGAAGTGCCGGCAGCACTGTAATGACATTGGACTTGATCATAGTGCTGTAGCCCCCCAATCCTGCGACTGTCAGCTTCACACTATGCAGGCCTGCCTGCGAGTATTCCCATCGCACCACTTTGCCTGTGGTCGCAAGAACGCTGCCACCATCATTGTGGAAATCCCACGTGCGGTTGGTGACGTTCCCCGTACTCAAATCGGTGAAGGAGACGGAAAGCGGCTGCATTCCCGATGTTGGCGTCGCGCTGAACGCCGCACTCGGCGGCGTTGCTTCCGTGGTGAAACGCCACAGCACTCCCCGCATCGTCGCCGCCGTCGTCACGATGTCGATCCGCCAGTAATACGTTGTGTTTGATGAAAGTATACCCGGCGTATACTCCGTGTTGCTTACACTGCCTTGATACTCCGGCGACAGTGGCGTTGCGTTCGTCACGCCAGCCGCCGTCACGCCCAAATACACGGCGTAACTCTCCGCCGTGGTTGCGCATGACCAGCGTAGCATTGGCGCCACCGGCACACCCACGGCGCCATTGGCCGGCTCCGGATTGTATGCCTGCATACGCCTCACAATCGGCCCGTCGCCGTCCGGGTCGTTCGGCCCGTCACTGATCCCATCGAAATCGCTGTCCGGATTCGACGCGTCCGTCTCGTCCGCATCAAGCTGCCAGCCGTCCTTGGGATGGATATCGCCGCCTTCGCTCGCCCAATCCAGATTCTCCTCCTTGTCCGAGAGGCCGTCGTTGTCGTCATCCAGATCGTTCATCGCCGCATTGGCGTTGTAGTTGAACCCCTTATTCGGGTTCGTCAGCCAGTCGGGGTCGGCGGCATCCTCGTCATAGTCGGTCGGGCTGCCCACGTTGACGCGCACATGCCGGTAGCCGTTGATTGGCTCGACCGCGGACGAGAGATTGCCCAACGTATCCTCCGAGACCAGATGCAGAAAGAACACGCCGCGGCCGTTGACGCTCAGCCCGCGCGGGTCGAGTTCGCTTTGTGTGTTGACGGTCTGGCTGGTCGTGGTCGCGATCTGCACCGCAGGGCCGCCGGCCGCGAAGCGCGTGCCCGGCCGGTTGTCCAGCAGCCAGTGATAGCGCGGGAACGACGCCGCCTGCTCCGTGCTCCAGGCGAAGCGCGCGTCGCGCGTCTGCGCAAACTGGTAGGGTGTGCCCGGATGTGACGGCGAATACAGCGCCGGCGCCTGCCGGTTCACATTCACCCGCCAGTGCGTCGTCGGCCCCGTCAAATCGCCGCTGCTGCCATCCACCGCGCGGACATGCAAATAGCGCGTGCCGTGCGGCATGTCATTCAAACTGGCATGCACCAGAATGCCCGCGCTGACTACATTGCTGCCGTCCGGATACGAACGTGCCGCGACGGCCGCGCATGCCGGCGCGGTCGCCGCCGTGATCTCGGTCGTGCCGACCGTATCCAGCGTGAAATAGAACAGCGCGTAGGCATTCGTGGCACGGTTCCATGTTACCAACTCGGTCGTCAAGCTCTTGGCGTTATACCAGCGCGCCTGTAGCGGATGGGATGCAGCCCGCACGGACACATACTCCCATGGCTTGGGCGAGCCGTCGCCTTTGAACACCGCCCAGCGGTTGGATGTAGTGTAACCCGGGAAGTCCTCGAAGGCATCCGGCGTGCCGTTGCCGTTGAAGTCCTCGAAGGCATCCGGCGTGCCGTTGCCGTTGAAGTCCTCGAAGGCATCCGGCGTGCCGTTGCCGTTGAAGTCCTCGTACGGATCGGCAACGCCGTTGCCGTTCCAGTCTTCGTTTACGCGCGGGTTCGTTTCACCGGGATCCACCACCCCATTGCGGTTGGCGTCTTCGATCCCGTCGTT
>Ga0247841_10008325_pt1 | contig 14987 bp, 20 predicted proteins | sample LaCruzMarch2015__2_FD_192410 | JGI IMG/M metagenome (GOLD analysis project Ga0247841, IMG submission 192410) | Freshwater microbial communities from meromictic Lake La Cruz, Castile-La Mancha, Spain - LaCruzMarch2015_18m | ecosystem: Environmental > Aquatic > Freshwater > Lake | place: Spain...
CTGGGAAGTTTTTCAAGAACATCTTCAATAAGCAGTACTAGCTTTTTTTCAAAATGGTATTTTTGGGTTATCATAATTGTTTTATTGATATTAATCTATTATTTCTATAGAAATCCAGATAAATTAAAAGAAATGCTTGAAAAAATAAAACCTGGAAAATCCAAAAAATCTCAGGGTCATGAAATTCCAGACTGGGTTAAGAATTCTAAAATTAAAAATAAATAATCTCAAAAATGAGATTAAAAAAAGCTTTTCAACTCGCACTCAATATTTTTATTCATAGTAAATTAAGAAGCTGGCTTACAATTATAGGCATTATTGTTGGAATAGCGGCAGTTGTTGCTATAGTTTCTATGAGTCAAGGTGCACAACAACAATTAGAAGAAAGACTTGGAAGTTTAGGTGCAGATGTAATTACTATTTCACCCGGTTCTCAAAGAGCTTCTGGATTCGGTTTTGGTGGAGGGGGTCCTGAAGGAGAAAGAGGAACAACACAAACTTCAACATCTCAAAAAAACCTAACTTCAAAAGATATCATCGTAATAAAAAGTGTAGATAATGTAAAATATGTTTCAGGACAAGTATCTGGTTCAGAAGACATATCCTACTCAAGCAAAACATCAAAAAATACAAGAATTACAGGGGTAGACATTTTAACATGGAAAGAGATAACAACAGAAAAACTTGCATCAGGAAGATTTCTTACAAATGGTGACATGTATTCTGTTGTAATCGGCGATAGAATAGCAAATAGTCTTTTTGGAAAAACAATATCAATTAATGCCAAGATATTGATAGCCGGAAAGTCATTTAATGTTGTTGGAATAACTCAAGAAGGTTCTAGTCTTTATATCCCGCTAGATATAGCTCGAGACACTCTTACAGATGTTGGAAGAACAGAATTTAATTCTATTTCTGTAAAAATAGGGGATGTAAATTTAGCAAATCAAACAGTTACAGACATAACAAAAAAATTAATGTTGTCTAGAGGGATTTTGAACGAGAAGAAAAAAGATTTTAGTATATCTAACCCTGCAACCATGCAAGCAACTATGGAAGCAACAATGAGTACAATGACATTATTCTTAGCAGCAATAGCAGCAATATCTTTAATTGTTGGGGCGATAGGAATTGCGAATACTATGTTTACTGCAGTTTTGGAGAAAACAAAAGAAATAGGGATAATGAAAGCAATAGGTGTCCAGAATAAAGATATTATGACAATATTTTTATTAAACTCTGGTTTAATAGGTTTAGCAGGAGGTATAGGCGGAGTACTTTTGGGAGCAATAGCTTCAACAGCTATAAGTAGTGTAGCGGGAATAGGTTCTTCTTCAGCAGGCGAAGCAATGAGGGGCGGGATTGGTAGCTTATTCAGTACTTCTTATGTAAGTTTTCAATTAGTTCTTGGTGCATTATTTTTTGCAGTTTTAATTGGAATGATTGCAGGAGCTATTCCTGCATACAGGGCTTCAAGATTGAATCCAGTAGATGCTTTAAGGTATGAGTAGAAACTAGAAGTTTGTTAAAAATCGTCCAAAATCTCAAATTCAATACACTGCCTTTCATACCAACGCATACTTGAAAACCTCAAAATCTCCTCTAAAATATAAAAGGAAAGTATGGGGTGCTTCACTTTTGAAGCACCACTTGCTAATCCTGTTTGGGCGTTTTTATAACACTCCAAAAACTTAGCCGATACGTTTCCTCATGAATAATAAAAAAATAAATAAAAATAAGAATAATTAACCTAATTAATAAACTAGATAATTAAAAATCTTTTGAATCTTCAGCTTCTTCTGTTTCTGCTTCTGCAGCATCTACTGCTTCAGCTTCTTTCTTCGGTGCGCTTGTTGGTTCCATTCCCTTTCTCTTATTGAAACAATCTCTGCAATAAACAGGTGTTCCTTCTCTAGGCTTAAATGGTACTTCGCCCTCTTGTTTACATTCTGCACAGATTATCTTGTGCATTTCTCTTGGGCCAAAGCTTCTTCTGAATCCTCCGCCGCTTCCTCCTCTTCCTCCGAAGCCGCCTCGTGATCCGCCGAATCCTCCACTTCCGTATGTCATTATTTTTCCTCCTGGTGTATTTAAATTGTCAGAAAACATAGTTTTCTGTTTCATAAGAACTCGCTTGTACTCCTTCTTATAATTCTAAGACTAATAAAATAGATTTATAAATCTTTGGTTTTATTTACAAGAACAAATTTTTTAATTCTTTCCCCATTCTAAACAATATTCTATTAATTATTAATATTAGTATCTTCTTTAAATTCTTTATATCCAACAAAATAATCTAAATTTGTAATCTAAAAAATATTTTTAATACAAATATCCCCATGTCTGAAGTCTGTCAGAATCTCCTAGCCATCTTATTCCTATATCAGTTCTATAGTAGCTATTCTGAAGGATTATATTTCTCACTCTAGAATATGTCTGCTTTCTTGTTTCATCAACAGTTATCCCTGAACCTGTAATTACTAAAACATATCCAGAATCTCCTGCTACCGCCCATGTATCATTTACTTTCTTTACATCTCCTAAATGAATACCATCAAGATTAGGTTTACGAAAAAGTATAGAAAGATCCTGGTAGATAGCTGCTTCTCTTTTGTCTTCATATGGAAATGGAGGTATAACTAGAACTACCCCTATTTGAAAGCCTTTTTTTATTTTTAACTCAGGTTTTTCTTTTTTTGATAATCTATAAAGAAAATCTCCCCATTCACTTAAAACTCCTTCTATCTGTATACTTATTGTGGGATATCCAAAACGTGATGTGAATTCTAGTGGATAAATGCCTTTTGCGTTTGCTATACAATTTATATCAATATAACCCACATATCCCGATTTTGCTAATTGGGGCTTTATCTTCATTAGAGTGTTTCTAAATATTTCATTTTCAGGAGACCAATACATTAATGTGCCCATCTCGCCGGTGTATGGGCCAAGGTCTCCAGGAAATAATTTTTTATGCTCAAAATTAACATTTATCGGATAAATAAAATCCTCACCATTAAAAAATGCACCAACTGCTACTTCTACTCCTTCTGCCATCTTTTGAAGCTGAAATCTTTTTATTTTTTTCGCCCATGTTTTTTTATTCTGTTCAAGTATTTCTATTAAGTCATTACCATCTTCTTCCTGTCCTAAAAAAAGTATTCCTTTCTGGTCGGAAGGAGTATTTCCAGATGGTTTGAATACATATCTTCCAGGATTTGATTTGATAAAAGTTATGGCTGAATCAAAATCAGTAAAATCCCAATGGGGGAGTACTAACATGCCAACTTCTTTCATTTCATTCTGACCAAATTCCCTGTCTTCCTCAATCTTGTCGGTATATTTACTTCCACCCACCACAAGTTTTCCCGAAGCGCGCAATGATTCTGCAAAATCGCCAAATCCTATATCATCAAAAACAACAACATCTGCCCAATCAACAAACTTTTTCCAATCATTAACTTTATCTAACAATCCGTCATAAACATCTTTATCTGATTCTTTTTCTATGAAAACTTTTACTTCATGGCCTTCTTTTTTTATCTGCCATGCTAAATCTCCACTTAAACTCTCAAACGATACAAATAAGAATTTTTTATGATTTCCATTTGAATTATTTTTATTTCCTACTCCATTCATATTTTTTCCGTCAATATTCTCCACAATATTTTGTATGAATATAATAAAAAAAGAGTATAAAAACATTCCCCTTTTTTTAAAATGGTTTTATATTAAATCCTTCGCTTGGAATAGCACTTAAAACCGCTTCTTTAGAAACAATAACATCAAACTTTTCATTAAGAAGAGCCAGAATCTTTTTTGAAGCTTCTTCTTTGTTTATCTTACCGGGTGTAATAATAAACATTCCTTCTTTGCCCGCGGTTTTTAGTGGAACAGCTCTTAAGATTTTTTCCTGGAAACATAATGCCAGTTTTAATTCAACTTGCTCTTTTTTTACCTTGCCTATTATCCCAAATGTTCCTCCTTTCATACCTTTGTTTTTGATAATTTGATTTCCTGAAAAAATATGTACCTCGCTCTTCTCTTTCCCCCTTTTCCATTCTTGGCTGAAACATGCGTTGAAGATTGCGCACTCTTCTATATCATTTTTGTTTGGATTTTTTATTATGCAAAAAGGGCTTCCGGGAGAGGAAGTATGCATTATTATGTCTTGTTTATCTGCATTTTTTACAAGCTCCTCATTTTGTTCTGAAGATTTTCCTCCAACAACAAGGTTACCGCTTGATGTAAAGAACCAACGATATTTTTTGTAATCTTTTTTCATAAGAAGATATATTCTTATACGTTTTTATAGTTTGGGATTTTGATTTCTAAAGGTTTATAAATGCATAAAAACTTCAATATATTAATACGCTAGATTAATTCTAACATATTAATTAAATTATTCGGAGGAAAATCAAACATGGAAGGATTCAACAGAGGATTCAGCGGCGGAAATAATTTCGGCCCAAGAGAAATGCACAAAGCAGTTTGTTCTGAATGTAAAAAAGAATGCGAAGTACCATTCAAACCTACAGAAGGCAAACCAGTATATTGCAGAGATTGTTACGCTAAAAAGCCAAAAAAGCCAAGATACTAATTAGTATTTTAGCGATTTTATTTTTTTATTTTTTTATTTTATTTCTTGATTTTGTATTACTTTATTGTAGTAACAAAATAGAAAGATTTATAAATCTATTTTTTCTATTTAATTCATGCCAAATAGAACTTATTTTGAGAGAACGCATAAATCCTCTTGTGGAAAACCCCTGATAATGATAGTTGAAGACGAGCTCTCTGCAAGAATTCTTGCAAGCAAATGTTTTCAAATGAATGATTGCTTTACAAATGATTTTGAAAACGGTATGGAAGCGCATAGAATTTTAGCTATAAATTATGGTGCAAAGAAAAAAAGCCCATATAGTTTGATTCTAAGTGATATAAACATGCCTGAAATGGATGGTCTATCCTTAGCAAGAGAAGCAGCAATCCTTGCTCCAGAAGTACCTTTTATATTAATGACAGGCGAACCCCGCAGGGCCCTTATCCTAAAAATGTTAGAGAAGTTATTCACAAACCATTTGGACTTAAAACTTATGAAAGATTACTAAATCAGTACGTTTATAATATCTCTTCTCAGTCAAAATAATTTTTTTCTATCTAAAATGTTCAATCGCGCTCTTTAACTCTTCATGAGTCTTAGCATATTCTTTAAGAGAAACTTTTTTCATGCAAGCATCAATCGCCTGTCTTGCTGCAATTGCTCCTGCTCTTGTTCCTTGAGGATGACCATGAATTCCTCCACCCATTTGTATAATCAAATCTTTTCCAAGATTTTTAATCAAAAAAGGAACATGTCCTGGATGCAAACCTCCCGAAGAAACAGCAAGAGTGGGTTTGATATTCTTCCAGTCCTGACTTAATCTGTCTCTAAGTGCCTTAACTTTTTTTTGTTCTATCTCTTCTTCTATTTCACTTACTTCTTTTATACTGCCTTCAAGTTTTCCAATTGCAGTACCAATATGCAAAGAGTCTATTCCGATAAGTCTGCAAAGGTCAGCAAGTACCATCATACTTACTCCATGTTTTTTATTTCTTGTAAAAGCAGCGTGCATTGCTCTATGTCCATGAATAGCTAACCCAAGATCAACTTTTCTTAACGTCTGAACCGCCCCAAATCCCTCGGTTATTACATCAATCATAACAGCTTTACCGCCGTGGCTTTTTACTAATTCTGCTCTTCTCAGCATCTCCTCTGTTTCTGCTGTCACATTAACAAAATAAACTTTTTCTTCTCCTGTTTCTGATTTTGCTTTTTCAGCCATTTCTAAGGTCTTAATAAGTCTCTGCTCAAATTTGTTAAAATCCTGACTTGATAAGTTTTCATCATCTTTTACAAAATCACAACCGCCTAACCATGCTTCATAGGCAACTTTTGCATGATCTTCTGTTTTTAATCCAAGTTTTGGTTTTACTATTGTTCCAAGTAATGGTCTATTTTTAACTCTTAAAATATTTCTTATCCCTTCAACACCAAATTTAGGCCCCCTAAAGCTTCGTAATATACTTGCAGGGAATTGAATATCTTCAAGTCTGAGATTCTTAACAATCTTCATCCCAAAAATATTTCCAGCAATAGAAGAAAGTATATTTGGGGCATTTCCTTTTTCAAAAAGTGCAGAAGGATATGCTATCTTTACCATATTTCTTTTTATAGAAAAAACTTTTGCAGCCAGTTTTTTCACATACTCTTTTTCTGTGCCTACTTCTGTCCATGTTCCAATACTGCTTTCGAGAGCAATGTTTGCACATGCTTTTTTCATGCTTGCGCCAGAGGCGGGTTCAACTCGAAATAAGCATATAAGGTCTTCAGAAGTAGGTTTGTAGTTCAAGTTTACGAAATCGTCTTCTTTCATTTTTAATTTTAGTGGAAATTAAAAAGCCTGAAAATTTATAATTTTCTGGATTTTCCCTCTTTTTTACTAATAAATCTTTTAGGAATATGATGTTTTTAAATTCTTCCAATAAAATCATCTTCTTTGTTTAATCAAATCTCTTGTCTGAACTATCTCTTTTGTTATCAATTGTTCAGGTTTTAATGGGACAATTCTATATTTTTGTGAGATATCTGCTAACTTTCTTGTATAACCTATTTGATTGCCAAGGCAGAAATAAGGTTGTATCAATCTTGATTCACCATTAAATCTTTGACCATTAAAAATTAGTTCATCCATTGATCTAAATTGTAATAGCATAATGTCTGAAAATGAAGGAATCTTCTCATCATATTCTGGGGTTCTCAATTTTTCTTTTAAGTTTGCAGTTATAGAATCTGGCATAATTTTAAATAAATTCTTCCCTCTTTCAAGTTCTGCCATAATTCTGTGAGGATTATCCAAAAGTTTTAAGGAAATAAATCCTGTGCCAGACCAAGATTTTAATGATACACCCATATAATAATCGGTTGTGAAAGGCATTCTTTCTGCATTTACATATCTGGTTGTCATAATTTTTTATCTTTTTATAGTTTAAAATAATTGTTATACTCTTATATGCTATAACTTGCTGCTTTTAAGGGTCTATCCCATATGTCCAAATCTAACACTTTGTCTAGAAGAGTCATAAACAGCATAACTGACATTATCTAATTTTCCTAAAGAAACAATATATCTCCTTCCGGCCTCAAATTTTATTCCCCCATATAACTGCTCATCCCTCATACGTATCGGAAATAAATCTTTCTTGGTCCAACTGATTACTGCCTGCTTATGATCATGACCTCTGAACATTATATCTATTTTTTCTTTTGCCATTTTTAAGAAGTTCGGGAGAATATCCGCTTCATACGGAGAGTGAAGAAATCTTGCCCATAATTGCTCAGAAAGTTTATCTTCTCCAAAAAAAGAAGAGCATAATCCTCCGTGAACATAAACTACTTTTTTCCCATTAATAGACTCACAAATTTTGGTCCCCTAATATTAATCCTTTTTTTCTAATTGATCTTCCAAACGAAGCGTCAATAACCAATTTTGATTCGGGAGTATCTTCCCACAAATCATAATAATCTACATCATTATCCAACTCTGGTGAGGTTAAATTTATCCTCCTGCAAAGATGATAATCATGATTGCCGATTAAAACTATTTTTTTCATTTTTAAGTCAAGGATTTGCCTTAACACTTTTGGCTCATCATAATCTCCAAGACAAACAAATCTTTCTATTCCTGCTTCTTTTGCATCTTTTATCCAAGAAGGATTAAAAGAACCATGTAGGTCGCTAACTATTAGACTTTTCATGATATCAGAAGAATCTTTCAGTTTTTAAAGAAAATTATTTTTAAGAATATAGATTTTTAATCAATCCATACATGCAGGCTTTCCGTCTTCTGGATGCTTGCGATGATAATCAACACATTCACAACAAACCCCATGCCTTGCACAATCTAATTCATCACAAAGACAACTCTTCTCGTTTTCCTTTTTATTTGGACATTTTTGGCGTGGCATTTTTATATATTAAATTGAGTACCACTAACAGAAAAACCGTCTTTAGTATCACTGACTATCTCTCCCTTGTTTTGTAATTCTTCTCTTAATTTATCAGATTCCTTATAATTTTTATTTTGTTTAGCAAAAACTCTTTGTTCGGCTATCTTTCTGCTATCATCTGAAAGTTTTTTTTGTTTTTCTTTCTTAAGTAAATCTAATCCGAAAACTTCATCCATCTTTCCTATCAATGCAAGTTTTGCTTTTCCTGAAATATTCTCGTCCTTAAGAAGAAGCTGCAAAGATTGAAGAGCAAGAGGCATATTCAAATCATCATTTATTGCCTTTTCAAATTTTTTAATATATTCGCTTCCATCTTTCCCAGTCATTTTTTCATCAATCAAAGAAACCTTATTCTTCAAACTTTCATAACCATTTTTAGCCGCATTCAAATTTTCAAGCGAAAAATCCAAAGAACTTCTGTAATGTGTAAGCAAGCACATATAACGATATTCAAGAGGTTTGTATCCTTGTTCTTCTAATTCACTTATTGTGTACAATCCACCTTTACTCTTGCTGACCTTTTCTCCTTTAAATGTAAGAAATGCCCCATGAAGCCAGTAATTAACAAACTTCTTGCCTGTTGCAGCCTCGCTCTGTGCTATTTCGTTTGTATGATGAACCGGTATATGGTCTATTCCACCGGTATGAACATCAAATGTTTCTCCTAAGTAATTCATAGACATCGCAGAACATTCAATATGCCAGCCAGGAAAACCAATTCCCCAAGGACTTTTCCATTCCTGTTGTCTTTCTCCGGGCTTTTCTGAAAATTTCCAGAGAGCAAAATCTGTTTTATTCTTCTTTTCTCCTAAACCTATTCTTGCTCCTGCTTTTAAGTTCTTAGCATTAAGAAGCGCAATCTTTCCATAATCTTTTAATTTAGAAGTGTCAAAATAAATTCCATCAGAAGTTTTGTATGTATATCCTTTTTCTTCTAACTTTTTTATAAGTTCTATTTGTTCTTTTATATGTTCTGTTGCCTTGCACCAAATATTTGGCTCAATAATATTTAGTTTTCCTAAATCTTCTCTGAATATTTTAAGATAATAATCGGCTATCTCTTTTGCTGTTTTATGCTCTCTGCTAACAGCTTTCTCCATCTTATCCTCACCTTCATCAGCATCTGAGGTAAGATGGCCTACATCTGTAACATTCATGACATGCTTGACTTTATAGCCATCATAAACAAGAACTCTTTTCAGAACATCATTGAAAACATAAGTTCTAAGATTTCCAATATGCTGAAACCAATAAACAGTGGGCCCGCATGAATAAAAGCCAACTTCTTTGGCTTTTATTGGCTTGAATGTTTCTTTTTTCCGTGTAAGCGTGTTGTATAATTTTAGCATGATTTCTCTTCTTTAACAGGTTAGATTAAATAAGAATAAGAGTTTTATAAATGTTATTTAACAAAGAGCTGAAGTTACAAACCCTGCTGGAACAATGTTAATACTTGAAGTTTTATCTTCTGATGTTCCGTCAGGATAAATAATATGTATCGCTAATTCTACATTAGTAGTATCGGCAGAATTTGGAAGCTCAAAAGTTCCTATTTTTCTTGTTGATTTACTACCTGATTTTATCTCTCCTTGAAAACCATTTCTTTCTATAAGCCAACCGTCTGCTATTGTCTGACTAACACCCCTGACGCCTATTTTAGTTAGGCTTGTAATTTTTATATCATAATTTCCACTCTGATCAGTATTTATAATACATATTACCTGTCTCTGTCCTCCACCGCCAAGTTTAACTGCTGCTGATCCTGGCTCACCCATGCACTTAACACCATATTCTTGTCCTTCAAACATCGATGTAATCTGGCTTTGAACAGCACTATCTATTTGATCAGTCATAACAAGTCCAGAGCACATAATCTTCTTCGTAAGAACAAGTCCGAGAACAAGCATAGACACAGCGAGAACAATAATAACAATAGTCCCCATAGTCATCTCAAAAGCCGCTTTTTTATTATTAATCTTTCTCATGTTCTCTTTTTTATGTGTTAAAAATGTTTTTTATTGTAGCGTTTTTAATCACTACAGAAATCCTCTTTAGGATTTCTTATGTTTTTATATGGGTTAGGTTATTTATAAATGTTTTCTCTTGCTACTTCTTCGGTTTCTTATCTCTTATCAAACTCAAATCAACAACCCAATACTTATAAAATTTATCTCCTGGAAATATGTATGAATGAAACTTTAACGGGATTTTACCATTAAAGTTTAAGTAAAACATATAATCTCTATTAGCACATCTTAAACTCGAAGTATTTACTGGCGGGAGTTTAGTGTCGTTAGGATTTATTCCCATCCCAAGCGCAGGGATAATTCCGGTTACTGGGTCGGGGTCTCTTTCATAAGCTAATGACCATCTTCTACCCCAAGCTCTCTTATTACATCCCTCATGTTCAAATAAAAATACATTAGAACCATTAAGATAAATAGAAAGTCCTTTTTTATTTTGTTTGATATCCAGAGTTTTATCTTCTAAATCTTCTCTGATTGTCATCATTTTAGCCTTTCTTGCTTCATCTATTGAGCCAACAGGCCTGATAAAAATACTTTTTGTTTTAAAATTATCTAAACATGTTCTTATTGTTTTATAACTTAGTTTTGGCGGTATCTCGTATTGTTCCATCTTTTTTATAGAGAATTATATCCTCTAATAAGTAAATACTTTTAAAGATTGTTATAGTTTAATTATCATGCCAAGAAAAAAAGGATCAAAACTTATAGATAAACTTCATAAATTTGCAGTTGAAAATGAGTTAAGTGATAATGTTGGTGGAGTTTATCCACCCTATGTCAATTGTTCTGCATTTTCGAGAGTGGTTGAACGAATGTCATTAGAATCGGTAGAAGAAGGTATTCTTTATCTTAAGAAGAATAAAGATGGTAGTTATATCGCAAGATTATACACTATTGATAAAAAAATGTCGAGAGAATCCAATTGACTGATTTTTCTAAATAATCTTTATAACATTTCCAAAAATATCAAGCTCTATAAAATGCTCAACTTTTCCATTAGCATAATCCCCACATTGATTCTCAGTTAGATCATCTTCGTTTATTCGAGGAACATTGACAATATCAACGGCATAATCTCCTACACTCCCTAAACACTGGCTCGAAAAATTCATGCCTGAATTTTTCTTTTTCTGAAAAAGCTCAAAAGCTTTTTCTATAGCTGTCTGCTGTTCTTTTACATAATCTGGCATTGAAGAAGGATTCCCATGCTTTACATAAACTCCTTTTTCATCTTTTATCCATGTATCCTCGCCCCCATTAAAAAATAATCTTAAAGAAGTTAAGACGATTAAAATCAATACCAATACTATAACAATTATTTTTATTTGTTTTTTCATATTCCGCTTAACCTAGTTCTTCTATCAACCAATTTAACTTTAAAGTTTTTTTCATCAAAAATAGCATAACTATCTCTAATAAAAGCTCCAACTGAGACAATATATCTTCTTTCTGGTTCAAGTGTTAATTCAAAATCTCGAATAGTTGGATCTTCATGAAAATGCATTCCTGCAGTAAGAGGGTTTTCATCTTTGCATATACTCCATCCTATTTGAGTATGATCATGAGCTCGGAAGAAAATGGAATATCCCATTTGTTTCATAACAAGAAGATTATTTCTTATTATTGGGTTGTTTTCTCTTTTTATTCCTTCTTCGTGTGAGAAAAAACTTTCTCTTACTTGATAAGGTAAATACTTAACATGAGCGCATTCTCTTTCCTTGCATTTTGAATCATATAATGAAGAATGACAATAAACAATATCTCTTTTTTTAGAATCTTCAACATGCACAAACATATTTTCTCTTTTCAAATATCTTTTTGCAAATTCTTTTAATACGGGGCATCTTCTCCATTTTTCAACTTCTTCCCCATATTCTTTTTCTCCAAAATCTTCTTCTAAAAAGAGAGGAACTTTTGCACTTCCTACTTCTTGGCTTTCAAGCATAAATGGATAGTCATGATTGCCGGGGAGTATAATTTTTTCTGCTTCAGGAAGTTTAAATTCAATAAGTTCTCTTACAAGGTCAGCAGAATCATAATCTCCAAGAAAAACAACTTTTTCTACGGGCATCTCTTGAGCAAGCATCTCTATTGTACTGATAGGATTCTTTCTATGCATATCTGAAAATATCAAAGTTACCATAAAGCAAAAAGTAATAATTCATTAATAAAGATTTATGTAATAAAAAATAAAGAACAATATCTAAATGGAAAGGGCGAGAATCGAACTCTTCTCGTTCGCTCCTCGCATAAACAAATCTTAAATATAAGGCCCAATATAAATATGGAAAGGGCGAGAATCGAACTCGCGACCCCTACGTCTTCAGCGTAGTGCTCTCCCTCTGAGCTACCCTTCCTTCTAAATTATATATTAAGAAGCACTTTTAAACTTTCTTGTTTATTGCCCTCAAAGCCAACTCCTTTATAGAAATTAATAACCGAATCTTTAAAGATATACAGTCTTACGGGTTTTGTAATCACTCCATCTCTGCGTATATTCTCTTTTTTTTGAACCCTTACTAAAGAATTGATATTAAAATATTTTTTCATATAAATATTTATGTCTTTCATAAATGATTCGCCGTCATTAATTATTTTTTTATATTTCCACATTTCAATTCTTACTTGTGGTATTTTTCTATCCTTGTAACAATCTATATTGCCCTCACAACTGAACAATCTTTGACAAAATCTTCTAAAACATTCTTTATCCTTTTTTATCCACTTAGGAATTTCAAAGGGAGTTAAAACCTTTTGCCCAGCAGGAACACCGCATAAATATAAAATTCTTGAAATAGGTGAAGAATTTATAGCCATGTTATAGGTTTGATATTTATTAGATAAACATTTTCTTATTTTTCCTTCAACATTAAATAACGTTTTCATTTCCTTTTCAAATCTCTTAAGCTCAGAAGTGCTATTAGAAGTAAAATCTATTCTCCATTTAGGGTCGCCTTGCAAATGTCCATCACCAATTAAATCTGCAACAATTCCTGCTAATCCAGGACTTGATCTAATGGGAAATAATTTTTTGTAATTTTTAAGATGTTTTAATCTATACCCTCGAGTTTTGTAAGTCTTCAAAAATTGGCTATAACTGAGTATTACCCTCATAATTATATTTAGAAAATCATGTTTTTAAATGCTATGTTTATGCAAGAGAGAAATTATTTCGCTAAATGAGCATATCCGGAGCCAGGAAAATTCAGAGTTGCAAAATAGTCTCTTTCTGTTTCGGGCCGTCTTATCAATTCAATTTCTCCATTGCTTCTTACAAGAACTTCTCCTGAACGAAGTTTTCCATTGTAATTAAAACACATTGCTCTTCCGTGAGCCCCAGCATTATGAATTGCAATTAAATCTCCTCTTGAAATTTCAGGTAAAAATCTCTGTACAGCAAACTTATCACAATTTTCGCATAGACTTCCAATAACATCATAAACTTTATTATGCTCTGCATTCTCCTTTCCTAATACAGTTTCATGATGATAAGCACCGTACATTCCTGGCCTCATCAAATCAGCCATAGTAGCATCTACTCCGACATAATCTCTATGTTTTTTCATAACATGTCTTACTTTTGTCAAAAGCCAACCATGGGGGCCAGTAATTACTCTTCCACATTCGGTGAATATTCTAGGTGATGCAACACCTGAAAAAATATTTCCATACGCTGTAGCAATCATACCTCCGACTTCTTCAATATTAACTTCTCTATCCCAAGGTTTATAAGAAGTTCCAACTCCGCCACCAAGATTAATAAATTCAATATCTACACCGACCTTATCTTCTAATTCTGCTGCGAGATTAAACATTATTTCTGCTTGTCTTGTTAAAGTTTTTGGATTTCTTTCATTAGAAGCCATCATAGTATGCAATCCAAATAGTTTTACTCCCTTTTCTTTTGCGATTTTGTATGCTTCAAAAATTTGTTCATGAGTCAAGCCGTATTTTGCTTCAACAGGATTTCCGATTATTACATTCCCTTCGCATTTATTTCCAGGATTATATCTAAAACATAACCAATTAGGTAACCCCCCCGTTGTTCTTTCTACTGCGTCAATATGTGTAATATCATCTAAATTAATGAGCGCCCCTAATCTGCTTGCATATTGAAATTCAGAATCAGCAGTATTATTTGAAGTAAACATCATTTCTCGACCAGTCATCCCAACACGGTGTGCTAAAGTTAATTCAGGCGCAGAACTGCAATCGGCGCCAAATCCCTCTTTTAACATTATTTCCATGAGAAAAGGATTAGGACAAGCTTTTACAGCAAAGAAATTTTTAAATCCACCAGGAACCCAAGAAAAAGCAGAATTAAACTGCCTACAACTCCGTCTTATTCCATCTTCATCGTAAATATGCATTGGTGTTCCAAATCTTTCAGCAATTTCTGGCATTGCTTTTCTTATATGTTCGGGAATTGGTTTCGCAGAATATGGGGTTACAATATGTGAATGAACTGGTTTTCCCCTACCTATAATAAATTCCAGTGTGTCTATACTTGGATGTTTGCCAGGATTTGCTTTAGCCTCTGTTGTTAACTCTTCACCATAAATTTCTAACCCTCTTCTAGCAGCATCAGGAGTAATCATACTCTCGTTATTTGTTATATAGGCATAAATCTGCAAGGATTTTTGAGTATTTGGAGAATTGGAAATTATAAAACCATCTTGAACTTTGATTTTTGTAATAGCACTAGGATTAATCAATAATGCATCTACTCTATCAGCTAAAGTTTGTTTATCTCCCATGTTAAAATTATATTTTCAGATTTTTTACAACACTATCTACCGCTTTCTTAATATTTTCTTTATGTCCAAACGAGCTTAATCTTACATAACCTTCTCCACTTGGACCAAACCCTGCTCCTGGAGTGCAAACCACATGAGCTTCATTAAGTATCTT
>Ga0247841_10008328_pt1 | contig 14986 bp, 16 predicted proteins | sample LaCruzMarch2015__2_FD_192410 | JGI IMG/M metagenome (GOLD analysis project Ga0247841, IMG submission 192410) | Freshwater microbial communities from meromictic Lake La Cruz, Castile-La Mancha, Spain - LaCruzMarch2015_18m | ecosystem: Environmental > Aquatic > Freshwater > Lake | place: Spain...
GTCCAGGAATTTTCGGATAGTTGAGGATCCCGACACGTCCTGCAACAGCTCTACGGTGCTTTCACCCACAGGAACGAACCCGATCTTGATGCCCTGGTAATCCTCTACATGAATCACGTCCAGGCACAGCATCTCGGTAAAGAACTTCAGGGCCGAATCCAAGTTATCGACCGCCACTCCAAGATGGGCGATTCGCTTGATTTTCATTGAAGCACTCGTATTTCAGTACAGCAAGGGACCCGCTCCGGAAAACCTCGACGGATCACGCACCTCAGTCGTCCGAGTCCTTGCGGCACCGGTCCTTTCTAGCATAGTCGGTGACATACCATCCCGTCCCCTTGAGATGGAATGAAGACTGAGAAATAAGCCGATGCGCCTTGCCCCCGCAATCATTGCATGTATCAACCGGGGCATCGGAGAATTTTTGCCATTCCTCGAATTCTCGCCCGCATTCCTCGCATCGGTACTCATAAATCGGCATATTCGGTGACCTCCGTCCTTAGATGAACCTTGCTTTGCTCACACGGCTCCCAGAGGGTTCGTAAAGAGCCAGGATATAATCGGTGTTGGTAACTCCCGCCAGGATTTCACCGGTAATCCCGTGCACTAATTCTTCCTCTTTGTCCCGCTCCTCCGTTGAAGGGAACAAATCCACGTCAAATCTCCGAAACCGAACGATATGGGTCAGTTCGTGGGTGAGAATGAACAGACCCAGCGTCCACAGATCGTGCCTGGCCGACCTCAACAGCGCCAAGAGAATGTTGGGATCCTGAAGCACGATGCCGAAAGGCTCGTCACGCCTCTGATCGCCCCGCGATGAAGTCGTTTCTCCGAACCGTACCAAATGGGCAAATATTTCCGATTGGTGGAATGTCTTGTCCACCTCACCGCGAGTGAATATGCGGTACGGATAGCGTCTCCATTCATCCGGCGCCAGATCAAAATAACGCTGAGTCAGCGTCTCGGCCAGCCGGGCCGCTCTACTGATCGTGGTGCGATCGGACCTGGTGAAGAATCCGCTGGAAATCATGGCGCCTGACTACTTGTTCTTGTGACGCTGCGTTCGTCGAAGTTTCTTGTGTTTGTGCTTTCTCATTTTTTTTCTGCGTTTCTTGATTATGCTCCCCATTGAAACCTCTGCGCCGTTTGTAAAATAAAAATTTCTAACACGTTCGGACCCCCATGTCAACGTCCGTGACAGAAATCCGACGCAGATCCGGCGGACAGCTCCCTGTCGGATGCGGTCCGCGCCACAGACATTCCGATAACGACCGTGCTGCCTACGCCGCTGTATCGGTAACGAATCCGGAGCGTTTAGCCCTGCGGCTCCGAGTCCGGCCGGCGGGTGCAGGCATAGGGTAGCAAGTACGAGCACTAATTTCTTATTAATTCATGATTCTACATTGTCAAGTCCCGTGCGCTTCCTCGATGCGTGCAATTTTCTTGACACCGGCGGTAAAGTTAATTATAAGCAATATACTGTAATTTCCCATCGTCAAACAGTCTTTTCGAGGAACCGAGATGCGCATCACGACAACCAGCCGATACGGTGTTCGAGCCCTTTTCGACGTGGCTTACCACGGAGGTGGTCAGCCAACTCAGATCAAAGATATCTCCAGACGTCAAAAGATTTCCCAGAGGTACCTCGAACAAATCTTCAATAAGCTCCTTAAGGCGGGCCTTCTCCGGAGTAGGCGCGGACCCCGTGGAGGGTACATGCTCTCCCGGGACCCATCGGAGATCTCCGTCGGGGAAGTCATAACGGCCGCCCAGGGCCCAATCGTGCCGGTGGAATGCCTCGCGGAGGACTCGGTCCGAAAAAAGGAATGCGACATCCTTCCGTTGTGTATCACCAGACATGTATGGCAAGAGAGCCAGAAGTTGCTCGTCGATTACTACGACTCAGTGTCAATTGCGGACCTTTGCGCCATGGCTCGAAAGCAGGGGGTGTCCAGAGAATTGGACCACAGGTACATGTACTTTATCTGATAGATATTGAAGGGAGCTTAATGACCAACGGGAATCGGTCGCCTGCACAAGCAGGGAAAGCTTCCATCCGCTCCGGACGACGCTTGCCCGACCTTCAAGTCGATACCTACTCGCCTTTTACTGCGGATCGTTGTCAGCCGACGGATCCATTTGCGTTTTTTCCCTCGAAGAGGTATTTTCCCGACTGGATACTGGGGAGCGGCCGCTCTTCCATGCCGCCCCAGTCTTACACCCCGGAGTTAGGAACAGATGAGCACAGTCCTCAATGTCGTGGTGATGTTGTTGATGCTCCTTTCAGTGGACAGCCCCGCGGCCCTGTCTGCCGGGTCTGATCCCCGGGGGATCGGAGATACGTCATCGGTCGCCTGGCACGCTCTGAGAGCGCCTGAACACATGAACACAACCTTTCGCGTCGCGGGGAGCGGGTTACCTCGCATGGGTGGCGTTCCGGTTGTGCTGGCCCAGGTCGGCGACGGAAAAGGGGAGCGGTCCGGGATCGGGCTCAAAGAACGAGGCCCCGATCGTAAGGCCTCGACTGAGACCAAGCCGAAGCTCTCCGACTCACGGACGGTGTGGAAAAGCGAAGACTTGGACATGCTCGGGGTCGGTATAAGTGTCGGCGACGTGGACGGCGACGGAAAGAACGAGATCGTCATCATCGATCCCGGCACTGTTTACGTGTACCGATTCGACGGAATCAAGATGAACCGCGTTGCGGAATATACCCCCGCCGCTTTGGAACTTAAGAGTGTCGACGTGGCCAAACTGAGAAAGCAGGGACCGTGCAGGATATACGTCAGCGCACAAAACAGGGGCCAGGTTGCATCGTTTGTTCTGGAATACCGCAACGGGGCGCTCACTCCTGTGGTCAGTGATTTTGACTACTTCCTCAGGGTGATCAACTACCCCACCGTCGGCCCGATCCTCGTCGGCCAGAGGAAGAGCCTGAGCAGGATGTACGAGGGCCCCATTTATCGTCTGATCGACAAGGGGGACGGGCTCGAAGTGGAAGGTCGATTCGGCGTTCCGTTGAAGATCCCTGTCTTCGGCTTTGCCATTGGCGATTTTGAAGGTAACCGGAAACCGCTTATTGCTGTGTACGACAAGAACGATCATCTGAGGATATACGCTCCTGACGGCAAGAAAATCTTCGTCACCAAGGACTTTTACGGGGGGTCGGACGTCCTCATGCGATGGCACGGGCCGGAGCAGCGAGATAGAAGCACTGTCTTTATGGATGAAGAAAAGGAGCTGATCTTCTTCCGCCCCAGGATTATGGCCCTGGATCTGGACGGGGATTCCGTGTATGAGATCGTCGCGATAACTCACGGCTCCAAGACAATGCGCGTGTTGAGCCGGACAAAGATGTTGGAAGACGGACAAATCAAGGGACTCTTATGGAACGCCGACACACTGGATGAGCGATGGGCCACGCCCAAAATTAGTGGACTCATTGCCGATTTCGCAGTGGACGGTTTGCCCGGATTGCAGGGCCTTCGACTCATTACTCTTGAACGTAAGAAGACCGACTGGCTCTCTTTTCTGAGATCAAAGAGCCAGGTACGCGCGTACGATGTGGAGCAGTTGATCAAGGGGAGTAGGTACGGAGGCCGGCGAGATGCGGAGGATTAGCGGAGATTGGAGCAGCACGTCATGAACCGTTTCTTCGGAGTCGGTTACTGCGCTGCAACGTAAGGAGATTATTCTTGACAGAGGGACGGCCCCGTTGAATAATCCGGGGCAACCGAGCCACAGGACTGGCGAAAAAACGAACCTGCACGCGGTGGGTTAGGGCTATGGCGTCCATCTATGACATCTATGAGAGAAAGGACTACAGAAACCGGGTGCGGTTGGCCCAGTCGGTGAGTTTTGAGGTGGAGGTTCGCGAGACCAAGCTCCAGATACAGGCTCACTCTGACCTTCAAGCTAAGGCCAAGGACTCGGTTTTCAGGTACAGGTATCAGATCGAGGAGTATCTACGGCAACACCCTGCTTTCCGGGAGACATCGTCTCCTATTCAGATTTACGCCTCCGCTCCTGAGATCGTCCGATATTGTGATCTTTCCAGTCGAAACACAGGCGTGGCCCCGATGTCGTGCATGAGCGGAGCGATAGCTGACTTCGTGGGACGAGATCTTGCCCCCGATTCCGCGAACGTCATTGTGGCCAGCGGAGGCGACGCCTACATAAGAAGTTCCTATCCTCTGGACGTTTACCTTCACGCTGAGGGGTCTCCTTTACATGAGCGCGTGATTCTGGCCTTGCCGGCTTTCAAGAAGACCTTCGGAATTTCCACCTTTGTTCCCGGGCACGGAGTCCACGCTGTCACGGTTATGTCAAGATCGGCTTGTTGGGCGGCCTCATTCGCAAAGGATGTCGGTGATCGGCTGACCGCGGGTGAGACTCTTTCATCTGTCTTGAACAGAGCCCAGGCCTACAGCGACGTAGGCGGCGTTATTTTAGTAGCCGGTCAGAGGCTGGTGGCAGGGGGGGACATGGTTCTCAGATGCGTGAACGGGGCAGCCCGACACGGAGGGGAACGATAAGATCCCAGGCCATGAAGATCGGCGTCCTTTCCGACACTCATCTCAGGTCCCCCGATCCATGGCTGGATCGGATTCTTGACGACCTTCTGAGCGGCTCGGACGTGATTCTCCACGCTGGAGACATCGTGACGAGAGCCGTCCTGGAACGCCTGGAAGAAAGCGGAGTAATTGCGGTTTGCGGAAACATGGACGACTACGAGGTGGCGGATGCGATACCTCAGGTAAGGATTGTTTCCGCGGGGACGAAAAAGATAGCGTTGATCCACGGCTGGGGTGCGAAAGAGGGGCTGGAACAGAGAATACTTGACCGTGTGGAGCACGAGAGGCCCGACATTGTCGTCTACGGCCATTCTCACGTCCCCTTCTGGGGCAAAGTTGGCGGGATTCAAATGTTTAATCCAGGCTCCGCCGGCCCGTCACGGTCTGCGGGAAAGAGCACCGTCGGCGTCCTCGAAATTCTAAATGACCACATAGAGGGGACAATTCTCCCAGTCAACGGTTGCCGCGTTGGTTATGGGAATTAACCTCAGCGGTCAGGTCCTCCGAGGCCCTCTCCAGGCGCAGATTCCAACGAAAGAGCATTGCCAATGGAAAGAATTTGGGCGCCCTGGCGAATCGACTACATAGTCGGCGAAGAAAAGGAGGCGGGGTGTATCTTTTGTACCAAACCCTCATCAGACAGGGACGACGACAATCTGATAGTGCACAGGGCGCCTGGGGCCTTCACAATGATGAACAAATTCCCCTACAATAACGGCCACCTTCTGATAGTGCCGTACAGGCATGTCCCGGACATCTGCGCACTTGACGCAGAGGAAAACGGCCTGCTGATTGAGGAGGTTTGCCGGGCCATTCGGACCCTGAAACTAGTCATGCACGCGGAAGGGTTCAACGTTGGCATTAATATGGGCAAAGTCGCCGGTGCGGGCTATGAGGAACATGTTCACTACCATATCGTTCCCCGCTGGACCGGCGACACGAACATTCTCCCCGTTTTGGCCGACGTGAAGGTAATTCCGGAACACCTGCGCAGCACATGCGCGAAGTTGCGTGAAGGTTTCCACCGGCTCTATCCCGAAAAGCCTCGAAGGGAGGACACATGAGACTGATCAAAAGGCTCGTCGAATTGGCCTTCGTCATACTGGTGATATCCTTGTTCATGAAGAACAAGGATATAGAGCTTCAGATCAACTATTTCGGGCTCTCCGAGCCTCTCAAAGTCGCCTTCTGGGAACTGGTCACCTTCTGCGTGTCGCTCGGAATCATAATCGCCGCGGTGGGTGACTTCATAACCCAGTTGAAATGGTCCGGTGAGCGACGTAGAATGATAAAGACCGACACGGAGCATCAGTCCGAGGTGGGCCGCCTCAATGATTCAATTCGTTCGCTTGAAACGGAAAATCAGCGATTGAAAAGCCAATTGGAGCAAAAATCCAGGGAGATTTCCGACCTCACTCAACGGGACGAGACATCCATTCAGCTTGAACCGGCCGTCTCACAGTCGAGCGTTGACAAATCCAAGGATTCTCCCGAAAAGAATTAGTGACGGTTCACCTGGACAGAACACTATGACCATCTGCCGAAAGGGCCTGCGGTAGATCTCGTCCTCGAGATCGGCTGCAAGCGATTTAAGCCGCTTATGGAAATAATTCGCGTCCGCGAGAAGATCTTTCAGAAATTCAACGCCCCTTCAGTAGCATTGGGAAACTTCGACGGCGTTCACCTGGGACATCAGGAGATCCTCAAGCAAACGGTGGAATCGGCGCACCGGAAGGGGCGCGATGCCGTCGTGTACACTTTCGATCCCCATCCACGCGTGGTTTTGCAGAAGGTCCCTGACCTACCACAAATAACTACGCCGAGGGAACGAGCTGAAATCTTCGAACATCTGAGGATAGACGTTCTTATCCTTGCGGAGTTTACGCGCGAATTCGCGGCTCAGACTCCCGAGGAGTTCGTCGTGAACGTGCTCGTGGAAGAACTGGGAGCGAGGAACCTATTCATCGGTGAGAATTATCGGTTTGGTAAGGACCGTGCCGGGACCACGCAAACACTAAAGAAATTGGCCCCAGAGTTGGGCTTTTCCGTACACGTCGTTTCACCGGTGCTGACGGGCGACATGGTTGTGTCTTCCAGCAGGATACGGGAGTGCCTCATACAGGGCGAGATCCGTAAGGCCAACCTGATGTTGGGACGGGAATTCGCCATCGAGGGGCGGGTAATTCACGGCCATCACCGAGGCAAAGCCCTTGGATTTCCCACCGCGAACATAAAGCCCGAAGCAAAGCTCCAACCACCCTCGGGGGTATACGCCGTGTACTGCCGGCTGGGTGATCAGATGTTTTGCGGAGTGATGAACATTGGGGACAATCCTACGTTCAAGGACAGGCGGGTCGCGTACGAGGTGTACATTCTCGACTTCGACAAGGAGATCTACGGCGAAACTGTAAAGGTTTACTTTGTGGAGCGACTGAGACCGGAAGAGGTGTTCTCCAGCGTAGAGGACCTCAGAATGCAGATCGCGAGGGACGTGGAGCGCAGTCGGGAAATCCTTACGGGCAGTCCCGCCATGCCCTGAAGGCAAGGTGCCGTCAAATGAGCTCAAAGCCTCCTGATGGAACGGAATGCCACGTGCGCGAGCAGCCTTGCACGGATGGGCCCTTGCGACTGCCCGATGATCTTATGGAGGCGGTTCGGGTACTTTGCGAGAAATTCGGCGAATCGCCAACGTTCATCATCATGACAGCCGTGGATCACTTCACAAGGATCCCCGACCAACAAAAGAAGGCTGTCCTGAAAGGAACCTCGATCCGTAGGCGCGGTTATTAAAGGGGGGGTGGGAATCCTCCCGGTCCCGTATGTCTGCCGTACAGCGGCGCTCCGGAACTAATTGAAGTTCAAGCGCACAAGGACAGAACCCTGGCAGATACCGTAACGGCCTATTGGGATTGCTGCATCAGTTTGGATTGGATCTCCTGGGCCTTTTTCTCCAACTCTTCAGCTTTCTCCGGCCTGTCCAGTTTTTTGTTGACCTCTGCCAGATCAAGCATCGCCTCGATGGCTGCCGGATGTTCGGTTCCGAGATTTTTGTCGATTATGGATAGGACTCGCTTGAGGAGAGGCTCCGCCTCGGCGGTCTTCCCGGCCGCCATCTGGTAGCCCGCCAGATTATGCACGAATAGGACCAAGTTGATGTTATCCCCTCCGAGAGCTTTTTCCACGAGGCCGACAGCTCTGGTCTGCGTTGCAATTGCGTCCTCGAGCTTATCCTGCTGCGCGTAAAGAGAAGCGATATTGTTCAATGAGGTGGCAAGAGCTGCCGGGTCCGCGTTACCGGCTTTGTCCCGGGTCTCCAGGGCTTTTTTCAGGTAAATCTCCGCTTCAGCCATGTTACCCTGATTGGCGTAAAGCACGCCGAGATTGTCCAGGGTCACTGCGACAGCAGCCCGATCCGGCAAGGGCTTTTTTTCGTCAATAGCGAGAGCGCGTTTGTACAGGGCTTCAGCTTCAGAGAATTTATTTTGCAGTTGATAGAGCATGGCGAGTTCGCCTAGAGACAGCATTACCCCAGGATCTTCCGGTCCCAGTTTTTTCTCGTTGATCTCCAGGGCCTTTTTCAGCAAAGGCTCAGCGTCGTCGAGTTGGCCTTCGTACCGGTACACGTTGGCAATGGCGGTCATTGAAGAGGCGGTGCGGACGTCATCAGGGCCGAAGGTCTTCTGAGCCAGCTCGAATGCCGCTTTTGCCGCCGCCTTCGCCTCGGAAATATTAGTCTGCTTATAGCTTTCCTCGGCTTTTGTCTGCAACTGTTTCCATTCGGCCTCGTTCCCGAAGGAAATCGAGTTTAACGACACAGCGATGGCTGATACAAGCACGATCCACAGTAGTTTTTTCATTTTGGTCCTCATTGGGCGCGGATGGAGCGCCAAGGCAAAGTGGCCGAATAGTACCTTGTTCGGGGTTCGGAGACAAGAACAATCAGGAGGCAAATAGCAGACTTTGAGTTATCAATGGGTTAGGTCCGTCGTGTGGGTAGATCCAACCATGAGTGGAAACGGATGGGAGTAGCCTCTTCCCTCCCTGTTCACGGGGAGGGCGGAGGAGGGGTGTTTACATTCCTGCGATAGTCAGAGTCCTGCTCATTTGTTCCAGGTCTGCTTGGCCGCGGCAAGAGTATTTCTCATCAGCATCGCGATGGTCATTGGACCGACCCCACCGGGAACGGGGGTGATTGCCGAGGCCTTCTCCTTGACTTCTTCAAAGGCTACGTCACCCACCAGCTTGTACCCTGCGTCCGTTCCGGATGCTTCGACCCGGTTGATACCGACGTCTATAACCACGGCGCCCTCTTTGACCATGTCGCCTTTCAAGAACTCCGGCTTGCCTATGGCGACGATCACGATGTCAGCAGCCAAACACCGCTCCTTGAGGTTTTTTGTTTTTGTGTGGCACATGGTCACCGTTGCGTTCATGTCGCGCTGATCGAGCATGTTGGACAGAGGCCGCCCCACAATGTTGCTGCGGCCAAGAATGACCACATCCTGCCCCTCGATCTTGACTCCGCCTCTCTTGATCAACTCTATGACACCCGCGGGGGTGCAGGGGAGAAATCGCGCCTCGCCGATAGTGAGAAGGCCCACGTTGAAAGGATGAAAGCAGTCCACGTCTTTTTCGGGAAGGACCGCGCGCAGGATTTTGGTCTCCGGAATGTGTCCGGGAAGAGGGAGCTGACAAAGTATGCCATGCACACTCGGGTCTTTGTTGTACCCGTCAATCACTTCAAGCAGCGCTTCCACGTTGACGCTTGCCGGAAGCCTCGTTTCGAGGGACTTTATCCCGATGTACTCGCAGGCCTTTGCCTTACTGCTCACGTAAACCTTTGAGGCCGGATTGTCGCCCACCAGGATGACCGCCAGGCACGGTTCCAGTCCCTCAGCCTTGAGCCCGGCCACCTCCTGCTTCATCTCTTCTTTCAGTTGTTGTGAGACCTCTTTTCCGCTGATGATCTCCGCGGACATGCGAACCTCCCTACTTATGGCGCCAGAACTCCGCCTCCGAGACTCAAAGGATTTCTCGTTCCAGCGCCGCCGCTATCGTTTCGATGGCGTGAAAAATCGCAGGATCATGGAGGGCCGGCGGACGGCTTTCAAGATCTGCTGTGGCTATCTCCTCGGAGAACGGAAGTATTCCCATCAAGGGAATGCAGTCCGGATCGTACGGCAAGAAGTCTTCTTGCGCCTTTTTGCGAACCTTGCAGCCAACAGCACCCACTCCCGCCTTTCTTGACCGTCCCCATTATCAGCAGTCTGACCCCGTCCTTCTCTCCCCCCAGGCTTCAGGAAGATCGTCTTACGCTGGGTCATCTTGAAAAACCCGCCCACGGTCCCGGGTTTGACGCCGGTCCGCTCCTGGATTAGTTCTTTCATATTGCCCACCGGCGCGATCCCGGTGGTATCGATGCCGAGTGCTGATCCGAGGTTCGCGTCGAGTTCCGCATCAACTGCGAGGACCCTGTATCCTTATTCGCGCCCAATAGCGGGGCGGAAGACTGCTCAGCGTAGTTTTCCCGACACCCCCCTTGCCGGACACAACTATTTTCATGACAATCCTCGTCCCGAAACGGGTTCTCAGCCGTCAGGCACTGCTATTCACTTATCCGCTAAGATGGCCTTTGCGGAAGCTTATTACTCGATTTCTCAAATGGGGTGACATCAAACTCCGGCATGTGTCCGCAGTGGCGTCCAAACGCGCGACCGAATTTACGAATCACAATATACAGCTCCGCGCGGCCTTCAACAGTTCGAGGATCGCCATCTGTCCGGCGACGGCCATGTCTTCCGCGCTGAAAAAGACGTCAGCGGTTTCGTCGAAGAGTACGACGGCCTCCGGAGGAAACTCTTTGTCTCCCTGCCAAAGAATGCAAGTTAGGGGCAGGTGCGGAAAGAACCTGAGTTCCACGGCAGAGTCGCCGATCTCAGAGGCCTTTCCGCCCAGTTTTTCTCCCCCGCGCACTATTCCCGCGGGATCCGCGCCAAACACCTGAACTAATATGTCTCTGGTCCGGCGGTTGAACGCGGGTTCATAGAACAGGCCGTCCTTGAATTCCCGAAAATGCTTTAGTCGGCCCGTGGGAATTCGGCCATCCGCATTGTTCAGGTAATGCAAGGTCAAGATGGCCAGCCAGGTCGGAGCTTCGTGATCGAAAGGTCTTATGGTCAAACGGTGAGTGTCAACACCCAGGACGATTTCCCTGCCCAAATGCGGAATCACCACCGAGCGTCCGTCCAGGCAAGCCCCGGCTCTTTGCGCGACCCGTCCGGGATCTTTTCTGCCGAAGATTTCCAGGGCGATTTTCAGGGCTTGCTCGTAATTATCTTGCCCGGGAAGCGCCCTTCGGGAAAAATCACTTGTGTTAGGCACATACCCATCCTAAATCGCCAGACGCCTTACGGAAACCACGTTTTCCAGCATGTGCAGGGCCTCAAGGGCCTTGTCGTTCGCCCTCACGTCCGTGTTGAGGAAAAGAAGCGCTTCCCCTCCCTGTTCCTCCCGTGCAAACTGAAAGTGAGAGATATTGATTCCCAGCTCTCCCAGCGCGGTCCCGACCTTTCCGATCAGGCCCGGTTTGTCGATGCCTTGAATCAGAATCAATTCTCCGGAGAGGTCGAATTCTCCCCTGAACTTGCCGTAGCGAACCATTCGAGGTTCGGACCTGCCGAAGAGGGTGCCGTCCACGATGTATTCTTTTTCTTCGGTCCCCACCCGGAATCGGAGTAGCGAGAGATAATTTTCTCCCTTGCTGGTTCGTGTCTCGGACACCAGGATCCCTCTGTCTTTCGCAACCATAGGAGCGTTTACCTGATTTACGTCCTCTTTCATAATCGGCGTCAGCAGACCTGTCAGGAAGGACGTGGTCAAAGGCAGCAGTTCCATGTTTGTCACATCACCCGAATACTGAGCTTCTACGCTCTTAATGCCCGTCTGCACGGTCTGGCCCAAAAAAAGGCCCAGGCGTTGAGAGAGATCCAAGTAGGGACGCAGGTTCTCAAGCGCTTCGCCTGATACCGCTGGAGCGTTCACCGCATTCCGAATAGTGCCGTCGAGCAGATAGTCCCGTATCTGGGCTGCCACAGCGATGGCAACGTTGTCTTGTGCTTCCTGGGTAGAAGCACCCAAATGGGGAGTGGAAATAACGCGATCCAGACTCAGCAGGCGCGTCAAGCCCGGCGGTTCCGTGAGGAACACATCCAGCGCCGCTCCGGCAACCTTCCCAGACTCAATGGCATCGGCCAAATCGTCTTCATTGATGACGGCTCCCCTGGCACAGTTGATTATGCGGACGCCATCCCGCATTTTTGCGATATTAGCCTTATTTATTAGGTTCTTGGTGTCGTCCGTAAGAGGAACGTGGAGCGTAATGAAGTCGGCCTCTCTGAAGATCTCGTCCATCGAGGCGAGCCTCACACCCATCTGTTTGGCCTTTTCCGCGGAAAGGAACGGATCGTATGCTATCACCTTCATGCCTAAACCGGTCGCACGGTCCGCCACTACCGATCCTATCTGTCCGAGGCCGACGACCCCGAGAGTCTTTCCCAATATCTCCGTGCCGGAGAACTTCTTCTTTTCCCATTTTCCCTCTTTCATGGACTGATGAGCCTGCGGGATGTTTCGGGACAGCGCCATCATCATCGAAACAGCGTGTTCCGCTGTGGTGACTGTGTTCCCACCCGGTGTGTTCATGACCACGATGCCCCTCTTGGAGGCCGCGGGGATGTCCACGTTATCCAGACCGGTTCCTGCTCTTCCGACGACTTTGAGATTATCCGCCACGGCTATGACGTCTGCGGTCACCTTGGTGGCCCCGCGTATTGCTATGCCGTGATACTGGCCCACTATGGCTTTGAGTTCCTCCGGGCTGAGGCCCGACTTTACATCCACCTCTATGCCTTCTGCATCGCGAAAGACCTGTACGCCTAATTCGGACAGATTGTCCAATGCGAGAACCTTCACGGTCCATTCCTCCTTTAATCGTGTTTGCGAGTCTGCTCCGCTCGAGGCTTGCAGGGGAGCAGCCACGGACGGATGCTGTCTGTCGAACCACACACTATGCGGAGAGGCGATTTTGGCTAGACGGGAGAATTTGTCGCGGGATTCGCCGTGAACGCTCCGTTGCGGCCACTTTGCCGGATGCACGAGTGTGTATCAAATTCAGAATACTATCATGCTTAACAAGAAGTAAAGAAGATGTCAAGGATGCGATTCTTTTCGGAAAAGCCCCCTAAGCAGAGCGAAATCAGAAATCTGAAGTGACTCCGGTCCCGAGCGCCAGAAGGCAAAGCATCGCCAGCGCCAGAACCAACACCGGCAAGAGAGGCAAAGACCGTTGGCCGAGTTCTTCTCCCAGGCCCGGCACCTGGTCTGGCGGGACGACTATGTCCGGGGCCGGCATTGCAGCTTCCGACTCGCGCCGTAAGGACGGTGTCTCGTACCGTTTTTCGGGTACCGGTTGAGGTTCGGGGTCGATGATTATCTCGGCCCACGGTATGTCTTCCAGTCTTATGGGACCGAGGTTTTCAGTCGTTGAGTCTGTGGAATAACCGGTTTTTCTCCGGCCGGTGCCTGCCATGCCTTATGATACCTCTTCTTCGAGCGATACGCCCTGTCTCGCGATTTCGGCTTCCGGATTGCCTTCAAGTATTCAGCTTTTATTCTAGCACAGACCGAGTGTCAAGCGCTTCGCACGAAAACCGGTAAGCGCATTCTGCCTTGCGGGGCCGGTTGATGTTGGACAGGTCTTCCCGCCTGACGGCGGTCGCATTTTGGGACGGTGAGCCTGGAATCCCGCGTTTCGCGGGACTGACCCGGATGAAGAACTCTCAATTATGTCCTTAAGTGAATGGATGCACCGTCTTCGGCGGGCTATTCCATTGCTTCCGAGCAAATGCCGTGGTACTCTTATGACAAGAAAACCGGCGAGCAAGGTATCGCTGTTTCATCGGCTCACCACGTCTGTTACCGGGTGAAGAAGTCTGACCCCGAAGGACGTGCTTGAAAATGCTCTTCTAGCGTGCTTCAAAGCAAGGAGAAGGGACACGGAAAGCGGGAGGGAAAGATGAGTGAGAAGCCGAAAGACGTCAAAGAGGCCATTGTCGAGCTAATGGAAAATCTCGGAACCATAGGTGCTTTTATGTTGGGCGAGTGCCGGGCTTTCCTCCGGAAGAGCTGGGGAGCCTCCAGGGCGGAGTTTTCTGCCGCTGTGGACCAGACAGCCAGAACTATGAAGCAATCCGGCAAGATGGCCGCGGAAGAAATCGACAGGGCCGCCCGGAAAATCAAGGACTCCTGGGAGTTGTTGGACAAGGAGAGGAATTTGGACTGGGACAGCTTCCTCAATGATCTTAAGTCCCGCTTGAAAACCATGACCGATGTGACCCAGGAGACCTTCGACTTGTGCGTCAATCAGGCCAAGAACACACTGGACAAGCAGTGGACGGCAGTCGGTCGCTTGGGAGAAGATCAGCTCAAGGCACTGCAGGGCCATTCCGAGGATATGGCCAACGCCTTCAAGCAACAATGGGGTGTATTTCTGGAATACATGGAAAAGACCGGTAAGAAGATAGATCGGGCTGTGGAGGCCGCCTGGGAGGAATTGAAGAAGAAGGATTAGAGAGGATCCGGATTGGGAGTTCGGAAAGGCGGGCCATGCTGGTTGTCGGATTGACTGGTGGAATTGCTTCGGGTAAGAGTACGGTCAGCCAAATGTTCCGGGACGCCGGCGTTCCGGTGATCTGCGCTGATGAACTGGCCCGAGAAGCCGTCAAACCTGGTTCCCGGGCTTTCGAGGAGATCAGGCGGGTTTTCGGTGACCGGGTGATTGGCCCGGACGGGCGCCTGGACAGGGCTGCTATGGCAGGTGTGGTCTTCCAAGATCCAGGCCGCAGGAAAACCCTGGAAGGCATCATTCATCCGAAGGTCGAGGACGAGAGAAGGCGGAGTCTCAGCGTCCTCCAGCGGCAGGGGCACGAGTTGGTGGTAGTTGATGTCCCGCTTCTGTACGAGACCGGGCTGGATCGGTCCTTTGATGCCGTGATCGTGGTGTACGTGCCCCAACCGGTGCAGGAAGAAAGATTGGAGAAAAGAGACCGCATGACGCGGGAGGCAATCCGCTCCAGAATTGATGCTCAGATGCCCATCGATGAAAAGAAAAGGAAAGCCTACCACGTAGTGGACAACACAGGTACGATAGAAGAGACTCGGCAGCAATTCGAGAAGCTCCTGGACGAACTCAGGATTATGGCTGCCCGCAAACGGCGCTCGAGCAGTCAGGTATCCGGGCAGGGGTGATTCTTCATGGAAATCTTTATAGGCATAGCAATTTGGGTTGCCATTTTCATAGTCTGGTACTTTCGGAACTATCCTGAAAAGTTCAGAGGCATCCTTCCTGTCCATCG
>Ga0247841_10008331_pt1 | contig 14985 bp, 16 predicted proteins | sample LaCruzMarch2015__2_FD_192410 | JGI IMG/M metagenome (GOLD analysis project Ga0247841, IMG submission 192410) | Freshwater microbial communities from meromictic Lake La Cruz, Castile-La Mancha, Spain - LaCruzMarch2015_18m | ecosystem: Environmental > Aquatic > Freshwater > Lake | place: Spain...
CGCTGCATACGACTCCCACCCAGTCCACGTCCCTCCGTAGTTGCGGAATTGCATCCACGCTACCCCGCTGCCCCCCGCACCGTCGGTCGCCGTCAGGTTCAGTGTCACGTTGCTTGAAGTCGTGTATGCCGCGCCGTTGTTGATGGAAATCGTCCCCGTCGGCTTGTTCGCATCGTACAGCACAGTCTTGTCCGTGCTGGTGGAGACGGTGTTCCCGTTACCCGCCGCATCGTGCGCCATCCCAGCGGCAATCGTGGCGATCACCGTGCCATCGCTCGTCATCCCGCTCACGGATAGGGTGTACGTCGTCCCGCTGCCGCTCACCGTCACGGTCTTGGTTCCCCCGGCCGTCCCGGCGACCGTCACATCCTCTTGGGTAAAGTCGCTCACCGGCTCGCTGAACACCACGGTGAACCGTACCGGTCCGGTAGCGGTCGGGTCCGCCTGCCCTGTTGCCTGGTTAATGGTCACAGTTGGGGGAATGGTGTCCGAGGCGGTCTGCCGCTCGTAGGCGCCCATGTCGACCGGAGGAATCCCGGCCGCCGTCCCGTTGGGCATCCCCAAGTCGTCGTAGCGCGGGTGGCCCTCGATATCCGTTGCCGGTGCGCCCGTCGCTGTCCCGCTGTCGATGCAGGGCGAACCGTTCCCCAAGTGGTAGTCATACACTTGGAAGGGCTTGCCGGAGAGCACCCAGGATGCATTCCCCCATACCGTGATGCTATGCGCTGCATTGCCCGCTATCACAAATTGCAGCGGTGTCTCGGAAGAAGTATCCGCCAACAACAGCTTCCCTGTGAGTTCTCCGAGCGCATATGTCATGCTGGTGGTTAGCGCCGTCTGAGACAGCGCGGGATTGTACAACGGGGCTCCAGACCACGTACCCCCGGGAGATACCAGAAAACCAGGATCGGCATTAATATTACCGTCGCCCCAGCCTGAATATTCGCTTCCTCCCCCAGGACCCGTGATACCGGGTTGGCCTCCTTCGACATCGCAATAGCGGATCACGGGATCGCTTTGAGGGTCCAAGAGATCAACCTGGTCGCCCCTGGATGCCCGGTTCCCCCAGAGAATGCAGTTGGTCAGTACCGGCGATGACGACCTTGCGCAGCAGAGAGCTCCCCCGTGAATATCAGTTTTGTTCCCAGCGATGGTATTGTTGTCAAGCTCCGGCGTCACCCCGCTGTCGCAGAAGACCGCGCCATAGAAGCGGGCTACATTTCCAGCTATGACATTGTTGGATACGAGAGCGGATGAGTTGATGCCACAATATATCGCGGCCCCGGCGTAAGCTGAGCGGTTGGCACTTATCGTGTTAGCCACTAAGGTAGGAGAGGATGAATTGGATATGGATATGCCGCCTCCATCGCCGACTGCCGAATTGTCTGTTATGACATTGCCCTCGATCAGAGGGGAGGATGATGAGTAGCAGACGATCGCTCCACCGCCCTCGGTCACGGAGTTACCGCAGAAAACGTTATTTCTGATCACGGGAGAAGCAGTCCAGCAGTAAATGCTGCCCCCGAACCTTGCGGTATTCCCGCTGAAGAGGTTGTTGCGGATCGTGGGCGAGGTGGACCGGCAGAACACCGCCCCCCCATAGTATGCATTCCCCTTTCGCATCGAGAATCCTTCAACTGAGTCGCTGGCATTCTGACCGGTGTTGTCGAAGAGGAACGCCTGTCCAACTTCCTCGCAGTCAATGGTACAGTGCCCGTACCCATTTTTTGACTTGACGGCGATGTGTCTTCCCGTCCATTGGAGGTTCTTGTTGCCGGTTCCCGCATAGGTGCCATCTTCCACCAACACGGTTTCTCCGTTGGCGGCCGCATCAATGCCGGATTGGATGGTTTTGTATGGATATGTGGCACTACCGTTGGCCCAATAACTGGCATGCACTCCTTCAACCAAGAGAAACCCTCCCGAGGGCAGGTCCAGGATGACATCCTTCCCTGTCGTATCGCCGTTCACCGTCACCGGGTTGCCGGTGTGGACGCCCCCCGGATCACTCCTGCTTTCAAAAGCGTGATTCCCGTTTGCGTCCAGGTAGGCGAAGAGGTAGTAGCTCCCAGCTCCCACATTCGCTATGGCATAGTCAGCATTTGCCCCGCCAAGAGCCACTTCATTCACCAACTTCGCATGTGCTGCGTCTTCGTAGATACCGACGTAGACCGTGCCGGGAAGAGTTTCCGCGTACCGAGCTCTGCCGGAGAGCGTGTATCCAGTTGCCCCTGCCGTGATGGTGAAGGTGTCGCTGAGTGCTCCAGTCAGCCCGGTTGAGGCAGCCGTGAGCGTGTATCCATCACCGGCTCGGTCAATGCTGAGGTCGGCAAAGGTTGCCAGTCCCCCTTGTGCGGTCCTGGTCGTTGTCCCCTTGAGCGAACCACCGCCCGGGTTGCTCGTGATCTGGAGACCGACCTGTGTGCTATTGTCGGATGTCACGCAGTTCCCAAAAGCGTCTTGCACTTCCACGACCGGCTGAGGGTTGAGCAACGTGGTGGTGGTGCCGTCTCCCGGCTGCGTCCGGAACTTGAGTGCGGCGGCTCCAGCCGGAACCACCGTAACGTCGAGGTCCCTATCCGGACTGCCCGTTGAGTTGATGGTTCCGTCACTTACATCTATTTCCGCCGTCTCGGTCTTGTAGAGAATCATGGATGCGGTGGCCTGCCCGTCCGCAAAGACAATCGCGACAGGGGAACCGAACTCGATTGTGTCAACAGTCGGCGCATGACCCTGGACGGGATGGGCTCCTTCAAATGTCAGGGACCGGGGACCCGCGTAGGAGACAGCCGTATTCCCGGCCGCGTCGCAGGCGACGATGGTAACTGTCTCGGATGCTCCGGCTGTCGGAGCCGCCGAACCTGTGATCTTCAGGTAGGCAGGGGAAATGCCGGCGCTGGTGGTGAACGAAGTGGAGGAAGACCACGGGGACCAATACCCACTGCTATCTCGGTACTGCACAGTCCACTTGTACGTGGTCGAGGAGGTCAGCAGGCCGGCCGGAACCGCAACGGACGTCCGGTTCACCGGGTCAACTCCGCTGTTCCATTTGACGATAGTCCCCTCGATCACCCGCCACCTGCTTGCCTGATGGCTATCCCCGGCGTCGGGATCTGAGAAGGACGACGATGTAAGGGTAGGGGTCAATGGCACGTCCGTAGCCCCGTCTGTAGGAGAGTTGTTTACCGGTTGGCTCGGCGGACTGTTGGCGAAAGGGACGGTTGTCGCATCGTTCTTCCCGGAGATCATGTTCCCGTTGGGACCCGAATCCAGGAAGCTCTCCGGATTCGTTGTCTCGTCGAAATGCCAGAGCGCAGCCGTACTGCCATCGGAAGAGAACGGAGAAGACGGTCTTGTGAAGTTGGCTGAGTAGCGGATGCCGCTGGAGACACGAAGCTCATCCACGTAGTAACAAACTGCACTGCCCTTGACAGCAACATCCGCGGAGGGTGGTGGTGTGTGGGTTACTACGGAATTGAATGCTACTGCCTGAAGAGTCCCATCAAAGTAGACAGCTTTACCTCCTGTTGACGCATTGTACGTACAGGCGACGTGGTGCCACCCGGTCTGCTTGGACATGCCAGTCTCCATACCACTGAACTGGCCCAGTGTTTCCGTAGCCACGCCAAAACTGATGCGTCCTGGGTAAAGGTACACGCTGTCATACCAGAGCTTCACCTCGCAGAGGCGTTCTTTCTGGAAGAGCGTGAGGGCATAAGATGTCTGGAGCGCGGGATAGTATACGTAAGCTTCCACGGTGAAGCTCTCAGTTCGCGACGGGAACCCCGTCACCGGTCCAGACGCTTCGGCGGCCGAACTGGGAAGCATCAGGCCGCGGGGGGAACCCACGGGAGAATTGGGGATTGCTGCCCAAGCCGTCGGGACGCGCAAGAGAAGGACCGCGGTGGAGAGAATCGATATGAGGACACCTGGTCCGAGACCTTGTGCGAGGAAACACAACACTGCCTGCATCACAGATTTGTGCGGCATGCGAACCATGACTGCCTCCCGTGTTATGCTGTTTGGCGTTCTATAGACCACACCCCCGGTAGACTCAAGTCGATACAGTCGAGTGCGGACGCATCGTCCACTGCCCAGAGGATTCTTGTCCACAGGGGCGGGCTCGTGACACGGTAATTCTGTCGAGAGGAGAATTCGCTGACAGACAATGGAAAGGGGAGAACGGCTATAGTAAACGCGGTTTTGTAGATCGCCGTGGAGTAAGGTATTTTTGCCATGGCAATGGGGTTCCTGAACAGGCCAAAACCGCCCTGGCTGCGTGATCGGATTGAAACACTATACCACAATAGTATGATGGGGGGAAATTCTTGTCAATAGGTAGGCAAGATCCTGCGTGGCATAGGAGTTCTTCTATGCCGGGAGAATGTCTGATGAGCGCGCCTGCGGCGCGAACCGCGAGGGGAAGTAGGCGTGTCCCTGGTGGGAGTACATACCCCAGCCGTATCGCGTTTGCGCCGGTCCGGGCAACCGAGGAGACGATTGCCTTCGGTGCGATGTCGCAATGGTTCAGGTCAAAATAGGTCGGCTCGATGGCGACGCCGAGCATCTCCGATACCAGCGGGTGTATTGTAGCCACAGGATAGTATCCGCCACCGCCGGCCGCCTGTCAACTTTCTCAACGCCTGTCATTCCCGCGCCCCGGCCTCGCTCACTCCGGCTGTTCGTGCTTCAGCACGTTCACGAAATAGATCAGGTTCTCCATTTCGCTCTCGACGTTGACGTAATTGATGACACAGTCGGAAGAGCCCCTCAACCGGATGGGCGCGAAGTTGAGCACCCCCCGGATTCCCGCCGCCGTCATAAGCTCCAGCACCTGCTGCGCGGCGGTGTCGGGAACCGCGATGATGCCTATTCTTGTCTGGTGCTCGGCGACGAAATCGCCGAGCGAATCGAGAGGTAGAATGGGGACGGCGGCGGCGGGCGCGGCCAGCGAGGGGTTGATATCGAATGCCGCGGCGATCTTGATGCCCGCTTTCTCAAACCCCTTGTATTTGATGAGGGAGGAGCCGAGGTGTCCCGCCCCGACGAGGATGACGTTCTGGACCTCGCTGGTACCCAGGATGCTGCTCAGGCGCTCCAGTATCTCGTCAATGTTGTACCCGCCGCGCTTGTTCCCGGCGATCCCGAAGAGAGAGAAGTCTTTCCTCACCTGAGAGGACGTAACGCCGACAGCATCCGCGATGTTGTCGGAAAACACCTTCACGAATCCGAGAGATTTCAGTCTGTTAAGGGAATTCTTGTATCGTGACAACCTCACCACGCTCTGCTTGTTTGTCATCATGGCTTTCGCTCCTTTGTTCACCTCTTCCCGTGCGCAATTATATATAAACCGCATCTTCCGGTCAAGAATATGTGAATGGCATCACTACAATAGCGTGAGGGTGCCGGCTCCCTTGTCGCGGGCATTCTCAATAAATGCGCCTGATGAAGTTTTTCCTGGCAAGGAACGCCGGTAAGATTATCGCGGGGAGTCCTTTCTCAGGAGGCGGAGAACACTCCGGGTGATTCCCCAGAGTAGTCGGGGAAGTGCGCGGATGGCGATCGCCAGGTGCCGCGCATAGTAGCACGTGGCGAAACGCGGATCGCGCATGCGGTAGCGCGCCCGGAGGAAGTCGGTACCGGGAAAGAGGGTCTTCATGACGAAGGAAAGCCTGCCCTTGACACTTCGGGCGCCGGTGAAGTTCACCATGTACATGGCGAAAGGAGCGTGCGCCCGCAGGACGGCGAACGGAAGGCCTTCTCTCGTCGCCGCAGCGGGTATGCGGACGCCGGCCGGCACGTCCACCCCCCACACTTCCGCGACGTGGGCGAGCATCACCCGGAGGGATTGCGCCAGGCCGAATGTCCGCGCCGCCTCCCCGACTTCGTCCCACGCCATCCCGGGGCCGTACCGCGCAAGCAGCCGGGCGATGTCGTAGGACCAACGCAGATAGACATTTTCGTCGCTCTCGTGGAGAAAAAAGTGCGCGGTCAGGTGCAACAACTGCGCTTCCGGGGAAAGGATCAGCACCCGGTTTCCGTTGCAGGCGATCTCGCCGGTCCGGTGCCAGAACCATTCCACCGGGGCCCGCATGCGGAAGCAGGCGGGAGTGAAGACGTGCGTGTGCAGATCAACCGAATATCCGCCTTTCGTATTCATGAAGCACTGCTCGCACCAGAATTCGCTGTTGAAATCCATGGCGAACCGTCGGCGCGCCGCATAGCCGAGGCCGGTCAGGACATCCCCGGCCCGGGCAGCGGTCGCGCGCGGCACCATGATGTCAATATCGCACATCGGACGGTGGGCGAGGGATTCATAGACGGTCAGGGCGAGGGCGCAGCCTTTCAGGAGCACGACGGGGATCTGTTCGTGCTCGCACGCGACCAGGACCGTGCCGAGATTCCGGTATATCTCTTCATTCCGGAGGAGTGTCCGCAGGTAGGTGATTCGCAGTTGCTCGAAGGTCTCCGCCGGAACATCCGCGCGTTTCCCCAACCGTTTCACGGCGTCGAAGAGGAGAGGTGCCAGCCCCTTCTTTCCCGCGTTCATCGCCAGGGTCCGCCAGTCGGTGACGGAAACCCCGCGCCCGGCCGGAGAGCCGTCCGGCGGGAAACCGGCGCGGATGATCTCCGCCAGCGTGCGGTCGGTCGGGGTGATGTCGGAAAGGGCCATTGATCTCAGACTCCCGGTATCAGCGGTACCGGCCTGCCTGCAGGGCGAAGAGCCGTGCATACATTCCGTCGGTGCGCATCAGTTGGTCATGCGATCCGTGCTCGATGATCCTGCCCTCGTCCATGACGTAGATGCAGTCGGCCATGCGCACGGTTGCGAAACGGTGGCTGACCAGCACCGCGGCGCGGCCGGCCATCAGGCGGTTGAACCGGTCGAAGACCGCGTATTCCGAGGCAGCGTCCAGCGCGCTTGTCGGTTCGTCGAGGACTACCAGCGGCGCCTCGCGCACGAAGGCACGCGCCAGCGCGATTTTCTGCCACTGCCCGATACTCAACTCCTCGGCGCCGGCAAACCAGGTACCCAGTATCGTGTCGTAGCCCTTGGGCAGTCCGGCGATCACGCCGTCCGCTCCTGAGTTCCGCGCGGCGGCCTCTATGCGGGCGTTGTCCGCGCGGTCCGCGTCACCGAAGCGGATGTTGTCGCGCGCGCTGAATTGATACCGGACGAAATCCTGGAATACGCCGCCGATCAGCCGGCGCAGGGCTTGCGGGTCGAACTCGCGGATGTCCGTTCCGTCCCAGGTGATACGGCCCTTCGTCGGGTCATAGAGGCGGCAGAGCAGTTTGATGAGGGTCGTCTTGCCGGAGCCGTTGGGGCCGACAAGGGCAATGTGCTCGCCGGGATGGATGGTGAGCGAAAGGTCGGCGAGCGCCCGGCGGGCGCCGTCCGGGTAGTCAAAACTCACGTGATCGAACACGATGCCCTCGGTGGCCGGCGGCGCCACGGCCTGCGGGCGGGCCGGCGCGGAAATGCGGGGCGGCAGGTTGAGGAATTCATGCAGGTTCTTCAGGAAGAGCGAATCTTCGTAGAGCCCCGCCATGCCGTTGAGCATGTCCCGGAGAGAGTTCTGGCCGCGCTGGAATGCCTGGTAGTACATCACCAGAGCGCCGATTGTGATCGCGCCCTGAATGGTCCGATTGGCGATGAATGCATAGGCGCCGAATATGGCGATTGCGGCGGCGACCTGGGTGAGCAGGTCGGCCGTGGTGCGGTGAAAAGCCATCTCCAGGCGCTCGCGGCGGAGCGTACGGCGGATGTCGCGGAAGATGCCCATGAAGAGACGGCCCAGGCCCAGAAGCCGGACTTCTTTGGCGGCGGCGTCGCCGGTCAGGAGGCTGTGCATGTATGATGCCATGCGTTCCGCAGGGGTGCGGACGCGCTGCCAGCGGTAGAGGTGTCCGGCGTAGCGCAGGCGCACCGCGACGCCCGGCAGCACCGCGGCGACCAACACCACCGGTACCGCCCAATGGAGTGTTGTCAGGAGGCCCCCCAGGGCCGTCACCGAAACCGTGCTCTGGGCAACCTGCGCCAGACCGTTGACGATGTGTGTGGGCCGGTAGGGAGCTTCCTGCTGGGCGCGGTGAAGGGAATCGTGGTACGCGGAGTTCTCATAGTAGCCCAGGTCCAGGGCGACGGACTTCTCGTGGATGATGCCCTGCATGTGGTCGGTGATCGTCTGTCCCTGCGTTTCGCCGACGAGATTTGCCAGCCCCGCGCACAGGAGCCCTGCCAGCGTGACGCCGCCCAGCGCGGCGATGAGCCACGCCGTCTGGGCGAAGGCCTGGGCTTTGTCGGGAGCCGCCAGGCCTGCGGCGACTGCGTCCACGACCAGCTTGGTGAGATAGAGCGTGGCCAGGGGCAGGATGCCCTGCACGACGATGAGGGAGAGGTTGGCGGCGGTCCATCCGGGCGCGCTCTTCCATACCATCCCCACTGCGGTGCCCAACAGCCGCGTGTGCTGCGTCGCGCGTGAGAGCAGGCTCTGCGTTCGGATCATCGTCGCCGGTGCTCCGCTTCCTCGACGAACATCCGGAACGGAAAAGAGATCTGCCAGACCCCACGTGCATCGTCACGGCGTCCTATGATACGGCGACCGATCAGCATGCACCGTATGCGCCCGGCTTCCGATTGGAATGCCACCGTGCGGGGTCGGAGGGAGGGGGGGAGGAGTCGCTTCCACGCCCCGTTGCAGGCCAGTGTGTGATAGGGCCCGCGGAATATCCGGGCGAGGTACGTCCGGATCGGTTTGCGCACCCGCAACCAGTGGGCGAGCAGGTCGCCCCGTCGTCCCCCGGCGATCGTGCGGCGGCGCCGTCCGCGCAACGCCGCGATCACCTGTCCGGCAACGGCATCGCGGGTTACGTACACGTCGTCATCCACCGTGCAGTTGTCGCCCCGGGTGACGAATCCCTTGTCGGTCACGATGCGGACGCGGTGAACGATCAAGCGGCTGTTTTCGGGGTTGCGGAAGAAGATGACGTCGCCGGCGCGGACCGGACGATCCCCATAGGGCAGGATTTCCAGCATCTCCGGCTCGCGGAGGGTGGGATGCATGCTGGTTCCGACATAGCGGACAACCAGCGGTGGGCAAAGAGGGCGCATCCTCATCGCTCAGCCTTGATGCCCTTTGTCTCATCCATGGTTGTTCCCTCTGTTGATGGACCGACTCTCCCGCGATCGGATATGTCTCTGCGCGTCAATTGTCAACAGGCTGATCTCCTCCCCTTTGCCGCAGCTCTCAGAAGACCGCCGTGCCGGGCATGCAGTCAAAGCCGGCAGCAGAGCCGCTGAAACAGAAATCGAGTGCCGACGATCCGGGACCGCAGACGGGCTCTCCGCCACCTTCGCCGGAGGCAACCCCGTTCAGGGCGATGAGTCTTGGCGCTTCGTAGCGCGGTTTTCCCTTCTGCTCCGCCTTCACGCTCTTTGTCTCGTCCACAGATCCCCCCTCTGGGTTGATGGATTCCATCCGTACCGCCGCGCTCTCGACTGCGTGGCACACGTAAAGACCGAAACACAATACTACAGGGATCCATTCCCTGTCAACTGCTGTCGGCACGCGTTCCCTCATCCGGCGAGGACTTCATTCCGCGGGTCGTCCACGGGAATCGCCCGGCGCGCCCGCAGTATCTTCCTGCGCAGCATACGGGTCGCCACCCGGACAATGACAGGGAGCGGGTAGCGGCCCGGTGCATTGAGGAACCAGTGGAGCCGCAGATAACGCGAGAAGTGGCGCGCCATCCAGGCGCGACGTCTTCCCGGGGAGATGGCCGAGAGCCGATCCCCGGCGTAATATGCGGCGATCGTCTCCCTCGTCCAGTCGTGGCGGGCGAAGAAATCGTCCCCCTTGCGCCGATAGAGTACCGTGCCCGGGTGCACGTTGACGGCTGACCACTGAAAGGACGTCACCGGCATGCGTTTGAGCCACGCCAGCCGCCGCGCGAGGTCCGCGGTTGTCTCGTTCTCCACTTGGGTGAGCATGTAGGCGTGCACATCCATCCCGGATTTGCGACACAGCCTGATGGCCCGCTCGACGGTTCCCGGGGACGTGCCCTTGGCGATGTCGTCCAGCTCCGCCTGCGTGGCGACCTCAACGCCGAATTCCACCAGCACGCAGCCGGCGGAACGAAGAAGCCGGGCCAGGTCCCGCGTTATCCGGTCGGCGCGGGCCTGAATTGACCAGCGGATGCGCCGGTGCAACCCCCGACGGATGAGTTCTCCGCAGACCTCCCGGGCGCGGGCCTCGGATGCCAGGAAGTCGTTGTCGTGGAAATAGATTCCCTCCACGCCGTAGTCCCGGACGACGCGCAGGATCCACTCAAGCACGTAGTCGGTGCCGTGCCATCGCACGCCGCGGCCGTAGGTAAGGGATTCCGTGCAGAAAGTGCATTGCTGATAGCATCCTCGGGAGGTGACGAGCGTCGAGGCCTTCACGTTGTTACGGCGGATGACGCCGTCGCTGCGTCGGGTGTAGAAAGGCATGTCCAGCAGGTCCAGGGCCGGCAGGGGAAGGTCGTCGAGCCGCTTGATCTGTTCGGCGGGTGCCGCCGGGGGATTGATGCGTTCTCCTGCGCGCCACCACACGCCGGGAACCTGCCCGGGCGCCTCGCCGCCGGCCAGGCGCGTCAGGGCGATCTCGCCCTCGCCGGTCACGACGGCGTCCAGCGAGGGGATCCTCCGCAGGGTCAGTTCCGGAAGGGCGGTCGCGTGATGGCCGCCGGCGATTATCCTCCCGCCGAACGAGTCTCTGATCAGCGGGGCGGATTCGACCGTGTCGGCAATGAGGGGGGAGAGGGTGTTCAGCCCGACGACGTCCGGTCTGAACTCCCGTATCCGGGAAAGCATTGCCGTGTCCACATACGCGGTATCGTGCCTCGATCGCGCCCCGACGGCATAGCGGTCGAAGATGGCCGCTTCATGCCCGGCCTTGCGGAGCGCTGCCGCCACAAATGATAGTCCCAGCGGCATCCACAACGGGGAAATGGGAGGTGCGTGCGGATAAATGAGAAGGATGCGCATGGGCGTCGGGAGTGTGTGCGGCGGACTTCAGAGGGGTACCGCCGCATTTCCCGCGACGCACCCGGCGGCCGCTGCGTTCCCGATACTGCAAGATCCCGCGTCCCCGGAGCCGGTGAGGCAACCGGACCCGCCCTCTCCCGTGCCTGTGCCGTTGAGCGCGATCAGCTTCGGTGCTTCGTAGCACGGCTTTTGCTTCTGCTCAGGCTTGATGCTCTCTGTCTCATCCATGGTTTCTCCTCCCTGATTCCTGGAGATGGGAACGTACGTGCCGGACCTCCAGTCCAGTTCCTGCAGGAGAAGCTTTTGCCCAAAGTGTTACCTATGTGCCCGACCCCTACGTCTACCCGCTCGTGCCGGTAGAGCACCCAGCGCCATCTGCTGCAGAGGATCCCTTGACGCACGCTCCCGTCGCCCCGGACCCTGAGGTACAGGCGACAGAACCCTCTCCGGAGGGGCCTCCACCCATGGCGATGAGCTTCGGCGCTTCATAGCGCGGCTTTCGCTTCTGCTCGTCCTTGCTGCTCTCTGTCTCATCCATGGTTCATCCTCCCTGATGCCTGGAGACGGAAAATGTGCGTGCCGGACCTCAGACGGGTATCGCCGAATTTCCTGCAAAGCAGCCCATCGCCGCTGCGGTTCCGACGCCACAGGCGCCGGCGTTCCCGGAGCCGTTGGTGCAACCCATGGGGCCGCCCTCGCCGGTGCTTGTCTCGTTCAGCGCGATCAACTTCGGCGCTTCGTAGCGCGGTTTTTGCTTCTGCTCATCCTTGATGCCCTTTGTCTCATCCATGGTTGTTCCTTCTGTTGATGGACCGACTCTTCCGGAAACGGATGTGTTCCTGCGCGTCAAGAGTTGACCCCTTTGACGCACTTCTCAGAAAGGACTCGTGCCGGCCAGGCAATCAAAGGCAAGGTTGCCTGGAGAGCAGGAAAAGTTACCGGACCCGGGGCTGCACGCAGTTCCCTCGCCGGTGCCGGGGCCTTTCAGCGCGATGAGCTTCGGTGTTTCGTACCGCGGCTTTCCCTTCTTCTGTTCCTTGTCGTTCTTTGTCTCATCCATGGTTGTTCCTTCTGTTGATCGACCGACTCTTCCGGAAACGGATGTGTCCCCTGCGCGTCAAGAGTTGACCCCGTACCCGATGCCTGGAGACGGAAAATGTGCGTGCCGGACCTCAAAACACCGAATTTCCCATAAAGCAGTCCAGCCCAGCTGCGCTTCCGGTCTCACAGTGCGGATCCGCTCCCGATCCGGATGTACAAAAGAGATCGGGTCCACCTGCGCCGGACGCAACTCCGTTGAGCGCGATGAGCTTCGGCGCTTCATAGCACGGCTTTTGCTTCTGCTCCGCCTTGATGCTTTTTGTCTCATCCATGGTTTCTCCCTGTCTTGGCCGACGAACTCCTCCCGCCGGCAAAAGTTGCCGTGTACGGTATTGTACCATTTCGCAACGTCAAGCACTCAAGCCGTCCCCTTTCGGCTGTCCGGCTCTTCCGGTATCGCACTACGTGACTGTCATAGATCGTGCTGCATACCTGGAGACGGGGAACGGGCGTTCCGGACCTCAAAACACCGAATTTCCCATCAAGCAGTCCAGCCCAGCTGCGCTTCCGGTGTTACAGAGCGGATCCGCTCCCGATCCGGATGTACAAAAGAGATCGGGTCCACCTGCGCCGGACGCAACTCCGTTGAGCGCGATGAGCTTCGGCGCTTCATAGCACGGTTTGTCCTTCTTCTCCGTCTTGCCGCCCTTCATCTCATCCATGATTTCTCCTTGTGTCGGCAGCCCAACCAGTCCAGGCATTCCCAGAACGTCCCGTTCAAACTGATGTGCAGCCTGAACGCCGGCACCGTTTTTGCCATCGCGCACAGATGGCCGAACCGCTCCAGGCGGCTCGCCCGGACCTCATCATCGGATAGTCCCCGTTCCATCACTCGCATGGCCTGTTGCGTCGCGTCCGCCAACATTGCGAGCGCCCGTCCGCTGCCCAGCCGCTCGGCACGGTCGTCCGTGGCGCGGGCGAGGAAGTAGATGCCGGCAAGCGGCACCGAATACTGCACGTTCCACCGGCCACCGGGCCCTCCGGGCAGGAAGTTGCTCCACGTGGGCCAGGGATGCGCCCGAAACGCGCCTGTGCCGCCGGGCCGCAGCAACGTCGTGTCGTCGCAGAGAGATACCCACGGCGGCGGCAGGCGTCTGCTCGCGGTTGTTTTCCCCACGCCTCCCGGTGCGCACAGGAGCACGCCTTTGCCTCCGCGCTCGGCGAGCGCTCCGTGCACAAGCATCGCTCCCTGGTCTCGCATGTCCCGTGCCAGGGCCAGCGACACGTCGAGGAAATGGCAGAACAGCGCGTCTTCTTGCCGACTCGGTCTCAGCACGCAGGCAGGAGCTTGTTCTGCGCCCGGCGGCGCCGGATGTCCATGCGACAGAACACAGACACGGCGGCCGGAGGCGACGGCACCGCGGCTGTCCGCACTTCCGGCTGCCCGCAGGCGCATCGCCGCGGCCAGCCGGTCAACGACCCCCGCGGCGGCCTCGTCGCCGGGAACGACGATCCGGCGTTGCCCCCCAAGGGTCAGGGTGTAGGACCGCAGGAGCGGAACCCCGGCTGTCTCCGGCGTCGGTACGGTATCCATCGCAAATTCGCAAGTATTCAACCCCGGGTTCATCGGCGCCGCGAGGCCGGGAAGACTCCCTGCGCGTCCGCTTCTTCGCAGAACCAGTGCGGTGCAAAGAGGTCTCCGCTCCGGTAGTAGTTCTGTGCGATACAGCTTCCCAGGCACCGCTTTCGCATGAGGCAGGCGGCGCATATCCCGGTCAAACGATCCGGCAGTCCCTCGCGTATGGCGAGGAGCATCGGGTTGTCTCGCCAGACGTCCGCAAGGGCGTCCCGGCCTATGGCGCCGAATACCATCTCCGGTATGTGCTCTCCGATACCGCAGAGCGCGTAGTCGCCGCCGGCAAGCAGTCCGAGTATGCCCTTGATGCCGCACACGCCGCACCCGCCCGGGTCGGCGATCCGGCCGAGGCCGCGGAAGGCCTGGGGATAGTCGAAGACAAGCCGGAGTTTAGTGGTCGGCGCCAGCCGGTGCTCCACGTGGCGGCCCAGGGCGATGAGTTCGGAGATACCGAGGGTCTCATCTTTCGCATGGAGCTGTTTTCCGCGCGCGGTGGGCTGCAGCGTGTTGAACTTCACCGAGGAGGCGCCCCAGCTTTCCGCAAGCGGGATCATTGCGGCCGCCTGGTCCGCGTTGGCTCGCATCAGGGACATGATGATCTGCGGACGAATGCCGGCCGCGACGAGACGGCGGATCCCCTCCCGCGCCCGGGCGAATGACCCGGGAACTCCGCGTACCCATTCATGGGTCGCCGCATCCGTGCCGTCCATGCTCACGGCCACGAACGCCCCCGGCACCCGCGCGATGGCGGTCGCGAGCGCGGGGGTGCAGAGCGTGCCGTTGGTCTCCATCGAGAGTTTCAGTCCCTCCCGGCGGATGGTCTCGAGGAATTGCTCCACGCGCGGATGCAGCAGGGGTTCTCCGCCGGTCAACTTGACCGCCGCAAGGCCCAGGGGTTTTGCTTCCCGGACCGCCGTCTCGAACGTCTCCACCGGCAGGATGGGATAGCGGGTTGCGTCCGGGTCCAGTTTCGGGGCCAGCCAGCAGTGTCGGCAGGCAAGGTTACAGCCTTCCGTCAGGTAGCAGTACAGTTGGCGCAGTGGATAGTCCATGGCATGTGGTCTCAGGGTATACGGCCCCCGTCCGCGAGGAAGCGGCGGAGACAGGCGTCCGGGCTGGGATGGTCAACCCGGCCGGTCAGTGTGTAGGCCAGGCCCGGGCAGTTGCCGGTGCAGTACGGCTGATAGTCGCAGCCGGCGCAGAATTCGAACGAGGACAGCGGCACGGTGCGACGCGCCCGCAGTGCGTTGAGTATCTCGTGTTCCCGCCAGAGTGT
>Ga0247841_10008333_pt1 | contig 14983 bp, 23 predicted proteins | sample LaCruzMarch2015__2_FD_192410 | JGI IMG/M metagenome (GOLD analysis project Ga0247841, IMG submission 192410) | Freshwater microbial communities from meromictic Lake La Cruz, Castile-La Mancha, Spain - LaCruzMarch2015_18m | ecosystem: Environmental > Aquatic > Freshwater > Lake | place: Spain...
AGAGTTCACTAGCCATATCTCTAAAGACAATCGTCGTATGGTTATCGCTGCAGGTATCTGTCTGTCAGGTAATGATAGTAGCTTTGATTTGAAGAGTCTTATCACCGTAGTTAGGGAAGCCCAGCAAACAGGGGTATTACACCGTTTTTCGAATGTTCAGTGAGGATAATTATGTGTGAACCAGGTAAATGTGCTCAGTGCGTGAAAAAGGAACTCATAGAACTTACGACTATATTGGGGAATTATTTTGATATATCTAATAGGTATACCTGGGCAGAGCAGGCAGCTTATAAAAATAAGATAGATTCTATTAGAAAGAATTTAGAGCAACAATTAGGCACGAAACCGCCTGAGGTTAAAGCGTCCTTGAAGGATTTTTGGGGGGAGTAAGTATGTCACCTCGGAATGTGTTTTCAATATTATTAGAAAATATCCCATGTAAAAAATGTGGTATAAGGCTTGAATCTACTATCACAGATTTAGGGATTGACTCTATAGATTTATATTGTGTCATACTGAGTATTGAAGATGAGTACAGTATTTGTCTTAATGATGATGCCATCTCTAATATAAAAACTGTAGGGGATCTTTTGAATTTGTTAAGGACTAATAAAGTAGATAATAAGCACCTCAGAATGTTTAATAAGTAGGAATAAATTATGGATTGCTGGCTAACAACTGATACGCATCTGGGGCATGGGATGCTTGTAGAGCAGGGATTTCGTCCTAAGGGTTTCGAAGAACTAATTTTTAGTAATCTGAAAAAAGCTGTAAAACCAAATGATTTACTTATTCATTTTGGAGATGTTAGTTTTAGTGACCACATTTATTGGAATGAAAGACTCACAGATTTTGGTTTGAAAAGATGGTTGATACGAGGTAATCATGATGATAGAAGTATTTCGTGGTATATCGATCGTGGTTGGGATTTTGTAGGGGATACGGCCTCTATAACTCTTTTCGGAGCTAAAATACTAATGAGTCACGCCCCGCAACCAGATACAGGGTATGACATAAATATCCATGGGCATCTTCATAATTCTGACCACAGAACAAACGAACCAGAGATCTCCTCAATACTAACAAGTAAACATGTACTTTTAGCGGTTGAATTAAACAGTTACCTTCCATGGAATTTACGGAAAGTGGTAGAGACTTTCAAAAATGTCAAAAAGTAACTTTAAAGAAGAATGCTGGTTACTATACGGTCTCCGTATATATACAAAGTTTGGCTTAAGTTTTATTGGATTTCAGAAATACCATTCTTCTGGAGATAGAACCAGTGTCGAAATGGATTTCAATAAAGCTGATAATGCTTTGGTAATTGGTTGGTACCACTCTCACCCTGGAGTATCCAACGTTAAACCAAGCGGTACGGATAACTCTACGATGAGGTCTTGGGTGAAAGCCGTGTATAAGCCCTATCTCTGCGGTATTCGCTGTGGGACCAACTCTGCTTGTTACTGTTATGCGGTTGCAGGACTTAATAAGGAAAAAGTTACCATTGTAAAAAAGAGTAATGTTAGAATATATTTTTTAGGTCCTTTCTTTTTTGGGATCCAAGAAGAAGGCTCTAAGTAGATAAAGAAACACACCTTGAAAATGCAGAAAGGGTAAAGACTTATGGGCAAACGATTTAAAGAACTGACAGATAGATTAGTTGCTGTGGGACAACCAAGTTTTTCTTGTTCTGAGTTCCACGAATTACACGATTATATAAAGGAATTGGAGAAAAAAGTCGAGAAGACTAAAAAGAAGAAAAATAAATCATAAGTATCTTCCCTTCCCCACGAATAATCCCCTAAAAGACTATATAAGGCTTCAACTATATTACCTAATACTTATTAAGTATTAGTGTTATAGTTATATTTTAAGTATTATTCCTCTAAAGTATAATAACCTAAGAATATTATATTGTATTTACTTTAATAATTACACAACGGTGCGTATATTAAAGCAAGAATTAGCTTTTTAAAGAAGGAAAGTGTTAAGATATGTCCCTTAGCTTAGTCATCGTGGAAAGTCCAGCAAAGGTAAGTAAGATACAGGGTTTCCTTGGAAGTAAGTACATTGTTAAGGCATCCTTTGGGCACTGCTATCAGATTGATCCCAAGGGTACATGTATTGATATAGAAAATGAATTTGCACCAAAGTACATAGCAGCAGAAAGAAAGGGTAAGGTCATATCAGATCTTAAGGAAGCTGCAAGTAAATGTGATACCGTCTTTATTGCTTCAGATCCCGATCGCGAGGGGGAGGCTATTGGATGGCACCTGGCTAAATTTGTTATTAAAAACGACACAAAAATTAAGCGGGTCACCTTTCATGAAATCACAAAGTCTGCGGTTCTAACTGCTTTTTCGAATGCCACAGCACTTAATGGTCCTATGTACCATTCTCAGCAGGCCCGTGCCGTGATAGACCGGCTGGTGGGCTATGAAGTCAGCCCAGTCTTATGGAAGAAAGTTTGTAAAGGTACTAGTGCTGGACGTGTGCAGTCCATAGGTCTTAAGCTTATTGTAGATCGTCAAAAGGAAATCGATGCTTTCATTCCTGAAGAGTACTGGGATATAGCAGGAAAATTTCAAACGCTCAAGGGTGAAGTATTTGAAGCAGCATACCTGGCAGGTGGTAAAATAAAATCAGGCCCGGAAGCAAAAGCAATTCTTGATGGTATCAAGGCACAAGAACGCTGGAAGGTAGCTTCTATAGATAAATCCGTCAAGTCCCGACATCCTACCCCACTTTTTAACACGGCTTCACTGCAGCAGTTCGCTGCTACTAATTTTGGGTGGACGGGTAAGAAGACTATGGGCGTTGCACAGGGCTTATATGAAAATTCTCTAATAACATATCATAGAACTGATTCTGTGAATATAAGTAAAGAAGCGATAGAAGAGGTGCGTAATTTTATTCCCGGAGTGTATGGGGCAGCGTATCTTCCAGCATCTCCTAACTACTTTAAATCTAAAAATAAAAACGCACAGGAAGCCCATGAGGGTATCCGGTGTGTTCATGTACATGACACCCCTAAGATTGTCAGGGGTCAGGTAGAACCTGATATGGTCAAGCTTTATGAGGCAATTTATTGTAAGTTCCTTTCAAGTCAAATGTCTGATGCAGCTATTAACTCTGTGAAGGCTGTTATTTCCTCTTCTGGTGGGGAGCACAAGTTCAGTGCGACGGGTCAGACTATTACTTTTGATGGATTCCTGGCAGCATGGCCTTATGGGTCAACAAAGGATGAGCATCTGCCAGCTATGCTTGAAAAGGATTCTTCTGTTTTGGTTACTGTGGCATCTGAGCAACATTTTACGAAACCCCCAGCAGCATTCAATGATGCTTCCCTCATCAAGGTTCTTGAAGAGAATGGGGTAGGACGTCCATCGACCTATGCAAGCATTATTGACACACTTGAACAAAGAACCTATGCTGTGCGTGATGGGAAGTCTTTCAAGCCTACCGAATTAGGGCAGTTGGTGTGCAACTACCTTATAGGTTCTTTTCCGGAGCTTATGGATACCGGGTATACTGCCAGAGTTGAGGAGAAACTAGACGAAATTGCTGAAGGTAAACATATCTGGCATGAGGTTGTAGGGGATTTTTATAAAGAGCTCAGTCAAAGGATAACTACCGCTAGGGCCTCTGTTGGTACAAGGCCTCAGGAAAGTACCGGGATTACTTGTCCAAAGTGTGGTAAGCATGAGCTGAATAAAATGAGAAGTAGGTATGGTGAGTTCTACGGGTGCTCTGGGTTTAAGCTAAAGGGGGCTGATGCCTGTAAAGCAGTTTTCAAAATAGGTGCCGATGATGAGCCTATAGCAAAAAAGGAAACTGAGTACATGCCTGGACTTAAGTGTGATAAATGTGGTAAGAAAATAGCCGTGCGGACTAACTCAAAGACTGGTGAGAAATTTGGAGGGTGCTCCGGGTTTCCTAAATGTAAGAGGATGTTTGATACCGCAGGGGTCCCCATTGAACCTAAGAAGAGGTTCTTTAAAAAAGGAAAAGAATAATTAATGGAAGTAAATTTTAATATTTTGAGGAAAAAACTTATTGAGGACTATAACCAGGTTATAACATCCTTAAATGGTTCAATTTGTGAAGATGTGGATATGAATAGGGTCGTCATTCCTGTAGAAGATCTTAAGTTTAATCTTGAGAGGTTAAGAATAGATATTATAACCATAGGTGCTATTTGCGACCCTAATATTAAGGATTGTGCCTGTATTATCGACAGCGGGACTGAAGTTAAGCAATTTGATACACCGTGACATATAAAGGAAAAATTTATGATTATAGTACTTGAGGTTGGTCTGTTTTTTATTGTCATCACTACGATAGTCACTCAGTTTATTCTGCCCTTTTTTAGGGGGACACCCTATTTCCCTATATTTTTGAGGGAAACCACTCTCCTTAAAAAGTTGGAAGTGGAAAAACAGAATTCAGTTGAAATCGCTTTGGAACAAGATATTAAGCAGCTAAAAGAAGTAAACAAGAAAAATTTAGAATCACTTGCTGATCCTAAAGAAGAAACGGACAGTAGAGAATAACATGAGGGTAGTCCTCATATATCATATAACAATCAGATTTAGGAGTGTTTCATGGCAAGAGCCCAAGAAAGTCCAGCAGGTATGTTTAAGTTAGCAGCTGGTGTAGTACTCGGAATAATAGCCCTTTGGTCCATTTTCCAAATTGTTGAAGTCAATGCCCCCAGTACGATTCTAGTAGTTCAGGGGCCCATATCCGGTAAACTCACATGGTATACAGACGCCGGTGTAAAGTGGCAGGGGTTTGGGAAAACAACAAGGTACCCAAAGCGTGATATTTATGAGTTTAAGACCCCCCGTTAGGTTTAATGATGGTGGACATGGGACTATGAACGGTAGTGTTAGTTTTGAGCTGCCCTTGAGTGCGCCTAACCTTTCTAATATACATTCTAAGTTTGGGAGTATCTCAGCACTCGAGAGCCAATTAATAAGTACAGTAGTCAATAAATCAATTTATATGACAGGTCCTCTTATGAGTTCAAAAGAATCCTATGCGGAAAAAAGGAATTACCTTATTCAGTATGTAGAGGATCAAATTCAAAACGGAATTTATAGGACGATCTCTAAGGAAGCAAAAACAATTGATCAGATGACCGGTGTTGAAAAAACAGTTACTGTTGTTGACATAGTATTAAAAAATGGGGTTCCTGAACGCCAAGAAGAAGCGGCTATGTCCCTTTTTGGTATAAAGACATATAACTTTGCAATTAATTCTCTACCATACGACGGAGCAATTGAGAAGCAGATCGAAGGTCAGCAGCAGATTACTATGGATGTGCAGACCTCGATAGCAGATGCAAAGAAAGCTGAACAGAACGCTATTACAGTTGCTAAAAAGGGAGAGGCTAATGCTGCTGAGGCTAAGTGGCTTCAGGAGGTTCTGAAGGCAAAAGCTGTAACACAAGCTGAGCAAGAAAAAGAGGTTGCTAAGCTAAATAAAGATGCTGCTGAGTTCAAAAAACAAGAGCAGATTCTCCTAGGACAGGGAGAAGCAGAGCGCAAAAAGCTTGTTATGTCTGCAGACGGTGCCTTGGACAAAAAGTTGGAGGCATATAGAGAAGTAAACCTTAATTATGCTAAAGCAATTTCTGAGTATAAGGGTAATTGGGTTCCAACAGTTGTTATGGGAGAGAATAGTAAGGGAAGTAATGGGGCAACAGACCTCATTAATATGTTAAACGCAAAGACAGCTATGGATTTGGGTATTGATATGGGCGTAAAGGGAAAAAACAGTACGTCACAATAGCTCTTCTTATACTTTTGGTGTAAATAAGGGAGGTAGAAGTGCCTCCCTTTTCTTTTTTGTTGTTTAACTTGTTCTAAAATGGTATATTAATTCATACAACACAGTAGCGTACCTTGTAAAAGGATAAAAACATGTCTTTATGTGAGGGTGATGTTGAGGATTACGAAATATCAGAAAAAACCCGTATTGATGGGTCTAAAATGGTTAACGACCTTCATTTTCTGTACCGTATAGACGATATAGAGTTACCTTTACATATAAATAGGAATTGGCATCCTGAAATAGCCCCCTTGTATAAGGAAGCTTTATCTGGGGAAGCACGCCCTTATAAAACCACCTTGAAACCATATTACAGAGATTATTACGTGTATGAGAGAGATCCGATAGACGTGTGGGACGGGTACACTTGTCTTTTTTAGAGGACATTAAGTACTCTGCCAGGTGGCTTAATCTTTTGCATCACACCTTTAAGATACTCTGTGGTGTTTCCGATTGGGAGCAAGATATTATACAAGGGCCCTTTATTGGGATGCTTCCTGGGGCTGAAATTATGTCAAGTCCTTTTGTTGTTTTGTTAAAGCAGGAAAATAACGGGACCACATTTATAGTGTCACGACAGAGTCTTGATCATATAGATGAATTCCTTGTTGAAAAGAAGATCGTAGAAAAGAGGCGTACATGAAAACTTTTGGACATGAGGCAGCTTATCGAGGGGAAGATCTTTTAAAGAAGATTGCTCTGCAGCATATCACATTGTGTGGAGTTGGTGCGATCGGTTCTAATCTCGCAGACAATCTGGTGCGTCAGGGTTTCCAGAAGCTTACTGTGATCGATATGGATCGGGTTGAAGACCATAATAGGAACAATCAGCTATGGAACTCTCGGGATGTTGGTCAGATGAAGGTTACCGCGCTACGTAATCATCTGTTTAATATTCTTAAAATTGATATTGAGCCTATTGATAAAAAATTGGAAGTATCTAATGTTAAAAAGCTTTTGAAACCAGGATCTATTATCGTTGATGGTTTTGATAACCCTGAGGGTCGTAAAGCTGTGGCTGACCATTGCTCGGTAAATAAGATTGAATGCTTACATATAGGTCTTGCAGCGGATTGCGCTGAGGTAACATGGAACGATCGATACCATATCCCAAAGAAAGGGACTGGTCCTGATGTGTGTGAGTACCCTCTTGCGCGGAACACTGCTATGATAGCTATGATCGTGGGTACAGAATCTTTAATAAGATTTATTGATACTGGGGTAAAAGAAAGTTATATCATAAGTTTGAAAGATTTTAAAATTGTAAGTGTATGAGAATATTTAACTTTATAGGAGGGTATATTTAGTGCTAAGAATTTTGTTGTGCTGTTTTTTATTCACAGGTTGTATTTCAAAGTATGCGGGTAAGACGGGTCCTGACTATTCTGTGCAGTATTTAGGTACCCAACAAGAGCTTGATAATTATACTTCTAAGTTAGTTAGTACGGATTATACGTATAAGACCATAACACATGAAGATGGTGTCTTTGAGGTCCAATATAAAAAAATTAAAAATAAATAGAATTAAAGATGCTTTTTAGTTATCTTATATGTGTTCTTTAATATTTTGGGGGTGTATTGGTTTCGATTAGGTAGGGAAAGTATAGATTGCATGCTGAGGATGACGGTTGGCCTCATTAAGTATCCGTTAAAGTATAATTGTCAAAAATTATGCCGTTAAGTTTGCTCTCGCTTTTGCTAACAATGTTAACATTGGCGTTGCAAGCTCAATCGCTGCCTAATTAAAGGCGGCAAAAGAGTACCGGACAATCGTGGGATCCGGTCTCTTAAAAGATCACGATGTAGGGCACCCGAAAAGCATAATAGAGAAGGGGACCGAAATTACTCAATGCACTCTGTTAAAAATTTTGTTTAATTGATATTTACAGAGGGGTAGTACAAATTAAACTAAGCATGTAGAAATTTATAGGGACTTTACTTAAGACACGGGTTCAACTCCCGTCACCTCCATTTGTAAATTAACATAAGATAAAAGATAAAATACCTTGAAGCTATTTGTTGCGTACCCGATACTTTTTGATTGTAACCTTCGGTGCAGTTACTGCTTTCATCATGAGCGTTTTTTATCCAACTATACAAAGCATCAATCTTTTTCGATTGATCAGTATAAACTTTTCCGAGACACACATCTTTTACCTGCAGAAGAGATACTCATGCACTTTCATGGTGGTGAGCCATTCATCTCCACGAATATAAATACTATCTGCACGGTTATCCGATCGACTTCCTTTGAACGTTTCGATTTCCTTACTAACGGCTTACAGAGTCAGGAAAATTATGCCAGGATCCTCCCCTATAAAGATAGAATTCATAGAGTGGGGTTTACTTTTCATCGAAAGATGATGGGGCATATCCCGAGTCTGGTTAAAAAATATGAAGAAAATCTACTTTTCCTTAGAGATAATGGTGTCCCCGTGTACGCTAAGGAACTTTTAGTCCACAGTGATAGAGAACTTATTAAAGAGCATAAGCGTAAGTGGAAAGCGCTAGGCGTCCCCTTTAAAATTCAAGACTTTAAGGGTTATGACAGGGGTAAAGACTTTAAAGAGATGCGTGAGTATGACGATGAAGATTGGTACCTTGTTGATTTTGAGTATAAGAAATGCAATGCTACCTGCACATGTACAAGAGGGTATAAAACTATCCTTATTGGGGGGCATACTTTAGGCGGTAATGTCTTTGCATGCTTTGAAGATATGAAGATAGTAGGGAACATTGCCAGGAATGAATTTAATCCAAACTTCTCTGTTAAACGAACTCCTACCGGTGTAGAGGTGGTTGGTGTTCCTGCAGTGTACTTCTATGACAAGGTAGTGCGTGAAAAGGGAGTCTACAAGCCTAAAGGTTGTGGAAATGATTAATCAAGAACACGTAGACAGATTAACTGTTTTATCGGTAGATCACCTGAATTGCTCACTGGATGACAATGCTCCTGGTTACATACCTCAGGACCTTGTCCCGGGGACTTATCGGTGGTTTCTCTATATGTACTCGAACATGTATAAAGAGGGCGACAGCACGTTAGTAGCTGAGGATCGCGCTATGTTTATAGAGATTGCTGGGAAGTTCAGGTCAGAACATTTAATAAGCTGGACTCGGGACCGGTTAATCGAATTAGATGAAAGTAAGATCGCATTAATTTATAAATTTATTCACGATGCCCTTCGTAGTACAAATAGCTTCTATACCCTTAAGGTATGCGTGCATATGCTTAAGTGTCTTGATGACGGCTGGTATTTTACAGACTCTTTTGTGTTAAAGAATTTACCAGAATTAAAGGGGTATATATTGAATGGGTAAATATAAGTTTACAAAAAAGTTTGATTTCTGGAACACCGACCACTATACAAACTTTGCATATATTAAGCAGCTGTTTAATTATTCAGAAGAACCTTATTTAGCATTTTTAGAGATAGGCGTCTTTGAAGGAAGGTCCTCATGCTGGTTGATAGATAATATCCTGAGTGTAGAAACACCCAATAGAAAAAGAGGGGTGCTGCACTGTATTGATCCGTATATCACTAAAAATGGTGAGTATAATTTAAAGCAGCATTTAGGGGATGTTATATTTTATAGAGGGCATTCTGACAGCGTCCTGGTATCTCTCATAAAAGACAAAATTTTTACATTTGATTTCATTTACGTAGATGGGGACCACAATGCTCCAGGGGCTCTTCAAGATATGGTATTGTCTTGGAAGCTTTTAAAAGTGGGCGGTATTATGCTTATAGATGACTATGAGATGGAGGCTACTGATCCATGGCTTTATAAAAGCCATAAGGAGTTTGGTAAGTATCCCCAGCTGAAGTTCATTCATCCTATGGTAGCTATAGACGCCTTCCTTACAATTTATCGAGGTCAGTTTGAGATTATTATCAACAACTATCAAGTAGGTGTTAGAAAAATTACAGATATTGAGTGAGGGATAAGATGTGATGCTCATAGTTGGGAATTTATGAGCATTTAAGCTTTCAAGAAAGATAGGTATTTAATTCATAAGTAGTTTTCTGTACACCATCCATTTTGTAGATATTCAAAATGAGTTTGCTATTAGTTACTTCTTTACCGCCTTTGAGAAGATCAAGATTAATTTTAGCATGATCCCCTTCAGATAGCGCCCCTGAAAAAGTACCTCCCCAACTCTCATTTCCTGTCCTTGGTGTTATACCTGCTTGTTCTAAAGCCTTCATAACTTGATCTGTTATAGCAGATAGTGATCCGTAGTAATTTTCTTTTCCAATAACTTTTTGGAAAATGTTTCTTTCTTTAGATGTGATGGATGTGGTGCCCTCTGTTGATATCGGGGTGCCGCTTCCCATAGGGTGTAGCCCAGCTCCAGCTGTTTTCTCAAGCATGTCACTTACACAATCAAGTTGGAAGGCTTCATGTAATAGACCTGAAGTTTCAAGGTGGTCAGCCATTTTATCGAGGATTGCAGATATTTTTTTAAGCATAAAAAAAGTCCTTATGGATAGGTTTGTAGAAGATACATCGTACTATTAAGAGATTATTCGTCTATTAAAAAAATAAGTATGTTAGATTTCTACTCTATAAAGATATATTACTGTATGGCTACCAAACTCGTGCCAATAAGTGTACTCAAATGTCTCAAGTGTTAGAATAGGTTGATATGAATTATAAAGATGAATTTAATTACCATTCTGTTAGGCTGTTATTCGGTGAAAGTAGCCCCTATATCGCAGATTTGAAGATATTCGGGATAGATACTATGAGAAAACATCAGGAGATACTTTTTTCTGAGTGGTCCGCACTGAGTACCGAAAACACCCCTGATACGGTAAGAACTTTGAGAATATCTTCTACAAGATACTTTTACGCTAACCATAGTAAGATGTCTTCGGGGGTTTGTGGTGTGGTTAATTTCGTAGATACTCTTAAAAATGTGCATGCGTCAGACATGCTATTTACAGACAGGGAATATGCATATTTTAAGGAAGAATGGGATACTGCTGTTAAAAATAAGGTGCGGACTCTTGGGATGTTAATACGGTCGATATGCTATGGCACACTTACAGAGGTTCCATTATTAATAAATGAGTTCCCGAACATAACCAACATCCTTTTTAACTATCCAGAGATGTGGGTGAAGGAATGAGTTACAAATTAAAACTTAAGATAGCTTCAATGTCTTATACAACTAAGATAGTAACGCTTTTTAAGATATTCCCGAAGCAGACTCCTTACTTTATGGAGCTTGTAAGGTCTATAGAGTTTGAAAAAAAAGGGGTAAATTTTAAGTACGCCTTTGTGGGGGTTTATTTTGTTGAAATGTACGTAGAGGGGTTGGGGTCTCTCCGTAAGTACTGGGAAGAGGATGAATTTGATGATACACTCATATATAGATTCACCTTTAACCCAGGAGACGAGTACGGGCATGGGGAAAAAAGCCCTCCATTTGATAAAGAGTCCTCGGATCTATTTTGTGATAGATGTTTACCTTTTATGATCTCAAAGGGTAAAACTAAAACTGGGATCCCTTTAATAATTCACGATTTTCCGGAATATGCACGGTATGCATTGGAGTATCTACCATGAATAGCATTTTAAGTTTTGTAGATAAAGCCTTTATAAAGCATCAAGATAGGTACGACTATTCAATATCTGAGTATACAGAGGCTAGGGCTAAGATTAAAATAATCTGTAGAATACATGGGGTTTTTGAACAAAGGGCCTATACTCATTTAAGAGGCTGTGGGTGCCCCCTTTGTGGAAAGGTATCCTCACAGAAGGGACAATTCAAGCAGGAGATATTTATTAATGATGGTGTTTTTAGTGAGATAAAAGAATTACAGGCATGGATTCTAGGGCTTTATGCTTCAGATGGCTGTGTAGATAAACATGGGAGAATTAGTATTGCTCAGTCAGGTGGGGCAGGGTATAAAATAATAAAGTATTTATGTGATATTTTTGGGATAGACTACAAGCATATTATTCCATGCAAGACTAAAAGAAAAATATCCTATAACATAAGCTTTAATTCTGTTAAATTGCTCAAGATATTTAGCGAATATAATATTATAAGAAATAAAACTTATACGTTCTATTTTCCTAATATTCTGGAATACCCTTATATAAGGGATTTTTTGAGGGGGTATATTGAGGGGGATGGTTGCATCACAATATCCAAGAATAAACAGGGGTATAAATATCTTAGTACTAGTTTTGTCGGTACTAAAAAATTTATAGCGCAATGCCAAGGAATAGTTCCTATTAAAGGGGGCATATGTTCCAAAGGAAAAAACACACAAGAAATCAGATGGTATGGTAAAAAAGCTATAGAATTTTGTAGGTGGGTTTATGCCAAAGAAGAATTATATAAAAGTTATAAATATTATAATTATAAGAATTACGAGGAAAACCATAACTACCAGGAAGTTAAATATCATAATATTAGAGCAGAGGTTAAAAAGAGATTACTTGTAGGAATGTCCGTTAATAATATTATAAAAGAGATTACTATCCCTTTTCAGACGATATACTATTGGAAGAAGAAGTGGGGGATGACATGAAAAATAAGAAACTAATGGAAGAAATGCTAAATCATCCTTATATCTTTCATAAGGAATTTGAGAATCTCCTATTGTTCTGTTATACACGTGCGTGTGTGTATGATAGTAAATGGGACGAGTACACCATGAGGGCTCGTGGGATAATATTTGATAGGGACACAGGTGAGATAGTTAGCGTACCCTTTATTAAATTTAAAAATGCTTCAGAATTACAGGGTGAGGTAGATTTACATAAATTATCTGAAAAGCCTTTCATAGCCTTAAAAAAATTAGATGGAAGTTTAGCAATTCATTTCAGGCATGGTAGCCAGGACTATATTGCTACTAAGGGGTCATTTTTTTCTGATCAGGCACAATGGGCTACAAAATGGTTTCGAGAGCATATAAAATCTAATGAAATGCTTAAGGGCCATACATACCTATTTGAAATGATTTATCCTGAAAATAAAATAGTGGTAGATTATGGTAATACAGAAGAGCTGATTCTTATAGGTGTTATTAATAATGATACTAGTAAAGAAATTCCGTATACCTCTCTTAAAGAGGAAGGGAAGCGCATAGGAGCAACAATAGCAGAAGCAGTAGAGTTTACAAGCCTAGATGAGATATACAACTACTGTATGACATTACCAGCAAATGAAGAGGGATTTGTAGTTACATTTCATAACGGGTTGAAGGTGAAATTTAAGGGGAGTGCTTATTGTAAGATACACAGGCAACTTGCTCATATGACCCCCTTGGCGTTTTGGGCAGCGTGGGATTTGGATGCAGCAGATATTCCTAAGGATTATTTATCTGGTCTGCCAGAGGAGTTTCGAGAGCTTACAGATCTTTTATGTGATCAAGTAAGAGATATCCATTACCGTCCTTATAATGAAATTAAAGAAGCCTACTATGACTTAATGAAGGATTATCCAGCAGGTATTAATGAAAGAGAGGTATTTTTTAAAGCGAAAGATAAGTACCCGGAGCTTTCTGGGGAAATCACTCGATTCCATAAAAAAAGGTACCATAAAATTTGGTGGGAAATCCATAAGAGAGTCCGTCCCCACTTTAATGTCCTGCCTGAGTCTGTGGCTGGTGTTGACAGATTAAAAAGAATTTTAGAAGAAAATTAAGATTAAGATTTAAAAAATTATTATTCGTGAGTATCTTATAGTGCCGGAGGAGGTCTCTCTTTCGGCACTTTTTTATTTTATACCCGAAAGGTGGCTTATATGTCTTGGGAACCGGTGGTCCTGGCTGGTATATGCATTATATTCATACTTCTTATGATTTTCAGAAATACACCCTTCGTTAAAACTAACTGGAAGTACTTCATAATCCTTATACCCTTAGTAGTACTTATAGTCCTTAAGATTATGTCAGATTCAAAAAATAAGGGTGGGGGATCCAAAACTCCATCACCTAATGGAGATCTCGGAAAAAGTATAGAGAAACTTAAGGATAAGCTTGAAGAGGCACAGATGGAGTCGGCTATTGAGATATCCGGGGCTAAGACAAAAAATGGAGCGATAGTCTCTGAGCTTGAAGAAATAAAAAAGATTGAAGATAAAACAGAGCGAAGAAAACGTTTAGCTGCGATGATCGGGTGAAATACATGAAAATTTTTATTTTATCACTATCGGCAGTCTTATTAGCCTCTTGCAGTAATAAAATCATAAATGAGTCCCCATTAGGGTACAGTTTTATGCCAGCGTATCTTAATGTGGACAGCATACAGCCCTTTGTTTTAGACGATACCAATAGAGTACTTGATTCATCATATAAGGATTTTACTTCTATTCCGATTGAGGGTGGTAAACTTATAGATGTTTTTAAGGATACCCTACATCTACCTGCCGGGGTCTTAATAAGTGATCATAAGGCTGCACTCTATCCTTTCTATAAAGCTTCCTGGGAACGGCAGAAGACAGAACTTAAATATACTAAGTATTTAATGGCTGAGTATTACTCAAAGGCAAAGTCTGCAGAAGTATTATATCAGAACGAGATAGTAAAACTTGAAAAAAAATCTGAACGCACCTGGCTCGAAAAAAATATGGGCTACATAGGTTTTGGGGCAGGGCTTGCAACAGCTATCTTGACAAGCTTTGCACTCTTTGGTGGGACATCACTTATTAAGTAGGACATCGTTAATGAAAAAAGAAAAACTCAGAGATAAAAAGTTTACTGCTATAATTAGGGTACAAAATTTAACAATAGCGCAGTCTATAGCTTTAGAAGATATGATGTCGGTGTGGCAGGATTTAGGTAGTATGGGCTGCAGCAGGTGGACTTCTTTTTTTGCAGATGGTGATGGTAACTTCAGGCCTGAGGTACTATATAATGGACACTCTCCCAATAAGACAGACCTTCTTAAAAAGGAAGAGACCTGGCGTGGAAATGAGTATCGTATAGATTTTGATTCTATCGGTTGGAAATTACATGACAATGAGGAAATAAGAGTTAGTGAAGCGAAAAAATTTAATTTTTTCCGGATAGCGATAGGTACTATCTCCTTTCTAACTAAAAAATGTATTAAGGATTTTAAGCGTAAAATAAAATTAAAAAAGATAAAGAGGCAATCAGATAACTGCAAAAAACTTCATCCAGAG
>Ga0247841_10008334_pt1 | contig 14981 bp, 14 predicted proteins | sample LaCruzMarch2015__2_FD_192410 | JGI IMG/M metagenome (GOLD analysis project Ga0247841, IMG submission 192410) | Freshwater microbial communities from meromictic Lake La Cruz, Castile-La Mancha, Spain - LaCruzMarch2015_18m | ecosystem: Environmental > Aquatic > Freshwater > Lake | place: Spain...
CGATCGACTACCACAAAATGTGATAATTAATCGCAAGCTCTTAAACTTGGAATTCCTTTCAGGATGCCTCGTAAGGCATAACTCTATTTAGTTGTTAATTACATAATACTACTTTTCAAAAATGCGCGCAATAGTTTCAGGTGTGCATAATTATTCAGGTATGTATTCCTGGTGTCCGCAGTGGCAAGCGGTACCGTCATTTGTTGACATGCTGAAGTAGGATCGCTTGGCAACGATAATGAAATCAGCAAAAAATGGCTTAAATGATAAAACTTGGGCATCAGCTTGCAATGCTCTTATTAATTTATTATCGGCTTCATCCGGTGTCGGATCGGTTGAGCCTGGGTGGTTGATTAAAACAATAAACTTCTTTGCAAGAAATAAAGCGTAGTAATGGTATAACAATTGCGTATCAAAAGCTTTCGGGGATGATCCTAAAAATACCTGATGACCGAGGAATAAATTTTTGTCATCAAGGTAAATGCCAATAACTTTGGAAACACTTTCATTTTCCAAATCTTTCAAAAATTTATATAAATCTTCCGGGTCTCGGACTTGTCCTTGAATAGGCAACTCAACATCAGTTTCAATAATCTCAAATTTCTTGAGATATCTCTTGTCTGATTTTTCCGGTTCCGGAGTATGCTTTTTTTGTTCTTTTTTAGCCATATATTTTTTATTTTATCACCGACATGTAATTTTTTAGCATGAAGATAGAGTCGGCTTTCAAATGATTTCTAATCCACGCTTTTTCTTTTTCACTATCGACAAGCTCTCCCAATCCCTGCAACATCTGATTGTCTCTCACTTTTTCTATGAAAGCTACGCAATCAGCCAAGTATTCTTTGGTGGTTTTACCAGTTCTTTCTTTGATCACTTCAGCGTTAATATCCCAATTGCTCTTGGCAAAATAATGGATGTCGTAGATGTCTCTCATGGCAGTTTCATTCCTCAAAGTCAAAGCCGACAGCTTACTGGCGAACAGATAATCTTTTTTGGCCACAAACATTGAAATGCCCAGATATTCTTTCAGCTCGTAGTGATCTTGGATGTTATCTACCAATTTTCTGACATTGATTTCAACCTTGATATTGTGATCATCGTCACCATAGGAGAGTAGGGCAAAAACTGTAAATCTTTTTATGTATTGGTCTTTAACCTCTCCATACTTACTCAAAATATTCACGATCTTTTCAAACACCAATTTTTGATTTTCCTCGGTCACATCAAGCAAATCAAAATCCAAGTCAACCGAGAATCTCGGCAGGTTATAAAAAAAGTAGGCACAAGTACCACCCTTGAATCCTAAGAGCGGACTGATTGTAACATCGGTATAGATGTCTTTCAAAACTTGTCCCATAATTAATTGATGTTTTTCTCTATTGAGCATAATTTTTGCGATATTTAGCTAATCGTTTTATTAATTCCTTGTTGTTATAAATTTTTACCAACTCGTCACATTTTTCCCAATTGATTGATTTTAAATTATCGAAGTAATAATTCGGGAATAAGTAAATCATATCCAAAAAGGCTCTTTCGGTGGTCGCCACACTGTAGTTATCTTTATTGACAACACCGGTGGAATTAAACAGGATTGAATCTTTTAATTTTCTAAAGGTAAAAGTATTTTTATCTACAGTCATTGTTTTCGGCCACTTGGAGACTACAAAAATTGTATCGTAGTGTTGAAAAATCACACCGGCTTCTCTCAAAACGGTTTCGAAGCTGATATAAGAAGGGGTATAGATACTGGTCGCTAATTCTTTCGGGCTGTAATCTTTATTTTTGGCAAAAACTCCCCGAGTTAGTCTGATCAGAGCTTTTTGTTTTACATAGTAGGCAGTTTTGGCATATAAGCCTTCCTCGTTATTTTCTTGCCAAATCAAAGCCAAATCCTTGTTAGATAGGATTGTTTTGGGGGATTGGTATAATTTTGCGATTAAACTGTCCATATTGATAATGTTTGACTGAACTGATAATTACTCACAGTTCCATTGTATATTATTGTAAAAAGTAAGTCAACTGGCTAAAAGTGGACAAAAGAAAAGGCACGTTTTTGGGGAAAACGTGCCAGAAACCCATTTGTCGCGCGTTTCAATTGCGCTGTTGATTCATCACCAGAAGCCGTTGAGCTTCCTCAGTCTCGCCCGGGGCGTCATCGAAGCAGTGTTCATCTTCAAGCATCCGTGCGTGGTCGATGGTGAGGGAACCGTAGCAGGCTTCCTCAACTGCCGTCACCGCCGAATCGAAGTCGAACTGCTCGATACCCTTGGAATAGGCGACCCGACTTGCCCAGTGCTCACGCATGGACGGACCTCCATAACCACCACTCCAACCGGTGACCAGTGTTGCCACCGTATTGGCGAAGGCCGCATGGTGATGTTGAGGTGCTTCCGGGTGTTTCTCCTTTCCGAGCTTCATTGCTCGTTCGAGGACTTCATCGTGTTCCATCTTGATCTCCTTTCGTTTTCTGTGTTTCTGACATGACCGTTTCGGCGATCACATCCATTCCGTGAAGGTACCGAAATACCTAGTAGATCAGTCCTCAAATTCGAGAGCGACACGCTTGATACGGCGAAACCGAACAAATCGGAATCCCTGTCCACGCGCGCCACGGAACTCGACTTTGGACGGATCGTTTTCCTCGACAGCTTCCGACCACAGCATTCTGATGCCCTCATTGCAGAGCACCTGAATCACCGAAAGCGGTGCCACAATGACCATGTCATCGTAGTGTCCTTCACGGAACCGCTTGGCGATCTGCCGTGCGTCATCGAAGGGTCGTGACTCCTGTTCCACGATGGTGTCTCCACCATATGTGTTACGCAGAGTTTCGATCTGCCTCCGATGCGGTTCGTGCCGAGACATCCAGAGAATCTTCTTTCCCATTGGCTTTCCTCCTTTCTAAAGAACTGTTTTTGTCTAATTGGCACTATGCCAATCACAACATAGGAGTATAGCATTTATTGGGCTTAATGTCAATGTTTTAGCCAAAATCAAAAACACGGCTTGGGACCGTGCTTTTGTCTAAAATCTTAAATTACATTCTGTTTTCTATCTTATACTTAGTGACAGTAGAAACATTTCCATTACCTTTTACCGCATCCAGTACCTCTTGCTCTCCACTTAGTTCAGAAATGCGATCAAGAATATCAGGGGATGAATTAGGATTATTGGCTATAACCATTTTGACATAGTCATTCGCACCCTCAGCTAAGCGACGCAAGGAGTTTGCTGGAGTCTTAGGATTACATCCAGATAATGTTCGAACATTAAAATTTTCATCCATCGATAATAAATTCAAAACGAACGGGTCTTCGGAATCCATCGCTTCTTTTCGTTTCCGTTCATCCGGCCATTTTATAACCTCTTCCTTTCGTGTTTCCAATCCAGTATCAATCTCACCACAAAGATCGTCTATCTCGGCCAATAAACGTTTACCGCTAGTTGACTGCTCAACCTCGCTTAGTAAGTCATCTATTTGTCCAAATTGTGATTCAAAATTTTTGCTCATAGTTTTTAAATTAATCAAAGGTTTGATCTATCAACTCCTCGACCTTACGAATAAATTTTGTTGATAATTGCTTTGAGTCTGGGACTTCTAATGCATTTTTCCCAAATTCTTTTTTAATTGACTCAGCTCCTTGAGCAAGCCCAACTCCCAGTATAACGGTTTCTTTCTTGAATTTGTTGACCAAATCATGCAGTGAGTCTGCACTACAAGCCAATCCATCAGTCAAAAAGAAAATAAAATTATGAGCCCTTTTAAATTTATCAGCATATCGTGTTTGGCTAGCATAGGCGGCTCGCAAAAGGTCAGTATCTTGTTGATTACCAATAGATGCTTGCAACAGAACAGCTTTTTGTAAATCCTCTCCGTATGCTTCCTGCTCAAATGTTTTTAAGAATTGGTATCCACCCTCTGTGTAGATAACCATTTCGAATGGTATGTCTAACCTTTTAGTAACCTCCATAAGAGCCGTGGCTAATTTCTTTTCATCCTCAATCATTCCACCGACCGATCCTGTGTTATCAAGAATAATAGTCCATACAAATTGAGGCATTTCCGGAGTACGCTTTCTTTCAAAAGACCTCGGACTAATAACGGGTCGGCCGTCTTTTGTACCTACAATATTTTTTGTATATCCCCGTTGAAGTCGTGCTCCTCGTCTTTGATTTCTTTCGTATATATAATCTTTATCAAGATCAAATTTTTCAATAAAGAAATCAGTGAGATCGTCTGTCAAATCTTTCATTGACTCCATGTACTCAACATAAAGTCGCAATGCTTCACCCTCTAATCCAGACATTTCTTTATAAAGAGCTTCTGTTTTTGCTTGATGTTGGCGTTTCAATTCTTCTAAATTTGATAACTGTGCAGTTGATTTGCGTTCGATTTCAGCCAACTGTTCCGAACTTATTCTCGACACTTCTTCAGTGGCAACTTCTTTCGACACAAAAGATCCATTTTCATCCTGTTTAGTAAATTTGCTCCCAATCAAAGTTTCGGCATTTCTTAATTGTGCTAAAAGACTTGGGTCTGGGCGACTAAAAGTAACACCCTCTCCTTCGACTGTATTGCCAGCTCCGCCTTGGTGGCTAGGATCGTGTGGGCTCGACTCGTTTTCTACTTTTGATTTTTCAAATCCCTGTTCGTCCAATTGACCGCCTGAATTTTTTTCGGTTGACTGTTCATGTTCGCCAGAACCACGTTGTCCCTCTCCTTGACCCGGCTCGCCACCCTCCATTCCACCCATCATCTCGGAAAGTTGTTGCATCGCATCCTGCATCTGTCCTGCCATATCTTGTGGACTTCCTCCAGACTCAAGACTTTGTTGCATCTGATCAAGCTTTTCAAGTAGTTGATCTATGGCTTCTTGACCAGCACCCGGCATTCCACCTTGACCACCTTGCTCTTTAGCTTCGTTGAGCATGTCTTGCATTTGGGATAACATTTCTTGCATTTCTTGAGCAGAAGGCATGCCACTTCCAGATTCTGATCCGCCCGGTTCACCACCTTCTCCTCCTCCCATTTCTCCGCCAGGCTGACCACCTTGCGATCCTCCTTGTCCGCCCTCTCCGGCACCCTCGCCCTGTCCTTCTCCTTGTCCGGATTCTGAACCTGATTCATTCGACTCGCTTCCTTGTTCTTGGCCATCACCAGATTCGCCATTTTCTGACTCTTGATCCTCGCCTTTGTCTTTTTCGGAATCTTCTGACTCATCAGACTCGTTAGCTTGATTTTCTAAAGCGGTGTTTATCGCTTCCCATAAATAGTAATATTTTTTAGGATCGTGCTGGCCAAACGAATTCAGACGATTAAGATAAAGACCAGACATCTGGGAACGATCCACACCATTATAAATAATTGGCATGCACATTCTATAAAAATGACCCCATTCAATTTCGCCGTCTTTGACTGGCACAGACTTACTTCCATTGCCACCTTTATACCAAAATTTTGCCAAAGGTTTTGGCAATTGAAAATTGACCAAAAAATTATCACTAAAACTATCGATACCCAGCTCGGCTCGCTGTGATAAAAATTCTTGAGCTGATTGTGATCCGTGTATTGAAAAATCTGGCACATCATATCCACGCTCCATCATTTTTTGTATCATCTTATCCGTGAAGTTTGGATTTTTTTGCTGATAGCCATTCATTAAAAGACGCATGACCGTGCGGTATGCTTTTGATGTACTTTGAGCGAATGTGCGAACTTTTTGCAAATTTTCTAACTGCTCGGGAGTTAGTTCCGCTTCGTTGATGCCGTATTCTTTAATGTTATAAGTTATCGGCTCTTCTTCCGGCTTTGCCAATTCTTCTTCCAACGCTCCGCTTTCAGCAATCTGCTTGGCAACCTCCTCTAACTGCTCCAACTGTTCTTTTAATTTCTGCAATTGCTCTTCCGTGATTTCGTCCGCACCGGCCTCTTTGGCTTCCTGCATTGCTTTTTCAGCTTCAGCTTTCATCTGTTCGGCCTGTTTGCCGATCTCTTGCATGGAAGAGGGCTTTTGTGGCTTTGGGGCTTCAGGTTTTTGTCCTGGCTTCTGAAGTTTTCCTAACTGTTCCTTGGCTTGTTGGAGTTGCTCTTGGAGGTTTTCTGTCAAAAGACTTTCCTCATCTTTTCTTTCCTGTTTTTCCGCAGGACTAAGTTCTTGAGGTTGTGGTCGCTTCGATTCTTTTTTCTGTTTGTCTTTTGATTCTTGGGACGGTTTTTTGCCAGCCTTGCTCTGAGGCTTTTGCTTCATTTTTTCCATGAGCTTCTGCATTCTTTCCCGTATCTCTTTGGCTTGCTCGGCTCGGGCAGAAGCCTCTGGACTCATTTCCGATTTCTTATCGTTTTTCTCGTCGCCAGTCTTACCAGTTTCCGATTCTGTTTGGGTTGGACCGGACAAGGCAACTAATTTTGAAAATTTTGGCCAAATAAAATCACGCACAAGCTGGACTTGTTTTTTCGGTACGGCCATTTTTACGCTTTGATCCAGAACAGATCGTGTTTGTTTATCAAAAATTTCTTGTACTGCTGGATGAGCACTTCCCAGAGCTTGCTCAAATTGTTCGGGTTTAACGAGTCCGACTTGAGAAAGGGAGTAGAGGAGCGTAAGGTCAACAGCTTGCTTATAAGGTGCGGATTGAGGAATGCCATTCGCAATTTCTTGTGTGTTTATTTCTTGTTCATACAAAGCACGGAAGTTTTCCTCTGGTTGATCGCTGTGCGAATTCTGCATCTCTAAATAGTTGACTGATGCCTCATGTGTTGCTTCAACGAGAGATGTTAAAAGTTCCGGGGCAACTTTATTTTCATAACACCAGCCACGCAAAGCATTTAGTTCACTATCTATTGGGTAATTTAAGTTTCCAATTTCATGACGAAGTTGTGCATTAACAACTCGTCTATCGCCAGCGAGCGATTCGCGTGGATAAATAATGACGTTTGGAATATCCGTTGAATTGTCCGGGCTTTTGGCAACCCCCCAAGAATCACCAGCCATGGCTTGTACTCGAACTTTACCAGAGAATCCTTTCTGTTCGATTCTGCGTACTAAACCGTGCGCTAAAATCGGGATAATCTCATTGAGATCCCGTTCAGCTTGAGACACTTCCGGTTTAGGCGGATGTTCCGGTGTAAATTGTGGGCCTTGTGATTCTATTGACATAATATTTACTGGTCATTTTTATCGGATACCCTCGGCAAGAATTAACATCATTGCATCCTTATCAGTCTTGCCACGGCGATAGGTGTCGGTATGCGGAAGATAAGTCATGGCAATGGCGTATTGAGCAGGATTCCAGCCAGCTTTCCAGTTTGGCATTTTGGAAAGATCGGCCTCCCAGAGATGATTCTCGGAATAGAAACGAGCCGCCTCAATTGACCCACGAAGGGAGATGTCTCGTTCCATTCTGGTCTCGCCAGTTCTTGTTTTGTACGCTTCCACGACTTGGCGAGTACGATCAGAAATTGCCACAATATTTTTGAGGTCTTTCATAATCTTAACAGTTGTCGCATCAAGCGAGATTTGAGCTCCCACACCGTTGATCACATAATCCCATGCTTTGCGGAATTGTTCGTCATCAAGATTTTTAAGAGGACTGACATTCTCTTTAAGAATAAGAGCTTCATCGTGAGTGAACTTTTCTCTATTGGTAGTCGAGTCAGTTTCTCGGAATGGAGGATAACCCATAGTCATGATGTTCGAGCGATCGTCAATAGTTTCCGGCAAATCCTCAACGCCATCATATTCGGCTGGGTTCATTAGACCAACGAATGTCACTCCCGGAGCCGCCTTGATAACTTGGTCATTCAAGAAAACGGTACGGTCGCCATCGAATAGGGAGTTAAAGAATTTGGCAACATTTGGTCGGAGCAAGTTTAACTCATCCAGTTCAAGCACGGCATTTGGCGTGGTTACGGCCGTCAGAATACGGGTTGGAATTCTTACCACTTCACCATCGGAGAGTTCCACATCATAAGTCAGGTCACGCTCTTCTTTGTCCGGAGAACATGCGTATCGGAATAAAGGTCGATTGGTCTCACCGCAATAAAAGTCAGCCAACTTATTTTTTCCAGTACCACGAGGACCGACAATCACAGTCATGCCTTTGGCGGTTAATTTTTCCCATTCCGGTGCTTTTTTATTTTCTACCAGATCTTCAAGATAAGCGTTATTGCCAAGACCAAGTTGGCGATTTACCAATGTGGCAAACCATGCAAATTTTTGTTCGAAGTAAGGAGTGAGTTTGAAGTGGGTATCATGAGGTGGAATAAATTCATTTAAGCTTTCATCAATTGAACGCAAGAATTGCTGAGTGCGGATTATATCTGAAGCACGTTCTGCAAAATCATCCACGTCTTCGATTCCAGATCCGTTGAGTTTCAAAATTTCTTTTAATTTCTCTGGATCAGTGAACGCTTCAATTTGAGATCCCAATTGTTTTGCTTTTTCATCATAGTCGGCATCATCCGGATTCAATTCGCCGTACTGTCTTGCTAACTCACCGAGATTGGTTAACACTTCGTTGAAAGCTTTGAGCTCGCCTCGTCCTTCAAGAACTGCATCAACGGATTCCAGTCTTTCTCCACGATGTTTTTCTGAGAAATTCATCAGCTCTCCCGGCCTAGCAACATGAGTTAGTCCGTGTGCGTCTTTGACAAATTTTACTTCAGAAAATTTCTTGCCACCAGACACAAACACTTTACCGGGGACAGCATTCCATTCAGCACTTTCTTCTGGTGTTTGGCAAACAGGAATGTGAACTTTACCAATAGTGATATATTGACCAGCTTGAGCAAATTGTCGCTCTGGCTCATCAGTCTTTGTCGCAACAGTGACTTCTCTCCTGCGTACAACATGCAACCCTTGTTTTTCAGTTTGAGCAACAGGTTTTTCTTCTACGACTGGCTCAGGCTCATTTTGTATACTTGTCTCTAAGACATCAAGCTCTTCCAACGATCCTTCCAGTGCCGTGATCATCTCATCTCGACTTTTACCAGCTGTACTTTTCCATTCTGAAGGCAGAAGACGAGCTTTTTCTAAAGATTGCAAAACTTTCCCTCTTTTTTGAGAAATTTGTTCAGGTGTGAGTTTTTCCGCCACTGGTTGAGGTGGAGGAGTTTGTTCTTGTGGTGCCGATTTGAATTCAAATGATTCTTTCATATATTTATTGGTTGGTTTCTATCGTCTCTTTTAATGAGGAGACGAGTTCGTGAACGACCTTTGGAGATTCCTTTGGGTAATACAATAAGACCTTATCATCAGCCGGCACGACTCTGATATGGCCTTCGTAACCTGGGACTCCGAACAGCCAACGGCCGACTGTATCGACAGCAATTTTTTTACCGTCATTACTTTCGCCGTGAGCATCACACTTTACTGATTGATCGTAAATGGGCAGTGTGCGAGCCTTCTCTTGTATAAAAACTTTCGCTGTCAATCCGAGCGACTTTGGCGTTTGAATGTCAACCAACATATCAAGCGTCATTGCATCATTCGGAAACGTTATTGCTGTTTTTTTCATATGTTTAAATTAATTTATTATATTATTATTTCTTCGTGACCAGCGGAGAAATAAGGAACGGGAATCTTGTAATTTCTTCTATCGTGAATCCTGCTTCAAGCACATGTGGCAAAGCCTCATATTTACCGGCTTTTATTACTTGACGCAAGGGTTCTTCAAGACCAGTGAATTTATCCAATACACCACCATAATTCAAGTACCAACAGTTACCGGCCTTAATCATTTCCATTACAATATCTCGATGGTCTTTCTCACTAATAATCCCCGAGAACTGTTCAAGATTGTTAGCAACTTGATTTCCGCCACCCCCCTTAATTGCACCAAACAGGATATCTCTTTTATCTTCTTGTTTTATGCCACTGAATTTATCGAGATTAGAAATCACCTCATCGCCAGCACCTGATGCGTTCATTGCTTGTACTATTTGAAGATGATCCTCAGATTTAATACCCGTAAATTTACTTAAACTTTCAACAACATTTCGACCAGCACCACTATTGATGATTGCTAGAAGAATATTTAAATGTTGATCCTCAGTAATCCCAGAGAACTTTTCAAAATTTTGAATCACTTTATCTGGTCTGCCAGATTTAAGAATGTTTAGAATAAATTTCTCTGGGTTTTGGTCATTCGCCGACTCACCATTTACTTCAGCTAACGCACGCATCATTATGGTTTGTTCGTCCACACCCGCACTTAGTGCTCGGTGTGCTCTTTTTATAACCCCAAATGGAGCAGAGTTAACCCAATCAATTTGATCAAATGGCTTACTCCCATAGTCACGTCCTTCATGGTTAAAGCGGAAATGCAAATCTAAAGCTTTTTGAGCTAAGCTCTTTCGTTTCTCAAATCGTTTATTTACGATAACTTGTCTTTCTTTGAATGCTCCTAGGAGCTCTTCCGGTGTGCGATTTTCGAGTCGAGCTATTTCTCCTTGATATTCCTGCTGAAGATCGGCAATCTTTTTGTTATAGCGGTCTTGGACTGATGAATATATAGAATTTCTTTCTTCCTCGGTTATATCGTATCCTGCAATTTTTGTTTTGGATTTTTCAAACCAATGATTTATTTTTTCGCTCTCTCTACTAAACCATAACTTAGCCCTTTGGACTGCTTCGCTATTTTTCTGCCTTGTCATTATTTCAGCCGCTTCTTTGCCTTTTATTTGTCTATCTGTACCGTCTTCACTTTTTGCCGGCAAAAAAGAAGCATCGTAGCTCTGATTATCCTGAGTAAAATCTTCCAATGACTTAACCTCTCTATCGAGTCTCTTTTTTTCGTATCCATATCGATTGTCTCCGGATTTTCCAATAAACCTTTCCACATTCTGGAAATTGGTTTCTTGAATCTTATTCCGCATGCCTTTCATCTGACGCATGACGTTATGACCCAACTGTCCAACAGTTATTGATTCTTTAAATCCCGCATTATAAGGAGATGATCCTGTATTTAATGTTCCGTTATAATTATAAGCACCCTCAAGACGTCTGGCGGTTAATAACACCGCCTTGTGTTCCAGCTCTTTTTCGTCCAAATCTTTATCTCCAAATCGTTTCTTAATTTCTTGTTCACATTGTTTATAAAGTTGACTGACCTCTGGATACTGTCCCAAAGAGCCCTCAAAAATACCAGAATAATATCCGTGAAATTCAACCACACTTTTAATAGGATTTTGTACAGATCTCGAAGTGTTTTTTGGGGATTGCTTTTGTCTTTCTATTCCTCTATTAATCCTATTTGTAGCAACTTTCACAGCTCCCATTTCTGGAGTCCCTTGCATCGCCGCAAAATAAATGTCTCTAATGACGCCAAGTTTAATCGTTTCCGGACTGGCTTGTGAAGCGTCAATTACTTCTTCTTTAACCACATCAACATACTCTCGTTTTTTCTCATCCCATTCCTGAGTGTTAACTTTTCTTGTTGCTTCTCCGGCAATATACTTTTGGTAAAATTCTAACCTGCGAGAAAGATAATTATAGGCTCCGGGAGTTAAGCCGAAATCACGGACAGCTTCAGTTGCTTCCGCAACACTCATTGATTGTAAAGACTTTAATCGTTCAAGGCCATCTGTTAACGTGCCAAATCTTTCAATTTTATTTTGGTCATGAATCCTCGCACCACCTTCAAGGTAAGTAAAAATTTTTGCAAAATCTTTAATATCTAAATGTTCTCTTGGCAACTTATCCTCACCCTCCAATGGCGTTTCTAAATCGAGGGCTTTGCGCCACTCGCTTGGATGACTAATTCCAGAATCCTCCAATTCCGATTGGATATGTTCTTTGGGATTCATTGATTGTTCAAAATGTCTTTCGCTCATATTTTTTGTGTCTTATAAAAAAGAAATGGCACCCCCATAAAAGAGTGCCCAAAAAATTCGTGTAAACGAACAGAGGAGACTGCCTGTCTGATTATAAAAAACGCGGAGCGTTTTTTACTCTCTCTCTCTCTCTCTCTCTCTCTCGTATTGAGACATAATTTTGGGCTACCCATTTTTTTGCCATATTTATTATACAAATCCTGTAATCATAGATTAAATTATGACTACTATGACATAATTGTATCAAAAAAACTAAATAAACGCAATGGATTTCGCCCACAGGCAAATATGTCTTTGGCTTATGTGAAAACAGCAACAAAAAGGGACTATCATTGGTAGTTCCTTTTGTGTTGTATTCTCACTGAGTCAGAATAATCCGTTCAAAATTTCAAAGCTGTCTGATAAAAGATCTATTGCTGTTGGAAGGAACAAGACAAAGACAATCCCAGTCAGCTTCGTGCCTGATTTGTCACTTCCTTTACGATCATCCATCGGAAGTACTATAACCTCGACCTTTTTCCTTATGCACACTTTTACGGGTTTCTGGCAGTGAGGACATCGGGTTACAAATACTGCTTCGGAATTGAAAACCGCATCACGAAAAATAATTTTTGTGCAATGAGGGCAATTGCCGATATTGGATTCATCTTTGTCCATACCGTTTTTTATTTGTGGGTTTTTTGAGCCCTGATCATAAATGATTAATAAACGACCAATTAAAAGCTCGGGTTCGACCTCCTCCCGAACCGTTAAAAGCAATCTAAGTATCCTCGACTGCTACCCATTTCTGTCCTGTCCACATCTGTTTCCTCCCATCTATAATTTTTGTCTTTGATCCCTCCGATAGACATTTTTTCGGCCAGCATTGACCTCATCTCATTTAAGTTATCCACAGTTTTTTTATCCGCACCGTAATTCTTTTTATTTAAATCTTTTTCTTTATTCTTGTTAGTAAGTCCATTGGACCGATCCCACCGGTCTGTATGACCGAACTGCCGGTCAGGCTGACCGATCTGTTTTAAGTTCGGTCTATCTGACCTATCTACTTTTAACAGGTAGTACACATTGGAAAATTTTCGGCGTTTCTTGTTTATCAGTCCAAGTTTGATCATCTGTCGGATGCCTCTTTGCACGCTGGAAACGCTCGAGCCAATTCTGTCAGCGATAAGCTTGTGGGATGGAAAACAAAAACCCTCCTGATTGGCGTGTTCAGCGAGGCAATTATAAATAGCAATGCCGATCGGTTTGATTCTGCTTCCATACTCATCGAGCAGTACTTTGCTAATCCAGAACCAATCGCCATTTCTTAAATCTCTTATTTTTATTTTATCGTCCGACATGGCCGTGAATAAAAAGGCGTGATCGACCCACGAGATCGCACCTTATTCCTCCCTTCACGCCTGGCGTCATTGAGGGGAGAGTAAGGCGCTATCTACCACTCTCTGGATTTCGGCAGAGCACGGTCGATGTTGTCCATAGCCCTGCAAAAACCATGTCGGATGGTCGGGTTCTCTAATTCACGGATTGTGAAATTACAGAGCAGGCTCTCCCTCCTCGCCAAAAGTTCTTTCCGGGTTGGGGGTTTCCGAGTTATCCGTTTCCAGATCCTCTGAATTAGTCTTTTGATTAGAATTCTCGTTGTCATACTTTTTGATGTGATCTAAATGCTCCAATAGCATGAATGCCATGCGCTTGAAGCCGGCATGGACACGCCAAACTTCTTGTTTGCTCGGCTCTCGGCCAAGCACCTCGGACAAGGCGTTTTTGGTAAGCTCAATAAGAGCTTCCTCATCCTTTGTTGGTTTGGACATGTGATTCGGTTCATAAGAGTGACCTCACACTTTTATTGACCCTCACACACCTTTTTGGTTAAGCGTTTTCACTTAACTTTTAAGGCAAAAAAATATCCTCGACTTTCACCCCCAACGCTAGGGCAATTCTTTGGGCGGTTTCCAAACTCGGCCGTTTTCTACCGGTCTCATAGCGACTGATCGCTGTGTTGTACTTAAAACCAAGAATTCGGGCTAGCTTGTATTGCGTTAGCCCTTTCTCGATCCTAAGTTCCCTCAGTCGTATGTTGGTTGGTGTTGTTTTCATAGTTGAATAATTAGACCTCATAGTCATATTAAGCAATTTTGCTTACTTCGTCAATAATATGGGGTGTGGATAAAGCATATTTGCTTAATCTTTACAATTTTGCTACTGTATACTAAGATAGAGTTAAGCAATTAATAACCTTAACTAATAAAAATATGCCATTTATGTCATTTGGTTCGTATCTAAAACAAAAAAGAGAAAGTAGTCAGTTAACTATGAAGGAGGTCGCCGAGCGTCTTGGTTTTTCGTCCAGCTACATCAGCCAGTTGGAGAATGGGGCTCGCGTTCCCTCACCGAAACAATTGCCTATTTTGGCCGAGGCTTATGGTGTGACGGAGGCAGATTTAAAGAAACGGTGGACCGAGGCAAAGATTCTCAAAGTCAGTCTGGACACAAATTATAAGTTCAGTATGAAAGATGTCGGTGAGAAACGAGTACACGATGCAACGACTAAAATGGAACAGGGTTTGGAAGAATTGAGGAAGACATTTTCAGTCGATGGACATTTCAGGTTGCCGGTGCTCGTTGCGATTCCAATCGACAATCTCGATGATCGTCTAAGTATGACAAACGAGTTCCTCATGCTTCCAAAGGAAAACTTTCCGGTCGAACATCGAGTATTTGGAATTCGCATCACTGATCTTGATCTGCCTGATGCTGGCATCCTTCCCGGTGACTTTATAATCCTCGATGCCGATCAGCCACCGAAGAATGGCGACATCACGATCGTGGGTACTCCCGATGGACTGGTAATGACCCATTATTTCGAACGAGGAGATCACTTGGAACTCCGACCAGAGAAGGAAGGGTTCAAAAAAACCTATCGTCTCACGGAGAGCAAGATAATAGGTCGGCTAATTTATCACTTAAAAAAATATTAACCCAACGGGGCTCTCAAAATGAGAGCCCCGCCTGCTTTTAAAGAAGCAATCAAAAACTATGAGTACAAATTATTTAATCTACGGTCGTGTTTCCACATCTCGTCAGGCCGAACGAGAGTTGAGTATTCCGGCACAGGTCAAAGCATGTCAAAAATATGGCATGGATC
>Ga0247841_10008336_pt1 | contig 14979 bp, 28 predicted proteins | sample LaCruzMarch2015__2_FD_192410 | JGI IMG/M metagenome (GOLD analysis project Ga0247841, IMG submission 192410) | Freshwater microbial communities from meromictic Lake La Cruz, Castile-La Mancha, Spain - LaCruzMarch2015_18m | ecosystem: Environmental > Aquatic > Freshwater > Lake | place: Spain...
CATTTCGTCTTCTCCTAAATATTTACTCTATTATACAACAGAATCCTTTATTTATTTACAACTATTTTACTTATTTGTATAGATATGTCAAGAATTATTCAAACAGTTCGTGACCCTTCTTGATGATCCGGATAGTCGTATTACACGTAAACAATATAATGAGATGTGTGTATTAATTAACAGTGGTTATGAGATTGCTATGGGAAATGTGACCAATGAGGGAGATAATCCCATAGAGAATATTATAATAGAAGGTAATTATGATATTAATGATGATAACGTTAAAATTATAGAGGAGCCTGTATTTTGAAAACACGAATAGGATTTATATCAAACAGCTCTAGTAGTAGTTTTATTATAGCAGTTAAGAAGTCAAGTCCTTGTAAACACTGTGGACGTTCTGACCCCGATTTTATTGCTTTGTTACAAATTAAAGATGATTATGGTGACTCGGATCAAACAAAGATTGAATCAACTAATATAGATGAGATAGTAAAAGATTTAAAAGAATGGGCTACGGGCGAAGATCAAAGTAAATTAATTAAAAAGATATTGTCTTATAAAGATAATTCTGAATATAAAATAGCCAAAATCCAAATATCCTATCATGACGAGACCTTTTTAACATTATTTAAAAACGGTATTTCTTCCGGTGGTATTATTGAACTCGATAGATCAGAATAGTAAAAATTAAATTTTTAAAACTAACTTATTGCTCTTTTTAAAATTATCAGGTTGCCACATAGGACAAGTGTTTTGATATCTAAAACACATATACTGTTCTACCGGATCTAACATGTTAAAGAATGAACAAGGAATGATATGATCAATATTCCACCTATCTTTACCGTGACCATAGTTCTCCCAGGACATATAAGGAAGCCACTGTGCTTCTAGCCACAGTTTAAAGAAAGATATATCACACATAAGAAGATCTACAGTACCTGTTATTTTACATCTACCTACTAAAGCATATCTAGCTCTAGCTCTTAAATTACAAAGTAATCTAAATGCTATATCTACTTGTTTACGTAGTTTAACTCTTTGTGCAATTTCAACTTTATGGGTTAATCCGTACTGTTTTTGTTGCGGTAATATAGTATCTCTATGTGTTAAATGATGTTGTTTATGTTGTTGTGTAATTATATCTTTATGAGTTGTATTATACTGCTTATGGTGTAATGAGATATAGTCTTTATGTATTAGACAATACGATCTTCTTTCTTTTTTATGCTCTGTATAGTATTGGTTGGTCCCTTGTTTGCAACAAATTTTACACCAGCAAGATAATTTACTTTTAGTATTTTTATCTTTGTAAAATTCGGCAATGGGTTTTTCAAGTTTACATTTAGGACATATTTTAGTTTGCATGTTTAACTTATAAAAAATGCCCCAAACGTGTGCGTTGACAGTTGCCTGTAAAAGGCATAAGGTCCACGAATGGGGCACAAAATTATTTCTATCAACGCAAGAATAGGATATCAGTTTAGATATCTTAAGTCAACAATTTAAATAAAGAGAAGAATGAAAACACGTAATGGATTTGTAAGTAATAGTAGCAGCAGTAGTTTTATTATTGATGGCACTAAGATATTTGATTTAGCTAAAAATATGTTAACTATTATACGAGAAGATTGGATGGATTGGGATACTGATAGACCTACTAAAAATAGAACTAGAAAACAATTTAGTGAGTATTTTGACAAGTTAGCTACATTGAATAATAAATTACCTGAAGATTGTGACGGTATATTATTTCCAAGTTGTAATTATGACACCTATATTGTACTTGATAATGATTATCAACGATGTATTGTAGCGACTTGTAATAACCATAATTGGAGTGATTTACACTATACTAGTGCAACAGAGGAAGAAGAGAGTTTGATTAGTACTATTGTACGTAAGTCTGCTTTCTTTGATTTACGTAATGGTATGATAGTAAAACATCCTATTTTTGTTGATGGTTATTTTAAGTGTCCTGCATGTGATAGTGATAAAGTTTACGAGTATTATCCCATGATAGATAATAGAAATATGGTTATTTGTGGTAGTTGTTTTAAAATAATTCCAATGCCGGAGATTAATGAAACAAAAAAATGAATGGGAAGAGATAGGAGAGATCGGTGTGGATGCCGGTCTCTGTTGGATAGGTGATCCTTGTTATGTATTAGCTAATGATTCTAGTAATCGATTTAAAATACCGTGGCATAAATTTTGTGAGTTAATAAAAGATCACGATTCACAACAGTGGAATTATAAAGGTGGGCACCCTGGTCTTGGTGTTACTGTACAGACAGGTTATGGTGATGGTTCCTATCCAGTTTATGTTAAAAGAAACACAGATGGTAACATTGCAGAGGTTAAAGTTGTATTTATACCGGAGGATGAATGAAACGAAGAAATGGTTTTGTAAGTAATAGTAGTTCTAGTAGTTTTTGTGCATATGGTTTATGTGTAGAAGGATTTTCAGAATATGATGAGGATGGCGAACCCAAGGATGATATAGATAAAATACTAAAAGGCACTTGTCTTGATTACATGACAGATGACGACGGTAATCTATATGTAGGCAGGTCTCCATCTAGTATTGAAGACAATGAAACCGGCAAAGAATTTAAAGAAAGAGCAAAACAGGATATTCTTAAATGCTTTCCTGACGTTAAAGTAAAAGATATCGACTGGGTGCAGGAGGTAATTTACGGATGAAAGTACGGTTAGGCTTTGTATCAAATAGTTCTTCGAGTAGTTTCTTTTTTATAGGCACCGAAATTAAAGGGCTTAAACAATTTGATCCTAAGATCGAATATAGTGCCATGGATAAAGAAGGTAGATACTTTAGTGAAGATGGATTAGGTATTATTGATATTGATGGTACGTTTGCTAAGTTTCTTAATAAACACCCTGAATATATTAAACATCTTGTAGAGGGTTATTATATTTATGAAGTCTTTATTAGTGGAAGCGAATCTGGTACAGATGAAATTAAACTAGATATAACTGCTAAGATAGATCAATTAGCACATCAGGGTAAAAAGATTGAGATTGTGTATGGAGAACGTACTCAGAATACCCCATATGATGCAGATTCGTTTAAAGAATATATGGAATCTGTAAAAGAAGAAGATAAAGGAGACGATGAAGATTAGACAAGGATTTGTAAGCAATAGTTCTTCATCTTCGTTTATTGTAAGACTTTTTGATGTTAAAAGACTTAAGAATAAAAAGATTATACATACTTTCTTTATTACACCTAAACAAATTAGTGTATTAAATGACATGGATTTTCGTTTAAGCGATCTGCACATACCTATGCAGGTAAATGATACAAGTTGGTCTGAAGGCATTAAGGCTAAAACACAGGAGTTATGTTCTGTTAATTATCTAATGAAGCTAATTAAAAAAGAATGTATGTGGGGACCTTTAACACTATCTTATTATATAACATGTAATCAAGATACTGTAGCATTACCTTTGATGGATAACAAAATACCATTTGTAGCTACCACTCATTATGGTGACTACCATTGGTTTTATAAACCTCATTGGGGTTGTATTAAGGCTGTACCTAATATTGGGTATATGTTGGATGGTTATTTCACATTACAGACTGATAAAGATTTTGATGTAGAATTTAATGGTATGATAACTAAGAAGATATTTGATATAACCCGAAAGGATTTACTTTGAAAATTAGACGAGGCTTTATAACAATAGTTCCTCAAGTAGTTTTATTCTTTTACTTAAACGCAAACCAAAGGACGTAGAGGACACACTTAAGTTGGTATATCCTATGTCCTTTGAAGAGGCAATTAAGTATCATATTCATTACGATTACAGCGAAGATACGGTATTACATGCTCCGGAAGCGGCTAAGTTAATATATGATCAACTGAAAGAGCATGAAGAATCATGGGGCAAAAAAGAAAAAGGTGGGTATAAATCTCCTACTAAGATTCAACGTATTGGTAGTTTTGTTCACCGTGATTATTATTACTGTGATAAGAGTTGGCGTGAGACACCTGCCCTTGAATCCCATATAGATGAAGATGATAGGCATGCTCTTGTAACAGCATCTCTTGATCGTAATGCAAAACATGAAGCAGAAATGTATTTGTTTCATAAGTATCGTGATAAATATGAGAAGCAACTCAAAGAAGGTAAACCTGAGAAATATACTCCTGATTGGAATGAAGTATTAACACTTATGCGTAGTAATAAAGATTACGCAGAAGCAGAGAAGGCCGAGAAGGAAGCAAGTGATACCTTTGAAGTATTGTGTAATAAGGTAGGCGAAAAGATTTATCGTAAATGGGTTAAAGCCGGCTATTGGATTGGAGTGGTTTCATTCGGTGATGAAAATGGTGCTATTGGTGCTATCATGGAACATGGTAATGCATTTAATAGTATTAAGTATGTTAGGATTAGTGAACATTGATCTCTACGATGAACGGGACATGTGGAGTGTATGATGAGGCGTACTCTGCTGATAGTGCAGATTGAACCCACGTACGAAGCACTTCAATAGACTATATGAAATACCCGTTTATTTTTAAAGGAACCCATGGAAGAAACATATACAATTGATGAGATATTATTTTATTTAGAAGGTGGTTTAATTATTGATGGAAACGGTAAACCGCAAGACGAAAAGAACTTTTCATTGAATTTGGCCATACACGAAATACGTGATCCAGAAGATGGTATTGCAGCTGTACTACGCAGACAAAAGGAGTATGATAGCAACGAATCATTTAATTAGTTAGAATAAGGGGTGTGACATGCAACTAATAGCATCAAATAATATTACGTTAAAGATTGATAATGACAAACTTTGGTGTAATCCACCGGATATACAATCACCTAATTTAACTATAGAAATAACAGGTATAGGGTTGGAATATGCTTCTAAAATAAAACGAGGCGTTGTTTGGAAGGATAATGATTTTCGTAGTTTAAAGCCATTACTAGTTGATAGTAGAATGGGTTTTGTAGGAGAAGCTAAAACTATATATCCTAAAGATATCAATTTTGCAGTTCAGTTAAATGATGACTTAGTTGGTGTATGGAACATAATAGATCCGATAGTAGTTAGTCCGTTGGGTAATCCTACCATAGGTTATTTTAGTGATAAACTTCCGCCAATGGTGCCTGATTATTCTTTTGTACCTTTTCCTGGTTCCCTGCCTGGTAGGGATATACTGGGTTATGGTAAAGAGAATTGGTTATGGGAACCTGATTTTGATTATTACATTGGTAAGATCAAAGAGTGTGGTTTAAATACTGTATATGCTTCTCTGGTTGGTTCTGGTGAGACAGTTACAACAAACGCCAATACTAATTGGACAGAATACTGGATGAAGAATCCTGAACTTTTAATAGCCTATATAACCAAGATGATGGTTGCATGTAGGAAACACGAGGTAATGGCTTATTGGCATTTTGTATCCGGTAATTCAGGAGTAATTTGTAAACCTGATTATGATGATACTTTTATCATGCGCTTAATCACTTTTTTCAGGGATGCCATGGGGTGGGGTTATAGTTGTATATTAGGGTGTAATGAACCTTGGCATCCTAAGGCAAATACTTGTTTCAACAAATTACGAACATGGGATTTGTTAATTTCTGATAACTACCCTGGTGCAAAAGCAGAGAATGAGAATTACGCTATTAATAATTTTTACCATGAAGTGCATCCCCAACATAAAAATGATTTTGGTCCGGATGAAGATGTTGTTTTGGTCACAGATAGTGCGATAATTAATTACTTAACTAATAATAATCCATGTGGTGTAGGATATCCACCTAATGTTTATAACTATTCAAAAGATGCGTATATAAGACATAGGGGGTTAATTTACTATGCCTATTGGTGGGAACTTTGTAACGTTGTTGATATACCCTGTTTTCAAGCACTGAAGGCAGGTAGAACACAAAAGGAGTATAATGCCTAATTGGTGTGAAAATAATTTAAAAATACTTAGTGGAGATAAAAAAGAGATAGATAAAATGCGTAAGGCAGTTAGAGGTAAAGATTCAGTTATTTCATTCGAGAAGATATTACCGACACCTACAGAATTACTTAAACAAGAAGTTCCAATACGAAATAAGAAGTTAAGTAAGAAACTTGCTAAGAAGTATGGTATGCCTGATTGGTACGAGTGGCGTGTAAAGAACTGGGGAACTAAGTGGGATCTTGGTGACGAATGGAATGAGAAGTGTTATGAAAAATGGTATTTAAGTAGTAAAGGTATTACATTTGATACTGCCTGGGCACCACCTATTCCACTATTTATTTATCTAAGTAAACAATATCCATCCATAGAATTTAAACTTACTTATGTAGAATCTGGGATGTGTTTTGCTGGTTATATGATTATTAAGGCAGGTAAAATAATAGACGAAGAAGAAACACAAGATTTTGTAACACCATTGTATAAAGATATATACAATGAATTGTGTGGTGATTATGATGAGTGTTATTTAAAACAGAATAAATGAAAGCATTCAAGTTATTTAGGATAAGACGAGATGGCTCACTTGGTTCGTTATTTATTAATAGGAAGCAAATAATTATACCTAATCAATGGATGCAAGCCGAGAATCATCCCACTAAAGGATATGCCTATAGACCTGGATGGCACGCTACGTCAGCACCTATTGCCCCTCATTTGACTATGAAGGGACGTAGATGGTATCAAGTGGAAATACAGGGAGAGAGTAAACTTAAACGACCAGCATCACAAGGCACTACATGGTGGATTGCTAGTCAAATGAAAGTATTAAAGGAGTATAATGAAGCCAATTAAGTATTTATTAGTAGGTATAACTATATTGTGTTTATTTACCGGCTGTGATAAGATTATCTCAAATGGAAATAATACCGATACAAATGGTATTATATTTAACACAAATTCATTTTCTGATTATGTGCCATGGTGGATATTTGGAGGTAAAACAAATAACACAGTAACAAATAATGTAATTACGAATAACATAGCAGCAATTAGTTGGCTTGAAGTAAGGAGATAATTTATGTCATTTTTATCAGAATATAATATAACAGATTACAAGGCTGGTGGATTGAAACCAATGACGATTAGCCGTAGAATGCTTATGGCTACTCCAAACAACTTCGTTGCTCCACGTAAATTAGACTTTAGGGATATGTGTATTCCTACAAGTGACCAGGGATCAACACCACATTGTGCTGGTTATTCAACTGCCGGATTTATTGAAGTACAAAATTGGCGTACTAAACATTATCCCGAACAAGTTAATGGTGATGCAATTTATGCAACAGCCAAACAAATTGATGGTGATAACGATGATGGTACCACTTTACAATCGGCGGTTAAGGCAGCCCTGCAATTAAAATTATATGAAGGTAATCCTGAATATCTCGATAATCTTGGTGGCAGAGATTCTGTTAGATTTGCAATGCATACTTGTTTGGTATGTATATGCGGTTTTATAATTGATAGTAATTGGAATCGTATTGATAGAACTGGAACAATTGCGAATGCACCAAATGCCGTTACATTAGGTGGTCATGCTGTTCTTGCTGTAGGTTATGATCCTAACTATATTTATATTCAAAATAGTTGGTCACCCTCATGGGGTCTTTATGGTTTTGGTCAACTAAGTTGGGAACAGTTTGATAAACAATTTATGTGTGGTGCTATCATTAAATGAATTTTAGTTTAACTCGCTTTGTACTTCAAATAGGTACTTTGTCTATTTCCCAATCCTGGGAGATGACAAAGGTAAAACGAGCGCATATACTTGCTAATCCTCAATGTGAGATATGTGGTTATCGTGAAAATCTTGAAGCACACCATATACGACCATTGCATTTATTTCCAAATCTATATTGTACAAAGGAGAACTTTGTAACTTTGTGTGATTTTGGTAATAAAGGATGTCATTTAAAGTTTGGTCATTTAGGATCATTTACTAATTATAATCCGAATATACAAGAATTAATTGTTAGTATACGAACATTTTATAAAGAACGTGCGTTACAAATAACATTTGACAAGGAATTTATATTAATACAGATATGAACGATAGTGATAAATTGATAAAGGCGGCAGATCAAATTTATAAACGTTATACTGACTTTTATGGTTATGATTTAATTAATGGTTGTGAGTTCTTAATTGCGGAGGAGATAGCCAAAGCAACCGGAGCAAGAATAAAGATAGGTGAATTACAGGGCGACGATATTAACGATAGGACACATTGCTGGTGTGTACTTAATGGTGTAGTATTGGATCCTATTTTTAATCATTTAAGAAACAGTATTCATAATATAAGACGCAAAGAAATTGAACTTGAAGAGGGTTCATTACCTTTACCACAATTCGAAGCGTTGGTAGAGCGGTATAGAGTTTATCAAGTTTAACTCACGTACCAGATTGTAAGAGTACGAGGAGCTGGGGTTACCATTGAGTAACCCTTCATATTTACGGGAGGTGGTGTAGCCTGGTAACACGCCTGCCTTGGGCGCAGGAGATTTCGCGAGTTCAAATCTCGCCCTCCCGACTTATATTATTAATAGCTCAGATTTGTAAATTAGTCTTTACAATATACATAATCTGAGCTATAGTACTCATATGAATAAAAAACAATTATCAGAATTATGTAACGCTGAACTAACTATTAGACAAATAGCATTACAACAAGGATGTTCATTTACAAATGTTAGATACTGGTTACGTAAATTTAATCTACGGGTAAAACGAGGAGCAAGAGGAAAATTACCTAAAAACATGATAACACCACGTAAGTGTTATATCTGTGGTGAAACAGACACACATAAATTTTATGGTAATAAAAGACATATTTGTGGTAAATGTCATAATGAATATGTCGCTCGAAAAGGTAGAGAACAAGCGATAAAAATACGTAATTTACTTGGTGGTAAATGTATTATATGTGGTTATAGTAAATACCAGACAGCATTAGATATTCATCATATTAAACCTAAAATTAAAGATATATCATTTAGAAGTATTAAACATTGGAAATGGACACACGTGCTTAAAGAATTAAAACAATGTGTACTTTTATGTAAGTGTTGTCATACGGCATTACATACAAATGAATTATCTATAGAAGAATATCAACTTGTAAAACCTAGTTTAGTCGGTTAGGAGATATTATGAACAAAGCAACAATAGATGATATGCGAGTTGATTGTAAATGTGAAGGACAAGAGTACTGTCCTTTTGAGGAAGTATTGTTGCATATCAACTCATCCGAACGTTTATTCATGCAACACAAATGTATAGAGAAATACAAAGCGATTGTCAGTAAGAAGGAAGGTAGGGATATAGGCTGGAAGAGTGCTTATATGCTATGGGTCGATAGTGGTATGGCTACTAAGTTTGGTGAAGTCTATAAACCGGAATTGAAGTTTAAAGAGTTATGCAAGTTGTTAAATGGAACTTTAACATAGGAGAATATGAATAAGAAAGATTTGATTAAAGTTATGTCGGACGCATATGATAAGGATGGCACAGTAGCATGTTATTACAAATATCCAAAAAGTAATTTAGGTGACACGTTGGCTAAATTTATAGCAATTGAATTTGATGATTATTATAAGCCAGATGAGCGAGCTGAGTTTGATTGCGTAACTGAGTTAATAGCATCATTGGAATTTGCTGCTGAACAATTAAATAATGTAGCTTATGCATTAAGTAAGCACATACAAATCGAAACACGAAAACACCATAGGAAAATTAAACAAGCATGAAACAATGGTTTAACTGTAATACAGTTGATGAAGGTAATAAATTTAAACATAAAAATAATCCTAATGATCCTTTTGGAGATATTAGATCAGTTTGCCATAAAAATCTTGGTAAACACTTTAAGATTTCTACCAATACAGATAATGAGTTTGAAACCATGTTTTGTCAAGTAGGCGAGAACAGTTACAAATTCATATCACTTAAATCAGGTAATAGAATTATAGATGATAACAGAGAGATTAAAACTGCTATAGCATTAGATCAGATCGAGAAACCAGCAAGTTCCCACCGTATTAATTTTGCAGAGCTAGTAGCAAATATTGTTTCTATTACCAGGTTAGGTATGGCAATAGATATGAATACACCATTTGCTAAAGATAATACCAGCGTACAAGAAAAGATTATGCGGATGCGAGATAATATTAGTATATGTATGGATCAAGCATACGAAAACTTTAAACGAATAACTCAACCAGGAATAAATGAAAACACAAGGTAAGGTTCTATTCTTTATGTATTTTAATATGGTCTTTTTTCCAAAGCGGTTGTAAATTACTTAATGCCCAACATGCTTTAAATTCAAGATCTTCTGCAGTTTTAAAATGAAATGTATGCTTAGGTTTAATATGATGGATATCAATTCCGCCATTCTTAAATGAATCCCAAGACATACCATTATAATATTTAGATTCAAAATTTAATTGCATATCTTTAACGGTATAACCAACTAATGTTTCCCAGTGTCTACCTGCTTTTTTATTTTGCAGTGCTTGGTATATACCGGCAGCCATTCTGTCGTTTATTCTTCCTTCGGGAGTAGTTCGTGTTTTTAAATGATATTTTAATACAGCTACTTTTCGTTTATCTTTATTACGTTTTAACCAGTTTAATTTAGAATTTCTATCTTTTTCTGGATTATTTTTAGTCCAGGTTTTAGTCTGTATTTTAACTTTTTCTTTATTAACACGATACCAACGTTTATTATTAGTACTTCGACAAGTCTTACACCTATGACTTAAGCCATCTTTGTTTTGCCTATCTATATCAAAATTTGTAGTAACATTTGGCAACTTACATTTAGAGCATATTTTAGTTTGCATATATAACCTATAATAAAAAGAGTCACACTCATGTACGACGTCAGTGTACCTGTAGAAGGCATAAGGACCATGAATGTGACTCCAAAGTATTATTCCAACGTCGTATTAATAAGATAACAAATTATACTAATAAGTCAATATAAATATTAAGGATAAAAATGGATTCACAAGGCAAAGTTTACTATTTAGCACCTTCTCAAATCAAACGGGCAATTATTGTTTTATGGGCTGCAGGTGTTCCAGCACTTTTATTTGGTGGCAGTGGTGTGGGTAAAACAACCATAGTTTTTGATTTGATTAATGAGTTAAATAACCAAAACAAAACAGATAGATTTAAAGCACATGTATTATTATTAAGTTTATTTCCAGACTGTAGTGATATATCTGGTATTCCGTTTCCTAATAAGGATAAGACAAAAGTAGATTATTTAATGAATAGTCTTATTCCATTTAATAATACTGATGCAGGTATATTATTCCTAGATGAATTAGATAGATGTCCCACAGACGTACAGAATAGTTGTTTACAATTGCTCTTAGGACGAAAGGTACACAATCAAACTCTTTCTCCTAATATGTATGTCATGGGGGCATTGAACGGAAGTTCTGATATATACACAACACAATTGTCAACAGCGGCGGTTACTCGTGTATGTACTTTATTTGTATCTAGTCATGCAAATGAATTTTTGGAGAGTTATGATAATTGGGCAGAAGAAAATAATATTAGTCCTATGATGCGTGGGTTTGCTAGATTTACGCCTGATTTACTTGAATCACACGAGGAATTTGAGGAACTTGCTAGAGCTACACCAAGAACCCGGGATATGGCTGATCGTATTCTTAAAGTAATAGATACAACTAAGGTTAGAACCGATGATATAATAAAACCTTTAATTGGCGGTGTAATAGGTAAAGCTGCAGCAATTAAATTCTTAGCTTATCGTGATATGTATTTGAAGGCACCAGATCCATTAAGTATTATCAAGAATCCTGAGAAGGGTGCAATACCTACGGAACTTAGTGTGCTATATGCATTGACTTGTGCGCTTACACATCATATCGAAGATTGCGATGATTTATATACTACGGATCAGTTGTGTAAATATGCTATTAGATTACCTGATGAAATTGCAGGAATGATGTTTAGGCAGATGGCTAGGAAGTGTGATAAGGTTGTAACTAACACTAACTTTAACAAATGGTCAAACGATCATAAATTCATATTGGATTTAACATGAAAAAATTAACATTATTTATATTGTGTTGCTTACTAGTTGGTTGTGCACCTAACATTACATATCCGGTATGTACAACGCTTAACCAGGAACATGGTTGGGGTATGTGGACAAACGAATGGCCAAAAGAAAATGATTTTGGTTATATGAAACAAACCAGATATTGTGAGAATTGTGGATTACGCCAATCAAGGGTTACTACTTACTAATAGGAAAATAAATGTCATTACGAAAAATTGACGACAATTATTATGATAAAGATACAAAAACATGTTTAGATCCAGCACATAATCCCCCGATGCATATTGTTTTAGAACCAGGCACATATGAACATACATGTCCCAACTGTGGTTATAAGATTATATTTACAGTACCACGAGTAACTTGTTAAGGAAAACAAAAATGGAAAAGAAAACCGCAAACGAAAACATTATCAGATCATTGGTTCAAGTTTGTTTGAGTATTAGTTATTGGGATGGCAAGGTGATTGCACCTGAACTGTCTCGTGAATTACAGGTAATCAAGCATGCGGAGAACGGGGCGTTTGATACACGAGTGTGTTATCTAACACCATTCTATGCAAAGCCTATTACAGTAGCAGCAAGCCAGTTACGTACATATTGGGATGCCAATAGCTTACCGTGGCAAAATGGAGGTTGGAAAATTGTGCCGGCCAAGAAGTATCAGTCTTTGATGGATGGCACAGTGACACGGAAACGTGCATTTGATGAGGCGGTAGAGACACTTATAGATAATTATGAGGATGTATACGAATCAGCTAAGATTAAAGTTAAGGAAGCATTTAGGGCGGATAAGTTTCCGTCTTGTGCCCAACTTAAAGAAAAGTATGGCATTCATATTTATCGTAACAGTGTTAATGCAGCCAATGATGTACGTATTGAGGGTTTGAGTGACGCAGTAGTTGCTGATATACGTACAGACGTGGGTAAACAGTATGAGGATCAAATCAATGCAGCAGTTGCTAATATCACTGAACGACTGCGTGAAGTGGCTGTAGATGTTGTTGATCGCACTACCAAAGATTCGGAAGGATTGAAGTTTGCTACCTTGGTTAGTAAGATCAATAAAACATGCGAAAGTCTTAATGGTTTGAATATTACGAATGACCCACGTATTGATGACTTAATTGCCAAGTTCCAAGAAATGGGTAAAGTAGATGCAGATACATTGAGACAGTCTAATAATAGCCGTACTGAATTGAAATCGCAGGCAACCAACGTGTTGAGCGCCTTGGATAACTTTAAGGGTTAATATGAAAATGTTTATGGCTGGTATGCTAGATAATATATATTTAAAGGAAGTATCTGAACAGCAAGCAAAAGATAAACCACATATATATTTTTCTACATTCGAAGGAGCTAAAAAGGAAATGCTTAAGAGAATTTGGAGAGATATAGCAGAGAAACAGGGATTGGTAGATCAAGCACAAGATTTATATGATAATATTACATTATTAAAAGAATCTGATGTTATTGAGGACTAAATGAGTGATAAAACTACGAATGACTTCCATCAAGCCAAATCAGACTTAGAATCTGCATTAGAGGATTTTTTGTCTGCTGCGGAAAAAGATGATAGAAATTTAAAAGATGAATTATTAGAGGCAATAAGCAACACATTTGGAATAAAGTTTACAGAGGAACTTACAGGTTACCAATGAACCAAGACACGGGACTTAACCGTGTTATACGCAGTCTAGTAAATCTTGAGAGCACCGACCCATTCTTCGCATCAGTATCATTAAACTTAAAACTGGTGGAGGATAGGTCGGTGCCTACTGCGTGCACGGACGGTAAACATTTGAATTTTAACCCTGATTACATAATGAGTAAATCAAGGGATTATGTGGATATCGTAATGGTGCATGAAATCGTTCATGTAATATTAGGGCATCCCATATTACTATTGAAATTACCAGATAAGCAAAGAGCTTTAATAGCTATGGAATTATCTGATAATAGTCTTATTTGTCATCGTAAAGGATTTCCAGTTGATGGGATATTATTACCAGGTAGAGGAGATTATGTAAACCTGCCATTAGGCAAGAATACGGAGTGGTATTACAATGAACTTAAAAAACAAGATGATGACGGAAGTGAACGGGATGTTGGTGATATTGCCGGAGACGGCAATGGAGATAAAGAAGAGCCCGGTGGTAATGATTCAGATGATTCCGAGGCAGAAGCCGACGGGAAAGATTCTGGATCAACAGGTGACATGGTGGGTGACGAGGATGAACGAAAAGATGAGAAAGATGCTAAATCGCCTGAGGGACAAGGTGGAACTGGAGAGGCAAGTAAATCAACTGACAAACATGAAAGTGATGCCAAAACAGGAACACATAACACAACATCTGATAGCACTGTACGGCCCGTCGAGACACAAACTGGTGTCATTGGAGAAGTTAAACCCTATAAGTTCGAAGAAGGCGAAACGGAAGCAGAAGTCGAACGTAAGTGGGAATCAATAATAAGTCAGTCCGCTAATGATGCTGCTAGTGCCGGTAACATGCCTGGTGAATTTGAAGAGTTGGTTACTAAGATACTAGGTGTAAAACCATTACCATGGCCTACAATACTTAGACAGTTTCTTGTTCGTAATATACGCAGAGGTAGATCATTCAGAAGACCTAATAGACGTACTTGTGCCAGGGATGATATAGCACCCTCTAGATTGACTAAGGGGCTAGGTAAACTGGTATTTGGGGTAGATGTATCAGGTTCAATGGATATCTATGAAATGAACAAGGCTTTAGCTGTATGTATTGATATTGGTAAATTATATAGAGACTTTGAATTGGGTATTGTTCAATTCGATACTAATATAACTGCACAAAACTGGTTTACTAGATTTGAT
>Ga0247841_10008337_pt1 | contig 14978 bp, 18 predicted proteins | sample LaCruzMarch2015__2_FD_192410 | JGI IMG/M metagenome (GOLD analysis project Ga0247841, IMG submission 192410) | Freshwater microbial communities from meromictic Lake La Cruz, Castile-La Mancha, Spain - LaCruzMarch2015_18m | ecosystem: Environmental > Aquatic > Freshwater > Lake | place: Spain...
TTATGTCTTTTTTAAGACGTCAAAAATGAAAAAACCGAAGTTTATATCATTAAAAGGGTTCGAAGAAGATTATAAAACATGCGATGTCGATGTTTTAAAATCATGGTTACACCTTTAGAAAACCACCTTTAGAAAAGGTGGTGCCAAAACAACCTTACAACTTTTCAAAAAAACAACCTTACCACTTTTCAAAAAAGTGGTGCAAAATGTTTGGCTCCACCTTTTCTAAAGGTGGAAAAGGTGGAAAAAGGTGGATTTAAAGATTGACTAAATTAACAGCACGATTGATCATAGGTAATAGTGTTGTAAATTCTAATGTAAAAGAATATTCAAAAACACCAAAATTTACCAACTCACCATTATGATACCGAAACCTGAATTTTAATCGTCTTATTCTCTCTACAGGTGGATCGAAAAAATAATAAGAGTTACTAGGACCATCATAATATTGAGAAAGCGGGGTCGACACAACAGGAATTTTCGCAAATGCTGAATTGACAATTCCATTTGTTTCATTTGTTGTCAATGTAAATTTACTAATATTGTATGGTTGCGTTTCATCAATACAATTGTATCTAGCAATTTCCATGTAAATGTGAGATGGACCAAAAATATTGATTTTATAAGGACATTCAATAAATTGAACAACAGCCCCTTTCAAGAATTCTGTAGTATCAAACTTGTATGCAGGGATCAACCAGTAACCGCTGTCACCAATTCCCAAACTACTAATAGTAATATCTCCATAATAAAAACGAACATAATTACTACAAATTTTATAGTTACTAGAACCAGACTTTACACAGTCTTCATTTACACTAGGAGGAGGTTGCGACGTAACATCGCATCTGGTAAGACCTAAATTAGCTGGTAATCCCCAGTTAGCAAAATCTGCAACCTGATTTGACTTACAAATTAAATACTGGTTTCCTTCCGCATTTAATAAAAATATTTTGTTGTTTAAAAGTGTAAAAGAATCTGCTTGGTTTCCGAACCAAATTTTTTGCGATACATTGTTGTATACAATAACAAATCGTGTGTATCCTCCTTTAGAGATAAATGTTTCCAACTCTGATAATAGTTTATTATTTATCATATAAATTTCAATTACTTTAGTTACAGCTTCATTAAATTTATTCTGTAATTCAATCGCCAACTGAGATGGGTTATAAAATCCTTCTTCAATAACAATCGTAATTTCACCATTGTTTGTTTTATTATTTTCGATTAAAGCTTTGTAAATGTAATAGTCAATTGAAGTTGTATCACTTGGATAATGTAGTGGATAGTTATACGGGTCACTAATTTTAAAAATCATTGTAACATTTGAGTTTAAAACTGAAAAACAATCATAATTCGATGGAAATGCCCAACTCACTAATTTCATTGTTGAAATATTAATAATATCTTCCGGTAACTCAATTTCAAATTCTGCTGAATTCGGGTAAGCTAAAGCATCTCGGTCTTCAGAATGGATAGACACGTATTTTTTGTATTGCAAATAATTCTGGGAATTTTGTTGAAGGGGGTGATTTTGATTAGTATTTGAATAAGTAGTGTAAAATTTATTATTACTCATTTATTATTTATAGTAATAATATATTATTTGTTTTAATATTTAATTTTAAAATAAAATATACTATTATTAGAATGTTAAGTATAAATGTCAACTACGGAGGTAAAATACAAAATCAAACTAGTTTTGTTAAAAATTTTAACACTAATTCAATAAATAATTATTATAATAAAAAAACAAACAGTACAACTTCTTATGTTAAAACAATTATTCCAAATAAAATTAATGGTAGCTTCATAAAAACATTTAATAATTATTATTATTATTAAAGTGTCAAAATTCTTTTTAATGATAATTTTAATAACTATTTACTATATATATTATAATGAAAAATTGGTATTCAAGTGTTTATAAAGCTTTTTTATTAGGAAGCATAGTATCATTTATCATTTACTTCATAACTTCTGGAAATACATCTTTAGGCGCAATGATAAGTGGTTTCAGTATTTTAATTTTAACTATTATGATGATTTTATACATTATTTTATACAATGTTTTACAAGCAACACAAAATTCATCATTTTTTCAATCTTTATTAGCTATGATTTTTGCATGTGGGCCATTTTTACTAATGATGTTTGTAATTGGGTTTGTACTATATTTAGTAATAAAATTTAAAAGTAAAATACTTTCTGGTCATGTGTCAAGTGGATATGCTACATTTAGTAATATAATTATTGTGCTATTATTACTTCAAATTTATTTAGTTTATAATGGTATTAATACAGAAAAATTTGAAACAACAAAAAGATTATCAAAAGTAACAAATAGTATTTTATACTTGTATGGTGTAATTACTGCAATATCTTCAATAACTTTATTCACAATTCTGAATAATTTTTCAGCAGATGGTTGACCGCTGTGGGGTGTATCTGTGAATAAACTATCCATTTATTTTTATAAATTTATAAGTCAATCCATAGCTTGTTTGAGTTTCCCAAACCCCGGATATTTTTAATATAAAATTATGAACAGATTTTCCCGAAATTTCTTGAAATATTTTAATAAACCCATTTTTAAATTGTTCATTAATTTTAAATTCAGGATGTTTATTATAAAGTGTATTTTTGAATTTATTTAATATACTTTCTTCTATTAACTTAATTTCTTCTATTAAATCTTTATGATTATTAACATTAAAAATACATTTGAACTTATTGTAATATTTATCACATACAACATCATTTAATTTTATAAGTAAATATATACCATTCAAGGTAATATTATTTGTAGAATATAAAATTCTAATAAAATTTCCATCGTTCATTATGTTATTTTTAATTGAATCGCAAAAAAAAACATGATTATCATTATATTGGTTTAAATTTTTAACTAGAAACATATTTATATTAATATATTATTTATATTTGAGTAATATATTATATCGAATTTTGTTTTTAAGTAATAATACCAACATGGTTGATTTTGTAAAATAAGTTTTATAAGCAAATAAAGAATATTATAGATATATAATTAATTACAATGAAATTTTATGAAAGTCATTTTGAAGAATATACATTAGAAAGTAAACGAGTAAATCTTCATCCGAAATTAGAAAAGTTGTGTGTAAAATTTCCAAAAGAATTAAATAAACTTAAAAATTTAATATTCTATGGTCCAAGTGGTACTGGTAAGTACACACAAATGTTAAAAGCAATTAAAAAATATAGTCCATCTGACTTAAAATATGAGAAAAAAATAAGTGTAACTTATAACAAGTGTCAATATTTTTTTAAAATAAGTGATATTCACTGTGAAATTGATATGTCGTTGTTAGGATGCAACTCAAAAATGTTATGGCATGAAATTTATTTACAAATAATTGATATGATATTTGCAAAACACGATAGGTCAGGTATTATAGTATGTAAAAACTTTCATGATATTCACAGTGAATTACTTGATAATTTTTATAGTTATATGCAAAAAAATAATGCAAATAGTGTTGACTTAAAATTTATTATATTAACTGAGGAGTTGAGTTTTATACCTGATAATGTATTAAATTGCTGTCAAATTATAAATATAGATCGACCTTCTAAAAGTAATTATATAAAATGTATAAAAAAATTACCAAATAAATTAAAGTTAGAGAACATAACAAATATTAAAACCATAAAAAATTTAGATACTTTCAATGAAGAACTCATGATAAATTATAAAATTATATGCAATAAAATAATTCATAATCTATTAAACTTGGAAGAAATAAATTTTTTAAAATTCCGCGATATTCTATATGATATGTTTATTTATAATTTAGATATATCAGATTGTATATGGTACATTATAACAACTTTAATAACTGATAAAAAAATTCGTAAAGAACATATATCGGTAATTTTGATAAAGACATATTGTTTTTTTCAATACTACAACAACAATTATCGACCTATTTATCATATGGAAAATTATTTTTTTAATATAGCAAAAATTATTTATGAATTATAAATACTAAATCCATTTATATTTCTCTCCATTTCCACTGCATCTCATTTGAAGTATCTATAATTTACTCTACGTAAAAAGGTGTAGTAAGGATATTGTGGTTGTACAATTGGATAATTTCCTTGTGTCAAAACACCAAATCCCGTAAACGAACTTGGAACACCTCTTCTATAAAATATAGCACTAGTTCGACCTTTACCACTTGAATAAGAAGGCATTATATATGTATAGTTATAATAAAATAAAAGGTTATTGAAAATATAGATTTAAAATTAAAAATATTAAATAACTATTGAAGTTTTATATTCAAATGGACTATTATAAAGCATTAGAGATTTTAGAAATTGATGCCGCTAAAACAAGTGTAAGTGATATAACAATTAAGAAATTAAAAAAAAAATATCATAAACTTGCATTGAAACATCATCCAGATAAAAATGAAAACACACTAGAATCAACTGAAAAATTTAGACAAATTCAAGAAGCATATTCGTATCTAAAAACTGAATTTCATTTAGATGATGAATATGATAATAACGCAGATGAACTAAATAGTAGTAGTAGTAGTAGTAGTAGTAGTGATAGTAGTAGTGATAGTAGTAGTAATAATAATTTTTCATTTATTTTGCAAGTTTTTATGAAGACCGTGTTAGAAGGAAAATATAACAGTATAATTTCTAAAATAATACAGGACATAGTGTCTGGTTGCACTAAAGTAACCATTAAACTCTTCGAAGATTTGGATAAAGATACGTGTATGAATATATACATGTTTCTCTCTAATAATCGATTTATACTTCATCTAAACGACATAGTTTTAGAAACAATGAGAGAAATAGTCCAGCAAAAATTTGATAATGTTTTGATTTATAAATTAAATCCTGGTTTACACGACCTTCTAAATAATAATATTTATAAATTGAATGTACAAGACCATGTTTGTTATGTTCCTTTATGGAACGCAGAATCTTATTTTGATATTTCAGGTTGTGAAGTCATTGTACTATGTGAACCGGAATTACCTGATAATATTTTAATTGACGAGTGTAATAATATTCATGTCACGTGTGAAATATCGATCGTAAATGAAGTATATGATCTAATAACGAATAACACTGATTATACTTTGCAAATTGCAAATAAGTATTTTAATATTCCCGTGCAAAAATTATACATGAAAAAAGAGCAAAAATATATAATAAAAAATGATGGATTAAGTAAAATTATTGATGATTTTAATAACTCAGAAAAAGCCAATATTATTGTTACTGTTAGATTGGTTTGAGAATTTTACACATTTTTTCATTCAAAACGGCATTCAAATATAATTATCTAATTCACCAATACTTATTCCTGCGTCTAATAGTTTCTGAATTCTTGAAGGATGCAATGCAATTTGCATCAGTTCCTCTTTGTAAATAGCACATCGTTCTTTTAATGCTTCGTAATCAATTTCAAAGATGGATGGGTTTGATGATAACCAACTCCAAAGAATTTTATCTGGATTTTTTTCTAATAAATGAATAGCATTTGGATTTAATGTCAAATTTTGCCAACATTCTCGGTCTAATTTATCTACATTTTTTTCTATAATAGGAATAGCATTTGGATTTTTTGATAACCTCCACCAACTAATTTTATCTAGATTTTTTTCTAACAAATCAATAGCATTTGGATTTTCTGATAACCAAAACCAATCAATTTTATCTGGATTTTTTTCCAACAAAGATATAGCATTTGGATTTGTTGATAACATCTTCCAATCAATGTTTTCTGGATTTTTTTCTAATAAAGATATAGCATTTGGGTTTGATGACAAATCTTCCCAACATTTTTCGTATAATTTATCTAGATTTTGTTCAAATAAAGAAATAGCCTTTGGATTTTTATTTAATGATAGATTGTTCCACCAAATTTTATTTAGATTTTTTTCTAACAAATCAATAGCATTTGGATTTCCTGATAAATACCACCAACCAACATCATCAATTTTATCTAGATTTTTTTCTATAATAGGAATAGCATTTGGATTTGTTGATAAAATATCCCAATAATGATATTTGTCTAATTTATCTAGATTTTTTTCTATAATATAAATAGCATTTGGATTTCTTGGTAAATGTGTCCAATCAATATTATCCGGATTTTGTTCTAATAAGTGTATAGCATTTGGATTTTGTGATAATATCCGCCAGTCAATGTTTTTAATATTAATCCAATCTTTTAGCTTATTCATTTTGAATAGTAATAGTTTTGTTGTATTATTATATTTTATAAATATAAAAGTATTTCAATTTTTTATTAAATGAGAAAAGGTGTAATATTTTGAACCCAGTAAAAAATAAATAAAAAAGCATATTTTTTATTTATCAAAATTTATTTAGTTAAATTACATTTAAAATATTTATAAAATTAATTACTATTTACAGTTACATATATTTATGCATCGGACTTCTTCTTGACAACTCGCTTCTTTACAACCTTTGGCTCCTCAACTACTGGTGCAGGAGGAGGAACTGGTACTGGAGCAGGAGCAGGAGCAGGAGCTGCTGCTACAGCTGGAGGAGCTTCTTCCTCTTCATCTTCGGCTTCTTCCTCTTCATCTGGCTCTTCCTCATCACTATCTTCTACACAAGTGGTTGCAATAGGCTCATCATCTTCATCCTTAACAGTTTGGTTCTTGATCTTTTCCTTATCTTGAGGCTTTAACTTGATGAAACATTGTCCTTGTAATTGTGCTCTTGGCTTTTGTACTACAGCTTGCACTAATTTCCAACTAGCACTAAACTTGCCATTTACAAACCAAATACCTGCGAATTGGATTAAACAAGCAATATTTGAACCCTTTTTTAAATAGTCAAGAGGAGTAACTCCTGGATTTTCTAAACTAGGATATAACTTGTTTGTATCTTCGTCATAAATTTCGGTCTTCCATGCTCCGTCCCATTGCGGCAATTTTAATTTTATTGTTGGTTGTTTATTATAATCATATTCACCAGTAGCCCTATTTTTAGGATATTTTAATAATGGTGTGAATAATTCTTCAATAATTTCAGCACTTTTATGTACCTTACCAAACCATTCCTTTGAATAAATCAATGCATCAGCCTTAATTTTGTCTTCAAACGCCTTCATATTTTTAAGAAACGCATCTGTATCAGCTGTCTTGTATTCTTCACCTGGAAATTGAAGGGATAATTCAAATCTTCCATTACCAACCTCTTCGCCCTCTTTCTTGAAATCACTTGCGCCCCATGTGAGCATAAGTGGTGTAGATAATGTTAGTGTTGTTTTTGTTGTTTTGTTTAAAATATTTACTGATTTACCACCCTGAGCACTTGCTTTAGGGGCAGTATACATAATATTTTCAGCATTAAATTGAGTTCCGTCTACGATTCTTTCAGCCATTGTTTTGTTTGTATGATTTATAATATGAGTTTATCTTTAAATCAATTTTTTTTTAATTATAAATGGTAAGAAAAATAATTCAAAAATATTCGTTTTGTACCATATCCAGTAAGAAATTTAATTTATATTTATTTAAAACAATTCAAAAAGATAATCTATAGTTATATATATACTACTTCTCAAAAAAAATGACTTCAATAGATAAGTTTATGGAAAATTTGGTTATAAAAAGCGAAAAACAAATGCGCTTCAATAAAAAACTAAAAAAGATTGATAATGAACAATTAACTATTTTAACAATTAATAATTATAATGAGCTTACCGAAAACAATTACAATATACAACAACTAAAAACAATTGCTAAGTTTTATAAGTTAAAATTAAGTGGTAATAAAAAAGAATTGATGAACCGAATTTTCGTATTCCTTTATTTATCGTATTATATTGTAAAAATTCAAAAAATATTTAGAGGTAGGTTGCAACGAAAATTCAGTTTGTTCTTTGGTCCTGCATTACACAAGAGAGAAATATGTACTAATAATACAGACTTTGTAACAATGGAGGATCTAAAGGATTTGCATTATGGTCAGTTTTATAGCTTTAAAGACGTTGATGGTAGAATATATGGATTTGATATATCGTCTATTTATAATTTAATTTACAAAAGTAATGATAGTATAAATAATAATAAAATAGGTGGTATTAATCCGTATAATAGAAATAAAATTCCAAGTTTTGTAATGATTGATTTAAAGATGATTGTTAGAACAAGTAAAATATTAAAAATTAAAATTAATTTAGAATTCGAGACAAATATTGGTGTCGTAACTAATAAAAAAACAATCGAATTAAAAGCTTTGTCATTGTTTCAAAATATAGATGAGTTAGGAAATTACAGTTCACCTGAATGGTTTTTATCATTAAACAGAAATCAGCTAATAAAATTTTTGAGAGAATTAAGTGACATATGGAATTACAGGGCACAATTATCACAAGAAATAAAGCAAAAAATATGTCCACCAGTCGGAGACCCATTTAGAGGGTTTAATATGTCATACATTACAAATGAACATGACTTGTTGAATGTCAAAAAATTTATTTTAGACATTTTAGAAAAATTTGTGAATGATGGAATTGATAGAGATAGTAAAACATTGGGAGCATATTATGTTTTAGCAGCTTTAACTTTAGTAAATGATACTGCTGCATCATCTCTACCATGGTTGTTTCAATCTGTAGCCTATTTTTAATTTTTAAGAACCAGATATTATTTTACTTATATTATGCTCACAATATATATTATTTGCCTTAAATCACTTAAAAACTACTTGTTTAGCTATAGTATAATAAGATGGTTAGACAAACTAAATCTAAGACTGCTGAGACTGAACAAGTCACCACTGCTACTGCTGCTACTACTACTCCAACTGAAGAGGTTGTTTCAACTGAAAGTGCTCCTAAGGTAAAAAAGGCCAAGGCACCAAAGGTTGCTAAGGATGTTGAGGCTGCTCCTGTTGTTGCTGAACAATCTGCTCCTGTTGAAGAAACTGTTGTTTCTGACGTTGAAGCTGCTCTAGCTGATCAATCACTTGAGTTTGCTGCAAAGTTACAACAACTAAGTGTAGTTATTTCATCTTTAAAGACTGAATACCGTGCACTAGAGAAGAAGTGGTCACGTGAACTTAAGGTTGCCCAAAAGCAAAACTCAAAGCGCAAGAGAAAGGCTGGAAACCGTGCACCATCTGGTTTTGTAAAGCCAACACGTATTTCAGATGAACTTGCCAAGTTTTTGGACAAGCCAGCAGGAACTGAAATGGCTAGAACTGATGTAACCCGTGATGTAAACAAGTACATCCGTGCTCACAACCTTCAAGATAAGGAGAACGGACGTAAGATCCATGCTGATACTAAACTAGCTACTCTTTTAAAGCTAAAGAAGACCGATGAACTTACTTACTTCAATCTTCAAAAGTACATGAGTCACCATTTTGCTAAGGCAAACAAGGAGCCAGTTGCACCTGCACCTGCAGCTGTTTAAACTAAACTAACCTAAAACATTCTATAATTTTATAAAAAAATATAAAATTATATTATTTGTCATCTTTTACAAGTGTAAAAGGAACTGCTTCTAAAACATCAATACCTGGCGCTTCATTCGTAGGACAACCATTAATAATTTTTTGAAAATTATAACCATGAATAACTAAAAATGTACCATCACTAATCCAAGGACATTTGTTTCCACAAAAATTTTTTTTGAAATCAAAAGTAACAGTTGTATTTTGAACATTTTCTGTATATGGTGTTTCTTCTGGGGCAATTAATGCGCATAATTTATTACTTGAACTACAACAAGGTAAATTTTCACCAGGAGTATTTTGAGTAACGCCTAATTGCCATTCGTTTGACGTTACTAACCATGCAATAATTGGTCCTGGACTTCCGTTGTCATTAGTATGAATATGTATCGCACTTACACCCTTTAAATTATTAAATTTTACTTTTACACGAATACTATCATTATTATTTACAGTATAATTTACTTTTGCGTATTTTGACAATGCAGTAAATTTCTGACGAGTGTTATTGGTTTTACAAGAACAATCTTCTTTTTTCAACATTTATAATATTTATAAATATTTATTTTACATATTAATATTTCTAAATAAAATATTAATATATTTATATTAATGAATTATAAAAATAATATAACATCTGAAATAAATAAAAACTATGAAAAAGCATTACTATTATGTAATAATAGTAATTTAGAAGAGACAAAAAAAATAAACTTAATGAAATATTTAATTAACAGATATAATCATAAAATTAAAGAGCTCAATGATGAATACAAACACTCTCTAAAGAATGATACTGTAAGCAAAAGCAATAATAAATCAGCATTATTAATAGGTATTAACTACTACGGTTCAAACTATGAATTAAATGGATGTATAAACGACGTAAATTCAATAAAAAATTTTTTAATAAATAAAGATTTTAATAATATAGTTTTATTAACCGATGATAATTCAAATGCACAAACCTCCACAAAATCGAATATAATTGATGGATTAATTAGAATTTTAATTAACTCACAATCGGGAGATACAATAGTACTAATGTACAGTGGCCATGGGTCGTATTGTTTAGATGAAAATAATGATGAACTACGAGGCTATGATCAAACGATTATTTCATGCGATTTAAAAAGAATAAAAGATGATGAGTTAAAATCAATTATCGGTAAATATTTAAAAAAAGATGTCACATTGTTTTGTTTATTTGATAGTTGTTACAGCGGTTCTGTTCTCGATTTAAAATATCAATACTTAGACAGCTTAAGTGAAAATAAATTAACAGTCAATGATAAAGAAAAAGAAACAAGAGGGAATGTAATTATGATAAGTGGTTGTAACGATGAACAAACTAGTTCGGATTCTTATATCGATAATAACTATAGCGGGGCAATGACGGCTGCATTTTTATATTGTTGTAATAATATACCACAAAAATATTTAACATGGAAAAAAATATTATTGGGAATGCGTAAATATTTAAAAAAAAATGGGTACGCGCAAATACCACAGTTAAGTTCAGGTAAACTAATTAACATAAATTCTACTTTATGTTTCTAATCATCATTCTTCGCGCCATATTTTTGAAAAATATACAGGATACTCAATATTATTCTTCTGGATATTTTTTCATTTTCTTTGCAAAACTGCTCGCTTTGTTTATGATAATTTTCATAGTTATATACATTACTTATTAAGTCCAATTGATATAAATATTTATTTTTATAGTTTTCTAAAAAATTATCATCAAAGTGTAACGAATAATATTCATTTGTTTTTGTAGTAAAGTAACTCAACAAGTCTAATATTTCAAAAATATAATTATTGCGTATATTTTCTATTACTTTCTCGTTTTTAGTTAAAATGTTGTTATTTTTATAACTCGCAGCAATGTATTCTTGTATATTTGGTTCTTCCGGAAATGCTATATTGAAATACTTACTAGGAGTACCAAAGTACAAATATTTTTGTAACTTATCTAGAGGTATTTTATTCAACATTTCTCTCAAAGGAGAAGCAGTGTTTTCATGGGAACAGTAAGTAAAATGTGGAAAACCTTTAAATACCAAAGAAAGTTGTGTTTTATCATTATAGTCATAAATAAACTTTGAAAACAACTCTTTGTAATGCGATAAATTGAATTTTACATTACTATTTATATAACTATACAAGAATTTTACTATATCTTGAGGCATATATTTTTCTATTTTTGATAATATTTTTGTTTCGTTTTTACAAAGTTGTTTTGCATATTTTTTTATTAGTTTTTTTTTATGTTGTTTATTTTTTTTATGTTGAGAAACTGTAAGAGGTTTAGTAAACATTGTTACTATTATGTGGTTTCAATAGATTAATATTTATTACGAAATACTTTTAAAAGGTTTCAATTTTTTTAGAAACTGTTTCAAAATCATCAATACTATCATCATCTGAAGTGTATTCTACTAATGCATCTAGTAATTTTTGCTTATTTATATGTTTTTGATACATTAATACTGTATCAATGTTTATGTATTCATCAATATCACATAATTGATACTTTGTGTTTAAAATATAACGTACGATAAATGTAACATCTAATTTCTGCGTTTTTAATATATCAATTAGTCTCACACTATAAATATATTTTTTTAAAGTTTCACGGCTATATTCTTTATTATAGAGGTCTAACATAAACTATATAAATTATACTTATTATATTTTATATAGTTTATTACTATTATTATGTTTTATGTTTATCTTTATTTTTCACTAATACCACTAGTTAAAGTAATGCACCATAATTCTGTGCAAAGTGATGGACTGATAAGATAATTATATGGTAAATAACCGTAACCATTATCACCCCATGTATCACCCCAGCTATTACGAAATAACCATTGTTTTTTCAAATCGTCATATCCGCAAACTAACACAGCGTGTCCTCCTATTAATTTACTACTTGCAGTAGGCATAGGTACTATACCTGTTTTCTCTACAGCATCACCCTCAAATTCTAAATATACTTTAATTCCTATAGCAAACGGAAATCCTTGATTAAGGTATTCTTTCATTGACTTTAAGTTTTGTGGTACATTATAGCACTTTACGACTTTGTGTTCTAATGCACTAACGTAACATTCTTTTGGTGGTTCAATTGCAAACTTATTAATTATATACGGCCAAGAAGCATCAGAACACAAACCATTTTTTTCTAAAGAATTAACTCCATCAATAAGAAAAGCACCGGAATCATATGGAACCGTATTTTCGCGTTTTCTTTCGTTGTAATATAAAAATAAACGCGATCCATAAAATTGTGTTAAATATTGATATGAACCACAAAATGCTTGTGCAGTACAGCTACCTAAATCACCTTGGTCGTATACAGGTGGCATCCCAGGACGTAAGTCGACAACTGGTGGCAATGCCTTAACAGTTTTTATTTTAACTGGACCATAATTTAATTTCTTTGGATCAATACGTTTAATAATTAAATTATAAACGCGCTTAGTTTTTTTTGTTTCTTTTTGCATTTATATTATGTAAATATAAAAATCTACTTTTAAAAAAAGTAGAGCAAAATCTAGTTTTAAAAAATCTACTTTTAAAAAAAGTAGAGCAAAACCGTTTTGCACAACTTTTTATAAAAGTTGTTTTGGCTCCACCTTTTCCAAAGGTGGATTTGGCTCAACCTTTCTCAAAGGTTGAAAAATTTATACCAGAGGTCTAGAAATAGTTAAAATAGCGTTATTAAAATTTAAAAAGTATTGTGTTGGAGTTACACCTGGTTGTGGTGTTTTATTAGTGACACCTACATTGGTAAATGTAAATATTTTTTTTGCTACAATGTCTTCAATTATAACAGACTGTACTATTTCGTATGCTAACTTGACACGCGCAACGAGACTTTCACTATAATTTGTTGCATTTAAAGGTTGTTTCAGTGTTTGTTCAATAAGTCCTGACTTTATTACTGAATAATTATTGTTTGATTTGTTATCTGTAAATTGTTGTAGTGCTGTATAAGGACCTTGTAAAAATGTTAAATTTGTGTCAGCTTGAAAATTAATATTATAAAACGCATCTCCAGTTTTTTTACTTTCACTATAGTTTGTTATATTTCTTTTAATGTTTACGTTAAGTGAGACATCGTTACTAGTAGGACCTGTAACGTAGGTTGATGTTAAAAATGTAGGGTTTGAAGCATAATTTACATAATAACTAGTATTATATTTGCTAAACTTTCCATAATCTATGGACATTTTATAAAAAATACTAATATTATATTTTTTCCCAAAAAAATAATGTTTCAAAAAAATTACAAATCCATAACAAGTTCACCTTCCAAACTAAAGTTCCTCTGAAATTTGTACAAGTCAAGTGGTTTAAAACAAACTCTATTTAAAATTCTATCATTTTTTGTAATCATTTTTTCGACTACATCACTTTTGTTGGTAATAATTGGAGTAACACATTTTGACACATCAAAATCAAAGTCATATTTAAATTGTGTAACTTTATCTTTTGGAAAATAAGAAGGTAATCCAAGAATAATGTTTTCATTGTAAATCAACTGTTTTTTTAGTGTTTTTAAAATATCCATATCATATGGTTTAGACGTCTTTATTTTATTTAAATACTCACGTATATTGATAATATAATTATAATGCAAAATACCCATATCCATAGTAGGTCGAACTGTCCAATTTAAAAGCGGTAAACTCAACGCATCGGAATTTTTGATATTTTCTTCATACAACTTAACTATTTTAGTAAAAAAATTATTTCCAAATTTAATTGTGTCTGGTAACAGTAAAAAATATTTAAATTTACTTTTTAACAAATCAATATTTTCGTAAATGTATATAGCGCTTGTTAAATGGAGGCCTGTATATGTTACTTTTACGATTTTTATTTCATTTCGATAAACTACGCCGTCTTTATCTTCTTGCCCAGATACAATTAATATATTTTCTCTAGGGAATATTTTTTCACTATCAAGTTTGTTAATCTGATTAATTAATCCATTAATATTTTTAAAATACCCTTTGCATGTATTAATTACTAAACATAATTCTGACATTTATCTTTATATAATACAATATAATAAAAAGATAAATAATAAAAATAGTTAGTTAACCCAGTTCACATATAGTCATCCTCAAATTATTCAGTAAGTTATTTAGCAACTGTTTTTTTGATTTAATTTTAGTTTTATTACTATTTTTCATATACTCTAAAAATAATTCACTATTATGAATATTTTCTATCATAGTATGGGTTTTGTATTTTTGCTCTATAAATTTACAAAATTTGTTTTGGTTGATGATTGTTTTTTTAAATGCAATTAAAGCTAAGTTGTTTTTTTCGCACCACAATAAAAAATCAGAATAGTCATTCAATAACACAGTTTTAATGACATAGTAAGATAATACATTCGTTTTCTCTTTGTACAATGTTTTTCGAACTGTTTCACTGTGTAAACT
>Ga0247841_10008338_pt1 | contig 14978 bp, 14 predicted proteins | sample LaCruzMarch2015__2_FD_192410 | JGI IMG/M metagenome (GOLD analysis project Ga0247841, IMG submission 192410) | Freshwater microbial communities from meromictic Lake La Cruz, Castile-La Mancha, Spain - LaCruzMarch2015_18m | ecosystem: Environmental > Aquatic > Freshwater > Lake | place: Spain...
GAGCATGTTATCAAAAATGTGCATTCCTGTTTAACTTTTGTTGGTAACCAGTTCGCCCAGAGTTTCAATCCAGTCGGCATTTGTATTTAAACTTTCCACCAACTGAATTTTTTCACCACCATTTTCTTCAAACAAATGTTGATACTCGACACCAATTTCCACAATGGTTTCCAAACAATCGGCAATAAAAGCAGGTGCTGCAATTAAAACCCGTTTTTTACCTTCTTTGGCCAGTTTAATTACCTCTTTGTCGGAAAATGGTTTCAGCCAGTTTTTTGTTAGCCGCGATTGAAAAGCCACTGAGTATGCCGATTTTGGCAATCCCAGTTCTTTGGCTAACAAACGTGTGGTTTCGTAACAAGTTGCTTTGTAACAGAAACGTCCGTGGGCAGGCATTTCAACTTCGCAATTACAGTTAACAGTTTTTATGGCCGGGTGAACACGGTCGGTTTGACTAAAGGGAAGTCCGTGATAAGAAAAAATAATGTGGTCGAATTCGTCGGGTTTGTATTTTCTGATTTGTGCTGCAAAAACTTTCACAAATCCCGGGTTGTCATAAAATTGTGAAACGATGGTAAGTTCAGGAATCACATTCCATCCGGCAATTTCGGTATTTACCAATTGGCAGATTGTGCCTGTTGTTGAAGATGCATATTGAGGAAACATCGGTAAAACAACAATTTTATCGAAACGTTTTTCTTTTATGGTTTGCAATGTTGTTTTTAATGATGGATTCTGGTAACGCATCCCCACAAAAACCTCGTAATTTTCTCCAAGAAGTTCCTGCAATTTTTCGCGGCTATCCATCGAAATGGTCAGCAGTGGCGAGCCTTTTGCGGTCCAAAGCATTTGGTACAGTTTGGTAGATTTTGGTGCTCTGAACGGTACGATTATCACATTCACCAGAAACTTTTGGAGTAGCCACGGTAAATCAATCACGCGACGGTCGTTTAAAAACTGAAACAGATATCTTCTGACAGCGGGCACTGTCGGCTCGTCAGGAGTGCCAACATTGGCTAAAATAACAGCAGTTTTATATGTCATTTTTTTGTAAACATTTTTATTTTGATTCTAAAACACGAAACCCGGGTAAACGTTCAATTACTCACTAAAATGAAGCCCAGTCAATACCTTTTTTTAATTGTTTTAAAGTAGCTTCCTCAAAACCACCGGGTTCAGGAATGTAGTTGTATTCCCACGACGCATTTGCCGGAAGACTCAACAAAATTGATTCTGTATTTCCATCGGATTCAAGACCAAATTTAGTACCCCGGTCGTGAATCAGGTTGAATTCAACATACCTTCCCCGGCGCAGGTTTTGCCATTTTTTTTCGCGTTCGGAATAAGGTTTTTGGCCATATTTTTCCATAAAACCGGAATATATTTCAGGATATGTTTTGGCAAGCGCACAGGTAAAACCGAAAAGTTTAACGAAACTAAAGTCTTCGCCGGGTTTAAGCCGATCGAAGAATATTCCGCCAACTCCCCGGGTTTCGTTGCGGTGGGGGAGAAAATAGTAATCATCGGCCCATTTTTTATATTCGGGATAAAAATTAACATCGAACCTGTCGCAAACTTCTTTCAACAAACGATGAAACATAGCAGCATCTTCAGGCAAAATTATGTGTGGGGTTAAATCAATTCCGCCGCCAAACCACGAAACTCCATTGTTAAGCGCAAAATAGCGAACATTCATATGAATAATTGGCATCCAGGGATTTACCGGATGCAGTATCGAAGAAATACCGGTAGCCGCGTATTCATCGGCTTTTTCACCAAGTAACTTTTCCATTTGTACCGAAAATTCCCCTTTAACAAAAGAGAAGTTAACCGCACCTTTTTCAATAATTGCCCCGTTTTGTAAAACACAGGTTATGCCGGTGCCAATATCTTTTTGCCACGAGTGGGCTGAAAATTTCTCTTTTCCGTCAGCAGTTTCCAGAATCCGGCAAATCTCTGATTGCAGCTCAGCGTAAGTATCTGCTATTTTTGCGATTTCGTTCATTGTAGTTTGCGATTTTACGGCTTAAAAATGACAGCGATTTTTTCTGAAATGCATAGAAAAACCGGTACTGACCAATCATTGTACCGAGTACAGTTGCAGGTTCGATTTAATATTCCACTTGTTTTTGAATTTTTGAAGCATTTCTAATTTTTGAATTCGACATTATTTTGTAAGTTCTTCAACAATTGTACGGGCTTGCTTTATTCGGTCAGCCATCCCGATACCATCCCTGATATTTCCGGCCAGAATCAGTCCGGGGTACTTTTGTTGTATTTGATTTATTGTTTCAAAACGCTGTGCCGAACTTAATCCGTATTGTGGAATTGCATATTTATAGCGGTAAATTTCAAACAAATCGGGTCTGAAAATCGGCATTCCCATCATTTCCCTGAGATCGCGTGAAATGAGGGTCTCCAGATCTTCGTCATCCATTTCATAAATTTCAGGTCGTTTTGTACCTCCCATAAAAACCGAAATCAAAGCTCCTTTTTTTGGCGCACGACCGGTAAAAAAAGATGAAGTAAACAACGCACCAAGAATATTTCTTTTCTCAATGGTTGGAACCAACCCGCCAAAAGCGTTCAGATTTATGCCTTTCCAGTTATGATATCCAACAATGACCTGTATAACCGAAGCATATTTTAAATCATTAAATGGTTGTTTTTCAGCTTCAGTCAGAAAGGGTAAAAGCGGGAGTAATTCGTTTGTACCGGCTGTTGTTATCACTTTTTTGGCAAGAATAATTTCCTGATTTCCATTTATTTCTGTTTGAATCTGAAATCTTTCCTGTTCGGGATGAATGATTATATTTTTTGCATTCATAAGGAAAGATTCGCTGCCAATTTTTTCGGTCAGCGCTTTAATCAGGTTGCTCAATCCACCTTTTGCCGAAAATACTTCTTTGGTAGCTTTTTGAAGTCGCGGATTTTTTTTTTCTCCTTTGCCTTTTGTATCGAACCCTTAATAAAACTTCCGTAGTCCTGTTCCAAAGCATACAATTTAGGAAGTGCGTATTTTGGAATCAGGTATTTTGGGTCGCCTGCGTAAATGCCCGAAATAAACGGGTCGATTGCGTAATTCAGGAAACTCACACCCAGTCTTCTTTTTACAAGGTCGGCCAGGTTTTCTTTCGGATTATTACCTTTCCTGCGAAATGGTTCGCCTAAAACTTTGAATTTATCTTTTAAGGTAAAAAGCGGAGTTAGTACAGCAGAAACAAAACCCGAAGGCAAAGCGTGCCACCTTCCTTTTTTCCATATTAACCGCCGTTTAGCGCTTGGATTGGCTGTTTCAAGCGAACACAAACCTTCCAAATCTTCAAACAATTCGGCTACTTCAGGATTTCCAACAACCCCGGTATTGGGGCCTGTTTCAAAAACAAATCCATCATCTTTTACGGTTTGAATTACACCACCTGTTTTCCCCGATTTTTCAATAACAAGTACATTTGTTCCTTGTTTTTTCAAGTAAAATGCCAGTGTCAGTCCGGTTAATCCGGCGCCAATAATTACAATATCTTTTTCAATTGGTGATTCCATATTAAACAGATTTTGAGAAAGTTTTTGTGGTTGATGTTAAAAGGGGATCAAATGAAGCAGCAACATTTCTGATTAAAATTAAACCCATATCTGAAACTGTGATTTTATCGTCTGAAACCTGAATAATTCCGTCGGCTTCAAATTCTTTTAATCTAGGTAAATCGTATTTTATCGTATTTTTTATCTCCTCACCGGTTTTCGAAAAACGCTGTCCGATTTCCTCCCAAACAACCTGTTCGTTACACATCAGTTCGGTAATTACATCGCGGATAATGATTTGGTCGTTATCCAGTTTATATCCTTTAAACGTTGGAATATCGCCTTTTCCGGCCACTTTTATGTATTCGTCAATCGACTTTGTATTTTGCGCGTAAACAGTGTTCAACTGGCTGATTGAAGTAACTCCAAGCGCATAAACCTGTCCGGTAGTGCGGCGTGTGCAATATCCCTGAAAATTCCGGTGCAGATCTTTATTCCGGTAAGCCTGTGTTAATTCATCATCTTCAAGCGCAAAATGGTCGAACCCGATGGCGTGATAACCGCTTTTTAAAAGTAAATCCGAAGCATTTTCAAACATTCTCATTTTCTCATCACTCTCGGGCAACCCTGCTTTTTCAAGTTTTTTCTGAATTTTGCTTACCCACGGAACATGAGCATAAGAAAAAGTTACCAACCGATCGGGTCTTAATTCGATAGCCTGTTCAATTGCCTTGACAAAACTTTCGGCACTTTGTTTGGGCAGTCCATAAATAAAGTCGAGGTTTACCGCTACTTCCGGATCGGTATCTTTTAAATAGTTCATGATTTCCTTAACCGGCATTCCCGGTTCTTCCCGGTTCACTGTTTTCAGTACCCGCGGGTCGAAGTCCTGAATACCAAGGCTGAATCGTTTGAAACCTGCTTTTTTCAATCCGTCCATTTGCTTAAAAGTGAGGTATGCCGGATTACATTCAATGGCAATTTCAGGTTTTTCGATGGTAGAAAATGATGAAAGAAGAATCTCATTAATTTCCTGAAGATATTCTACCGAAATGGCATTCGGCGTTCCGCCACCATAATGAATTTGCGAAATGGGACGACTTCTATCCAAATGACTTACCATTGTTTTGATTTCGGTTTTTAATACCTGAATATAATCGTCGATGACATGATCGTTTTTGATTCCGTAGGAATTACAACCGCAGAAATAACACATCCGCAAACAAAAAGGAATGTGAATATAGAAAGATATATTTTTAGGCGAATGCTGATTTGATTCAACTATAGCATTTCGAAAATCGGCCTGCGAAAATTCTTCGGTAAAAAAATTGGCAGGCGGATAACTTGTGTATCGCGGAACCGGGTTATTGTATTTCTGTAATAAATCGTTGGCAATCATTCTGTTTCTGTAATAAGGTTTTAAACGTTTCGTTTCCAGTCGGTATTTTTAACCCAGTCGGCTAGTAATCTGGCATTTTCGTAAGGCAGACCGGGCATAAAACCGTGGCCAAGGTTAAAAATCCAGTTTTGGTTTTTACTGCCAAAATCGATGTATTGATTTAGTGTTTTTTCTATTTCATCCTGATTGGCAAATAATAGCCGCGGATCAACATTTCCCTGCAAACCAATTTCAGTATGAACCAGTTCGCGGGCAGTTGGCAGCGAAGTTTGCCAGTCAATACTCAGAAAATCACAATGTTCAGGAGTAATATTTTTTATTCCGGTTGCCAGTCCTTTTGGAAAGAAAATAAACGGAACTCCTTTCGCACGAACAGCAGCAGCCATTTTTTTCACCGAAGGCATAAACAGCTCTTCATATAAATCGAAGGGGATTAATCCGGCATGTGTGTCAAAAAGTTGAAAAACTTCAACCCCGTGTTTTATCTGTTCTTCGGCGTAAATGACTGAAAGATCGGTGAGTTCTTCAATCAGTTTTTGGGTGATTTTTTTATTCTGATAGATGAATTTGACAGCATCAGGAAAATCACCTTTTCGCCCCAAACCCTGCAGCATAAACAGAAGAACTGTTAGAGGAGCACCGCAAAAACCGATGAGTGGAATATTGGCAGGCCGTGTTTTTATAATTTCGTCAACCACTTTGTAAATATAGTTGAGTTTTGAAGGGTCTGGATTTAGCCCGGCCAGCGGATTGCTGCGTTCGAAAAGCGGTTTTTCGAAAACAGGCCCGGCATCTGTAAAATCAAGTCCCATGCCCAGTGCATAAGGAATTACCAAAATGTCGCTGAATAAAATGGCAGCATCAACACCCAAATCGTAAATTGGCATGAGTGTAACTTCAGCAGCAACTTTTGGGTTTTGCATCATCTGCCAAAACGTATAATTTTCTTTAATTTTCAGATAATTCGGCAGCACACGACCAGCCTGTCGCATAAACCAAAACGGAGGACGTGAAGTTGCTTTTCCTTTTAATGTTTGTAATAAAATTGGTTCTGTCATATTTCGGTTTTTCGGAAATCCATTCCGAAGTATTAGTTTTTTAATGATTTAAGTGCCATGTAACTGGCTTTTATCGTTTTTTCAATGTCTTCATCAGAATGAGCGGCAGAAACAAAACCGGCTTCGTATTGCGACGGCGCGAGGTAAATACCACTGTCGAGCGAAAGTTTAAAGTAATTTGTAAATAACCTGGTATCGCTTTTCATAACATCGGCAAACGATTTTACACTAATTTCCTTTGTAAAAAACAGGGTAAACATGGAACCTACCCGGTTGATTACGCCATCAAAACCAAGTTCGTTGAGGTTATTGCGAAGTCCTTCTTCCAAAAGCGCTGATTTTTCTTCCAGTTTTTGATAGAAATCTTCGGTGTTTTTCAATAAACGGAGAGTGGTTAAACCGGCAGCCATTGCCAGCGGATTTCCGGAAAGTGTTCCGGCCTGATAAATCGGTCCTTTTGGAGCGAGTTGATCCATAATTTCCTGTTTTCCGCCATACGCGCCAACAGGTAAACCACCACCGATGATTTTACCAAAAGTGGTTAAATCAGGCGTTATTCCCAGTATTTCCTGTGCACCGCCTTTACTCAGGCGGAAACCAGTCATTACTTCATCGAATATCAACACGGTTTTTGCTTCGGTACAAAGTTTACGAATGCCTTCAATAAATGCTTTTTTAGGAATAATTACTCCCATATTTCCGGTGACAGGTTCGAGTATTACTGCTGCAATTTCATTTTTATGTTTTTCAAAAAGCTGTTCTACTGAAGCAAGGTCGTTGAATTGTGCTGTCAGCGTATCACGTGCTGTTCCTTTGGTAACTCCCGGTGTATCCGGAATTCCGTAGGTAAGAGCACCCGAACCGGCTGCGATTAAGAAGCTGTCGTTGTGTCCGTGATAGCAACCTTCGAATTTTATAACAAGGTCGCGGCCAGTGTAACCGCGTGCCAAACGCAATGCACTCATTGTTGCTTCGGTTCCCGAATTTACCATTCTGACACTTGCAACCGAGGGTACCAATTCTTTGATGAGTTCGGCCATTTCGGTTTCGAGTAAAGTTGGCGCACCAAAACTAGCGCCCAAAGCAGCCGTTTTTTGAATGGCTTCAACAACTGCCGGGTGTGTGTGGCCTAAAATCATTGGTCCCCACGAACCTACGTAATCGATAAATTCGTTTCCGTCAATATCGGTTATTTTCGAACCGCTTGCTTTTGCAATAAACAGCGGATTTCCGCCCACATTCCGAAATGAACGAACCGGAGAATTAACACCACCGGGAATGCTTTTTTGTGCTTCCTGAAAAGCTGCTATACTTTTGTTGTAATTCATAGATTATCAGAAAAATTGAGATTATAAATCCTGGATAATTTCCTGTGTATGGTATGAAATAATGATATCGGCGCCCGCACGTTTTAAACCGGTAAGTAATTCATTTACAATCCGTTTTTCATCAATCCAGCCTTTTGCGGCAGCGGCTTTTACCATGGCAAATTCGCCGCTTACGTTGTATGCAGCCACCGGCATGTTAAAAGTTGATTTTACACGGTAAATAATATCCATGTAATTCAGGGCTGGTTTAACCATTACAATATCAGCGCCTTCCTGAATATCGAGAGCAACTTCGCGAAGTGCTTCATCTCCATTTGCAGGATCCATCTGGTAAGTTTTACGGTCGCCAAATTTTGGTGCGCTTTCGGCGGCTTCGCGGAATGGTCCGTAAAATGCCGATGCATATTTTGCTGAATAAGCCATAATTGGCATGCTGTAAAAACCATTTTTGTCGAGTGCGCTGCGAATTGCACCAACCCGTCCGTCCATCATGTCGCTGGGTGCAATCATATCAACACCCGATTCAGCCAGAGAAACCGATTGTTTTGCAAGTGTTTCCAGGGTTAGATCATTATGAACATCGCCATCGACAATAGTTCCGCAATGACCATGGGTTGTATATTCGCAGTTACAAACATCAGCAATCAGGTACAATTCGGGAACTTCTTTTTTTAAGGCTCTTGCTGCCTGTTGAACAATGCCATTGTGGGTACAGGCAACCAAACCGTGTTCATCTTTTGTTTCAGGAATTCCAAAAATCAATACCGACTGAACACCTTTATCATATAATTCTTTCCCTTTTTTTACGAGCAGGTCAACCGAAAGCTGCGAGTTGCCCGGCATCGACGAAATTTTATTTTCAACATTGGTACCCGAACAAACAAACAATGGCATAATCAGGTCGTTGCGGGTGAGGTACGTTTCGCGTATCATGTTTCGGGTAACGGGCGACTGGCGAAGGCGGCGAAGCCTTGTAACTGGAAAATTCATAGTTGTAATTTTTAAAGTTTTATTATTTGTAACAGTTTAAAATTGATTCGAATAAACCCGCAGCAGAACTATTTTCAGCAACCACTCTGGGTATAATGTTATTTTCGGAGGCCGTTTTTGACGTTGTATCGCCAATGCAGGCCATTCGAATTTTCTCAGGTTGTATTTTCCCTGCAAGTTTCAGAAAATTTTTCACTCCCGAAGGACTGGTGAAAATCAACATTTCGTAATTATCGTCTAAAATAAGTTGCATCACTTTTTCATCAAGTGATTCGGGAGATTCAGTCTGGTATAAATTGATTCGGGTGCAAAGCGCAACTTCACTTATTTGATCCTGAATTACTGTTCGCGCCAGATTTCCAAACGCCAGTAAAACGGTAAGTTTTTGATTTTCATGTTTTATTAGCTGAATAAAGGCACATGCAAAATCTTCTCCGGTTGAACCGGGATTAGTAAACGATGCTTTATAACCAAATCCATTTAAAACTTGTTCGGTTTTTAAACCGATTACAGCTATTTGAAGTGATTCAGGTAATTGTTGATGGCCTTGTATTTTATTTAAGTTTTCAAAAAAATACCTGACTCCATTTGTGCTTGTAAAAATAAGCCAGTTAAAATGATGTAGTTCTTTAAAATATTTTATTTCCAAATTGGTCAGTTGTATGGGATGAATATTTACAAGCGGCATTTCAACAACGGTTGCCCCGGCGTTTGAAAAAAGCTGTGTAAGTTCTCCCGACTGCCCTTCAGGCCGGGTTGAAATAAATATTTTATCGCGTAATAAAAGGCTCATTATATTTATTTTCTGATATCCGAAAGAATTCGGCTTGCTCCCCTTGCAATTAGTTTTTCGGCCAGTTTTACACCAGTTAATTCAGCGTTTTCCTGAAGGCCGGTTTCACTGTCCGATAAATATTCAGACCCGTCAACAGCGGCAACAAAACCGGTGATTGAAATTGAATTGCCTTCGGTTTTTGTAAAACACCCCACCGGAACCTGGCATCCACCTTCAATTTTGCGAAGAAAACCACGTTCAGCTTCAATTGCTTTCCATGTTGCAGGGTGGTTAATTTCCGATAAAAATGAATCAATCCGGCTGTCGTCATTTCTCGACTCGACTGCAATTACACCCTGGCTTGTTGCGGGTATAATAACTTCGGGATCAATTATTTCGGTAATGTATTTTTCAAGGTTTAACCGTTGTAAACCGGCAGCAGCCATAATCATGGCATCGCAATAACCGTCTTCCATTTTCCGGAGGCGGGTTTCCACATTTCCGCGGATATCAACGATTTTAAAATTTTTATTTTGACGTAAAAGTCCAGCCTGGCGGCGCAGACTTGATGTTGCAATCACATCGTTTTCGTTAAGTTCCGAAAGTTTACGCCCGTTTTTACAAACCAGCGCATCACGAAATTCGCCACGTTCCAACACAGCGCCCAGTTTCAAACCTTCGGGCAAAGTAGTGGGTAAATCTTTCAGACTGTGAACTGCAATGTCAACTTCGTTTTCCAAAAGTGCAGTTTCAAGCTCTTTTGTAAACAATCCTTTGTCGCCAATTTTGGATAGTGCAACATCAAGAATTTTATCGCCTTTGGTTTTGATAATAGTGATTTCAACAGTTGCATCAGGAAACTTTTCGAGCAGTAATTGTTTTGTGAGGTTGGCTTGGTAAAGTGCAAGCTGGCTTCCGCGTGTACCTATCCGGATTGTATTTTTATTCATTAATAAGTTTCTATTTAATCGTTTCCAATACTGAACAGCTCGTTCACAATTTTCAATGAATCGGTATTTTTGCCGTTGGCTGTAATTTCTTTAAGGTTTTTGATGAATAATCGGGTATATTTTTGCGTAAGGTGTTTCGAAAAATCATTGATGGCCATTTGCATTTCCTCTGAAGAAACTTTGTTATAACCCGAAAGTTCGTTTTTCGTAACTTTCAGCAGATTATAGGTAATTGACTTAATTGCTGGCCGTAAAGTGCGACTGGCAAGCCATTCACTGAATTCTTCAACAATTTCGTCAATAATAATATTGGCCGAACCAATACATTCTTTTCTTTTATCCATGTTGGTATTTACAATATCTTTTAAATCGTCGATTGTAAATAGCTGCACAGCTTCTAATTCTTCCACATTTTTTTCGATGTTTCGCGGAACAGAAATATCGATAAAAACCTGGTGATTGTTTTTTCTGAAATTTAACGATTGTTTCACCATTTCGAGCGTTACCAGCGGTACAACTGAACCAGTGGCAACAATTACAATATCGTATAGGTACAAATGGTTGGGAACCTGTTCGAAGGGGAGTACCGTGCAGTTGTGTCTGGCTGCCAGTTTACTGGCTTTTTCTTCGGTACGGTTGGTTACAGTAATTTTTGGGACGCCATTTTTAAGCAGGCTTTGCAAAACCAGACTCCCGGTTTCGCCGGCACCAATCATTAAAACCCTTTTGCCCGTGAGGTTTTCGAACAAGGTGGAACATTTTTGAACAGCAGCGCTACTCACCGATGTTGAACCCATTTTTATGGTAGTTTCGGTGCGAACCCTTTTGCTGGCCTCAAAAGATTTTTGAAACAGCCGCATTAAAACTGCATCGGTTAAGGCAGCTTCAGTACAAAATACATAAGCATCCTTGATTTGTCCGATAATTTGGTCTTCCCCGATGATCATTGAATCGATACCTGATGCAACCTCAAATAAATGTTTTACGGCCTCCGAATTTGCATAACTGTAAAAAGAGTGCCAGTGCTTGTTTTCAATCCTTTTGAATTGCTTTAATGTTTTGTAAACCATTTTTGCCGCAAGGTGAAAATCGTATTCATCCTGGGAAAAATAAATTTCAGTGCGGTTACAGGTTGACAAAACAACGATATCAGATATGTCTGTTTCCTTTTGCAACAGTTCAGAATAAGGAATTATTTCCGCTTTTGATAATGAAAATTGTTCTCTTACTTCAAGTGACGAAGTTTTATAACTTATACCAATAAGTCCTATCATATAATTGATTTTTCGAATGGATTAAATAAAACAGATGATGGCAATAGATATTAAAAAAAAGTAACATGTTAAAATCCTGATATTATGGATTTTAATTATGTTTTGCCCAAACAGTTCAATTATATAAACGAAGGAGGAGGACGGCAAAAATGGGATGAACAAAAGTAATCAGGCAGATGTACCGGTAATGTATATTCCGGGTAGGTTAGCTTTCGCTTAAAATGAAATTCTTCGAACCAGGCATTTTTGAATTCACCGGGATTAATATCACGAAAGCTGTCTGAATTTACATCTGAACTATTGTAATGTTTTTCTGCGACCCATTCGGTTTTGCAATATTTTTCGCCAGTTTCAATTTCGCCCGAAGCAGCCTTGCTCACGCCAAACAGTAAAAACCAGGCATAGAATACCACGAAAGCAATGTAGGGGAAATGAGTAGTAAAAATACCGAATGTAAACATCTCGCTTCTTTTTCGTGGTAAAATGGACGGCTAAAGTATAAAAAATAACATTTGTTGATATTCTGTTAGTAACTTTAATTGTGGTAATTTCCATAAAGTTGAAAATATCAACATTAAAATTGATGTGTTTCAATTTCTGATTTTTCGGTATTTGTTATTAATCTGCAATGCAGATAAGGATTATAGCAAATTCAACTATTTTTGATGAGTTCAAAGAAATATTTCAAAAATGAATAAAGTAAGAATTTTAGTGGCATTATCAATTATTTTAAATCTCATGAATTCGTGTTCTCAAAAAAACAACGCCGACCTGATTGTTACAAACGGAACAATCTATTTAGTTGATGAGGGATTTTCGAAAGCAGAAAGTTTTGCCGTGGTTGACGGAAAAATTGCTGCAACCGGTACAACTGAGGAAATTCTTGAAAAATATGTTTCTGAAAATATGGTCAATGCCGGAGGTAAATATTTATATCCGGGTTTTAACGATGCGCACTGTCATTTCAACGGTTATGGAAACAACCTGATGCAGTATGCCGATTTACGCGAAACAAAAAGCCCGGACGAAATTTATGAAAGACTGAAAACGCACCACGAAAAATTTGGCGGCGACTGGATTTTGGGCCGAAGCTGGGATCAAAACGACTGGGAAATTAAGGGATTTCCGGATAAAGCAAAGTTGGATGAATTATTCCCAAATATTCCGGTTTACCTTGTTCGGGTTGACGGGCATGCCGGCTGGTGTAATTCGAAGGCCCTTGAAATAGCCGGAATTACGGCCAAGTCGAAAGTGCTGGGTGGGGAAGTGGTTCTGAAAAACGGTGAACCCACTGGTATTTTAATCGACAACGCAATGGGATTAATCGGAGGTTTTATTCCTGAAATTTCGGGCGAACAACAACAAAAATCGCTGCTCGAAGCGCAGGCAAACTGTTTTGCTGCCGGGCTGACTTCGGTTACCGACTGCGGAGTTAGTAAAGAAACCATTTTGCTGATACAGGAAATGCAAAACCGCGGCGAATTGAAAATGCGCGTTAACGCGATGCTAAATCCTGCCAAAGAAAATTTCGAATATTTTGTGAAAAAAGGGTCGTTGAAAACCGAAAAACTGGTTATAAACACCATAAAAATTTACGCTGATGGAGCGCTTGGCTCTCGCGGGGCGCTGCTTTTGGAAGATTATTCCGACGACCCGGGAAACCGTGGTCTGCAAATTGAAACACAGGAATATTACGATGAAATTTGCAAACTGGCATACGACAACAACTACATAATGGCAACTCATGCTATTGGTGATAGTGCCAATCGGCTGGTACTGAATACCTACGCAAAGTTTTTGAAAAGTAAAAATGACCGTCGCTGGCGGATTGAACATGCACAAATCATCAATCCCGACGATTTTGCAAAGTTTGCTGAATTTTCAGTTGTTCCTTCCATACAGGCAACACATTGTACTTCTGACATGTCGTGGGCAAAAAATCGGGTGGGAGAGGAGCGCATAAAAGGTGCGTATGCATATCAGACGTTACTCAGTCAAAATGGCTGGCTTCCCAACGGTACCGATTTTCCGGTGGAAAACATTGAGCCACTGTTTACATTCTATTCATCCGTTTTCAGAACAGATCACGATGGTTTTCCCGAAGGTGGCTGGCAGGTGGAAGAAGGTCTTTCCCGTGAACAAACCCTGCGCTCGATGACCATTTGGACAGCAAAAGCATCGTTCGAAGAAAACGAAAAAGGCAGCCTCGAACCTGGTAAATATGCCGATTTTGTTATCCTCGACACTGATTTGATGACCGCCACTCCGCAACAGGTTTTGGATGCAAAAATTGAAAGCACGTGGATTGGAGGAGAAAAAGTGTTTGAAAATGGAGGAAAATTTTAAAATGTAACTATATCCTCCTGATTTAGAATACTAAACGCATATCAGCTAAAAATATAAAGTGAATATAAAGACATCTATATATACAATCGTTAGCGATTATTAAAAATAACATGAAACTATTAGGTAGACAAATAGATAATGATTTTTGGAAAGGATTTTATACTGTGACTCTTTTCCTCGGATTGATTTTAATGTATTTAGAGATTTTTCTTTACAGAATGACTTTTATTCAAGAGGGCATTCTATTAATTATAGTTGTATTTGTAGGTTTAGTAGCCTTTGCGTTGATTAAAAATCACTATAAATCAACTTATAACTTGAAAGGGAATTTTTTCCCATTAATGCAAAGCTTCATATCATGGGGATTTATTGCAAGTTATTTATTCTTGGCTACAAACTATTATCTGGCTGATAAAGAAAAAATTGAACAAATAATTATAATTAAGTCGAAAAGTTCTTTACCAGGATATAAATTTTCAAATAAACGGCAACCGACCATTAGATTTGATTCTGGTGATTTCGAAAAGGAACTTGTTTTTTATACTTCAGATTCGGAGCTTGTCGAAAATGCACGAAGTTTAAAAATACTTTTAAAAAAGGGAGCATTCGGATTTGATATAATTGAAGATTATCAATTAATTTATGAATAGAATGTAATAATTAACAACCCCTAATAAATAGGACTCTGAGCGGTCAGCAAGACCCAGTCCTGATGCAGACCGTTATTCTATAATCAAAATCTTACTTCAGACTTCGGTTTACAAACGATGAAATGTCAATTAAACCCTGCGTGTCGTTATCGAAACTGATTTCGATGGAGTCACCGGGTTGGGTAACCGGCAGTTCGTTGGAGATTTGCGATGATCCGATAAATATTTTATCAATACTGTCAACCGTGAAGTAATAAAAGCTGTTCCCGTTTTTTATGTCGGATTTGATGCGTTGGACCACCGCTTTGAGAAACACCTTTTGTGTATCGCCCTGCGGATTGATTTTATTTCCGGCCATGTTGTAACTGTTTTTGTAAGCCATCAGTGTTTCTACCAAGGTGTTGCCCACACCCACAATGGTATAATCTTCGATAGCTACCATGGCGAACATTTTTACAAGGCCTCCATCGTCTTTTAGCGTCATTACATAGGTAGGTACATTATTGATATTGTATGGTATTGGCAACGAAGCCTTGAAACGCTTTTCCTGTACTTTTCCCATGGCCGAATTTTGCGCGGCATACTCGGTTGCGCCACTTTGCCTGTACCAGATGGCCTTTTTTGTGCGCGTATCAACCAGCACAAAACCTACAGTAGCCTCGTCAGATCCAACCGAAGTTAGACCT